>ENA-OWOJ01000033-OWOJ01000033.1-gut-metagenome-genome-assembly--contig:-NODE-33-length-135737-cov-9.224517_pt1 | contig 135737 bp, 135 predicted proteins | sample MGYA00248246_ERZ651795 | MGnify/ENA primary metagenome ERZ651795 (study PRJEB26908, sample SAMEA4031706) | gut metagenome | biome: gut; feature: normal infant; material: stool | place: China | collected...
CTGCCACCCCGTGTCAGCAGGGAGACTGCGTCATCCACCGGATGCATCAGGGACCAAGTTTTATTGCTCTGCTTGGTGATCTTAAATACACCACCCGACAACTGAATTCCGCCGTCCTTAATGGTCCAGCCCTGCGCAGCAGCCTCTCCGGCTGTCGGCAACAGGGAGATTGTGCGTACGGATGCATCTTCAGACGGCCCCGATGGCGTGTCGACGCCGGGCGAGGGTTTGATTTCCGGTGCCTTACCACTGATGAAGGCTGAGGTGCGCCCGGCTGCGTTCAGAATAGCGGTTGCCATACGATCCGGAATAATGCTCCTGCGCGCCCATGAACTGAAATGTGTCGGGCGGTTTGACGATACCCAATTACCATTACTACGGGATTGCGCGCCGTAATAACCTGCATCAGCAATATCCGGGTCTTCTGCCGGTAAGTTGGTGGGCGTGTTGTTGCCGTTACCGTCGGTCATGAACGGCACAAAGAAAACGTTGTCGCTCTCCCTGTTTTTGTACGCGCCGTAGACGGAGTCATACTGTGTGCCGTATGTGTTTTTCCAGTAATACGTCGTGTCGCCACAAATCCACGGTACAACTGCAGCACTGCCGCCATGGCACTGCGCGTTAAATCCGGAAAGGTCAGTACGGAACTGCTTCAGCATGGCCGTGAACAGGTCCGGTTGCTGTGCGTAGGTGGCAGCGCTCATGTCAAATTCGCCCTGCATCCAGCACACCGCCAGCAACACATTTTTCGGGTTCTTCTGTAATGCCGCTTTGGTGCGTGCGATCAGGTCCTGATATAACGGTTTACCCACACCCCAGCGTGCCGAATCCTGGCTGGCCCCCGTGTCCGCACTGAATGTCCCCTCCGCGCCCTGGGTGAATGCCGAACCACCACGACAGCATGGTACCAGCAGGATCCCCGCGTTATTCGGGATATACGGAAGCAGTTTTTTGGCAATATGTAAGCCCTGGCCGACACAGCCGTACTGCCCTTTGCTCAGGTCTGCCTTCGGATGATTCAGTGCGCTCATATCCTGAACATCATGCAGGCAGTGGTCTGCCGGAATGATGTCGTTAAATGCGCATGCTTTACCACCGGGAGTCACTGTGTTGCGACGGGCCAGTTGCTTAATGCGTGGGTGGGGCGCATCGTAAGAATCCGGCAGCGGCATTCCATCACCATATGACATGGCATTGGATTGACCAGCAAGTACCACCACGTAATACCACTCCGGCACGCTGCCGTGCTGGGGGGAATCAGGTGAGATGTCTGTAGTGCCATCGGCCACCATTGCCTGCATTAGATACCACGGGGTGCCGGGTTCGTAGGCAACCCGCGTCTCCCCCTGAAGATGCCACCCTTTCGCAAGATGTTCATTCACCTTTTGAGTCAGTTCAGCCTGTGTCATGGCTGTAATCAGTGCAAAGTTCTTACTGGTCATTGTGTTACTCCCGTCTGGTGTGTCAGTTCGGCTATTCTCTTATCCAGTTCAGCAATGGCCCGTTTATCCGCGTTACAGGTTTCCAGTGCATCCAGAAGGCGGTCGCCCCATATTCCGAGGTTTCCCCATGTGGGTTGGTCAGGGAAGGGGGGAGGCGTTACCGGCATGGTCAGCGTCTGCGGTATAAGCCGGACTGACGGCGCTGGCCGTGGCGCGTTCTGCGTGCCTGCGCAACCTGTCAGTAAAACGAGCGTCAGGCAAAGCGTGGGCGCATTCATCTTTTGCAATATCGTTGCGTAGCTGTTCACGTCTTACCTCTCCGTCCTGATTGCGTTGCTGATTGTCCGCGCGGAGCTGAGCCAGCACCTGCTGCATATCCTGTACCCCGGCGCTGATGATATTCAGTGTGTCGACGGTACTTTTCAGGGTGCTGGCCTGCGCTTCGTTTCTGGCGTTCTCCCGGCCCAGCGACCACGACAGACGCATGGATGTTCCCCATGCGGCAATCAGAAGGGAAGCGACGCCAAGCGTGGGCCAGAGCTTCATGCCGGATAGGCTCCGTGTGGTAACTGAAAATGCGGTCCGTCTTTCAGGGTCTTCCAGTCGCCGCCCCATTCCACCGGAATATTCAGTTCCCGGCTGGCCTGTCTGAATGCTGCTGCGATTTTTTCGTACAGCGGCCATTCCCATGACACCTGGCTGCCAACATAAGCCACAACATCCACGGCATGCCCTGTGAGATGGCGACTGTTCATGGTCTGGCTCTTGCCTGTGGTCACGAGCTGCTTCTGACGATAACGACTGCGCAATCCTTCGGTGATACCAAAATCCACTTCCGAGATTTCCAGCGCCCGTCGGGTCACTTTCACCAGATCAGGATTTACACCCTGCAAATTCTTTTCGCTTCGGCTGCTGAATTTAAATGTGTTGCTCATTCGTTCCTCTCCTTCACCCTGCGATCAAATATTGCAATAACCTTGTCGCGTGCTTTCTCTGCGCCCATAAAACCGATTGAGGCACCAAAAAACGTCACTGCATCCTCAGGGATCCCGAAGAAGCGCAGCGACCCGGCCACGGTCATGGCAAGAACGCCGCACGCCAGCGATCCCGTTACGGTCTGAACCAGTGTTCGTCCGTCATAAAGACTCATCAGCGCGGAAATGCTGACAGCCGCGCCTACTGCATACACCGTTGGCAGGTGGTCAAAGAGCCACGCAATAACCTGCTCTGTGATCCCTGTTTGAATGGTGCTCACTGCTACTCCCCCCACAACTGAATCATTTCTCGTTTCTTCTTCTCCGGCTCCGGCATCTCCACTTCCTGCCCGGCGTCCAGAAATACCTGCTGACAGAGTCCGGGGTTGGCATCCAGCACCTTTTCGGTGACGCCCTGTGTCGTGCCGTAGTACCGGAAACAGAGCGAATCCACGGTGTCGCCTTCCAGTGCCTTCACTTTCATCAGCACAGCTCCGCAAACATTCGCGGTCGTCCCAGAATGTCAGAGATGGCCCAGCTCACATCGCGCCACAAATCCGATGTCTGTATATCCAGTGCGTCCGCCCGGCGGTCGCCCTTGTCCGTTGTGTCCGCATCGCGATAACGCTCCAGAATCAGGGCGCGTGTGGCGGTATAAACAGCATTGCGCCAGTGCCAGAGATTGACGCTTTCTCCGTTAATTACAGGGGCCGGAACATCGGCCAGCGTCTGATAGCCAGCCGCCTGTTGTTCCTGCTGCCATGCTTCCAGCTCGCGGGTAACGTGTGCTATGGCCCCGGTGGCGGTATGCAGCAGGCGGGAGGTGGTCACGCGGCCCGGCAGTCGTACCGCCAGACGCAGCTCGCGCAGCACAATATCCGGCCAGAATGCACCCGCTGAAATACGGGTATCGCCATCATCGGTGTCGGTGATGTCGTCCTCTGCAGGGCCGGGGTTAGTTCTGGCAACCATACTCATGGGGTTCACTCCTGAAAAAATCGGGCGGTGGGTGCGCGGTGTAAACGGTCACGGAGTCAAACCGGAACACCGCGCACGCCGCCCGCTGACGGGGTCAGTCGTTAACCGCGCTTTGCCTTCTGCGTCGCGGTGGTTTTTCGTGTTGCAGGCTTCTGCGTTGTCTTTTTACTTTTGCTGCTTTTGTCCTGCGTCTGCTGTGCGCTGGCGTCTTCTGGTGCGGCTGCGGAATCGGCTTTTTTCAGGGCGCGGGAAAGGGTTGCAATCTCGCGTTTCACACCTGCGTTCGGGTTCAGGTGCATCGCTTCGCGCAGCAGCTTCAGTGATGAGGCCATGTTGTCTGCATCGGTCAGGCCACGACGGGCAAAGGCACACGCCTTGCATAATTTGGCGCGCACTTCGTCCGGCATGTCCTGGTTGGCGACAATTTCCCAAAGTGTGTCCAGTGGTTCGATAAAGGCGGATAAATCCGCGTCGGCATCCGTCCCGGCCTGCGTCAGTACCGGGTTGCAGATTTCTTCGGTCAGTACCGTGGCAGCAGTACGACCAAAGTTATCCGGCATGATGAGGTTGTGACGGACCACATATGCACCAATACGCAGCGCCAGCGGAAGATCGCCGCAGTCAATCGCCCACACCATCAGCGTGGCAATTACTTCGTCCTGTTGCCCGCCGTCAGTCTCCAGCGTTCCCTCAATCCAGCCGGAAAAGTCCGGCAACAACTCTTTTTTGATGGCGGCTTTCGCGCTTCTGGCCTGTACGCCCTTTAGCCTGGCCTGTGCCAGACGCAGACGATACAGCACCTCTTCATGCGCGGTACGCGCGGCGTGGTCCACACCTTCATTCGCCCGGCCTGCGCGCTGTGCCATCACGTTCTGCCAGTGTTGTTGTGCAGGAGTAATCATTTTTTCTCTCCGTTACAGGCGGGCATGATGCCCGCCGTGAGTTGATTAGCTGTCGGCGAACTTCAGGCCAGTGATCATTGCGCACTTGCCATAGTCTTCAACGACATAAGCGTCATTGATGGACTGGTAGGTGGCGATGCGGTTGTATTCCGGCTCGTCTTTCATCAGGCGACGCATTGAACCTTTCTGCCAGTAAATCGACAGGTTGTTGAACGAGGTGATAAGCATCGTTGCATCCGGGAAGAACGGCGCAAGGAACACGCCCAGCCCGCCAATGGTGCGCGATGACAGGATGAGCTGCCCGGCAAGTAATTCCGCATTGGGATTCTGGCCGCTGATGCTGTTCAGCACGGGCAGACGCAGCGAGTTAAACAGGTTGCGCCCCATAATCACCGCGAGGTCGTCAGCTTCCTTGTGCCATTCATCCAGCAGGGATGAGCGCGCATCCTGTACCAGAGCATCGGCATTCGCATACTTACCCGCGTGCGCCACAGTGTTGTCCATGTTGCGGGAGGTCAGCGTCACGTCATTCATTACGCGCTCGCTGGCATCGGTTCTGATGTGCTCCAGCCAGCCCACGTTAACGTCCTGAAGCAGCTTGTTGGTGTGAAAATCAGACTCGTAGGCGTGGGATGTGCCGTTAAAGCCAATCATGATGCGATCAAGCGCTACCTGCCGGGCGATCTGTGTACCGATACGGGACTGAAAATCGCTGTGGGCCGCCCAGGTATCAAGCTGTGGGTACGAAATAAAGGTATCGTAGTTCACCTGTTCGCACTGGTACTGATGAGACTTCATATCGATCACGTTATTCGGGTTACGGCGTTTGATGCCGTCATAACTGCTATTCGTGCGCGCAATTGGCCCGGTGGTGTCCAGGAGGATTTTTTCGCCTTTCTGGTCGGTCACGCCGATCACGTTAATTCTTTTCGTAAATTCGGTACTTTCCTTTGAGGCGTTTTCAAAACGCTGCTGCACCGCGGGTTCCACGGTAAATCGCGATACCAGTGCAGATACCGGGATATTGTTAAGCGACGCCTGCTGCGCCATATAGCGACCCAGCTTGTTGCGGGTAATATCTGACATCACCAGATTCATAAAAAATTTGCTCCTTTGTCTTATCAGAAGTCAGCCAACTGGTCGGAGGCTGCGCCCGTTGCGGTGAAGCGGTTCTGCGGATCGCCGTCCTGCGTGCGCAGTTTTTCCTTCAGTGTTGTCAGCTCTGTGGTCAGTGACGTGATTTTCTGGCTGTCCTGCTGATGGCGGGTTTCCAGTGCATTAAAACGGTCGATAATGTCGGCCTGTGACGTTGCGACACCTTCCACCGCTTCCTGAATACGGGAGAAACTGGCGTCATCCGCTTTGCGGCCACGGCCAATAATCCCCATAACGCGGTTAAACCACTGGGTGCCTTCTTCCTGACGATGTTCGGTGAGTTCGATGAGTTCCGACTCCATAGCGGCGGTGAACATCGCCACCTCTCCCTGCTGACAGTTGAATGTCATCAGTTGCATACGTTGTTGTGCCGCAAAGGCCAGACGTTCCGTGCCCAGGCTGGCGGGGGTGTCGGTCATTGCCAGCCCGCGCAGGTAAGGGCCTCCCGTGATGGTTGACTGTGGTTCCAGCTCAATACTGGAGTAAATTTTTTTACCATCGTTAAGCAGGGACATCATGCGAGTGGTCGGCTCAATTTCGGCATACAGTGCCGTGCGGCCTGCCAGCGGGCCATCGGTTATGTCTTCGGTGCTCAACCCCACAACATCGCCCATAGCGGAAAACTCGCTACCGGGGAGTGGTGACAGGATGTGCTCAATATTCACACGTGCACCATAAACGGACGGGTTATAACTGGTGGCGGCAGCTTTCAGCATGTCGCCGTTGATTTCGCGCCCGTCTGCCGTTACACCGGAGACAGCCACGCGAAACTTTTTGCGGGATGTCTTTTTTTCATTAGCCATAGTTTTTGCCCCTCTGACTGGTTCTTCAGTCATGATGGCAAAGCGTAACAGGCAGATACAAAGGGCTTTTGTTGTAAGAAAACAGTCAGAGCAGGGGGTTAAGGAGAACGGTTTCGCGCGCGGGTAATCTTCCTGTAATTACTCAGGGGGAGCAATGATTCAGGATGCTTTTGTGCGCCAGCGTGCGCGGCAACTTTACTGGCAGGGTTATCCGCCCGCAGAAATATCACGTCTGATGGGAATAAACCCGAACACGATTTATGCGTGGAAAAAACGCGACCAGTGGGATGAAACGCCACCCGTGCAGCGTGTCACCCAGTCCATCGATGCGCGCCTCATCCAGCTTACTGAAAAACAGAATAAAACAGGCGGTGACTTTAAGGAAATAGACCTGCTGACCCGGCAGCTTAAAAAACTGCATGATGGCCAGCCGGATGCGACGGCCACAGGAAAGAAAGGCCGGGCGAAAAAACTCAAAAATCATTTCACGCCGGAACAGATTGCCGCACTGCGGGAAAAAATCATCAGCAGGCTGGAGTGGCATCAGCGGGGCTGGTTTGACTCCCTGACCCTTTGCAGGGAAGCCGGGATACGTAACAGGATGATCCTGAAATCCCGACAGATTGGGGCGACCTGGTATTTTGCTCAGGAAGCACTGCTGATGGCGCTGCGTGACGATGTGGCGCAACCTTACCAGCGTAACCAGATTTTTTTGTCTGCGTCGCGTCGTCAGGCGTTCCAGTTTAAAAGCATTATTCAGGAGGCTGCATCTGAAGTTGATGTGGAGCTGAAAGGGGGCGATAAAATCATCCTCTCCAACGGCGCAGAGCTGCATTTTCTTGGTACTTCTGCTGCGACGGCACAGTCCTACACGGGCAATTTTTATTTTGATGAATTTTTCTGGGTCAGTCGCTTTGCTGAACTGCGCAAGGTGGCTGGCGCTATGGCAACCCTCAGCGGACTGCGGCGCACCTACTTCTCCACGCCATCCACCGAAACGCACGAGGCATACGCCTACTGGAACGGCGACCGCTGGAACGAGAAAAAGGCCTCGCATAAACGCCAGCGTTTTTCTGTGGACTGGAAAACGCTGCATAACGGGCTTATCTGCCCTGACCGGACGTGGCGGCAAATTGTCACGCTGGAAGATGTGGTTAATCACGGCTGGAAACACACCGATATTGATGAAATTCGTGATGAAAACACCGAAGACGAGTTCCTCAATCTCTATATGTGTGAGTTTGTCCGCGAAGGGGAATCGGCATTTAACCTGAATATCCTGATTGGCTGTGGTGTTGACGGATACGACGACTGGAAAGACTGGAAACCTTTTGCTCCCCGCCCGATGGGGAATCGTCCGGTATGGATTGGGTATGACGCAAACGGCAGCAGTGGAAACGGCGACAGCGGCGCTGTGTCCGTGGTGGTTCCTCCGGCTGTTCCTGGCGGCCGTTTTCGAACGGTGGAGACGCGACGCGTTCAGGGGCTGGAGTTTGAAGAACAGGCCAGAGTCATTGAAGAGTTCACGTGTCGCTACAACGTGGAACACATCGGCATTGATGTGACAGGCGGGAACGGGGAGGCTGTTTATCAGATAGTGAAACGGTTTTTCCCTGCTGCTATTCCGTACACCTTCACGCTGTCATCAAAACGGTCGCTGGTACTGAAAATGCTGCAAATAATGCGTGCCGGGCGGTGGGAATACGATCGCGCCGAACGCGAGCTGGTCGCAGCCTTTAACGCCGTGCGTAAGGTGAAAACACCGGGCGGCTTTATCACTTACGAAACGGACCGCGCGAGGGGGATCAGCCACGGCGACCTTGCGTGGGCAACCATGCTTGCTGTCATTAACGAACCAATTGGCGGCGAAGGAGAAAACGAGCGTTTCACGGTTATGGAGTTCTGATGAGCAGAAAAAATAAAAAAGTGCGCATGAGTTCACGCATTGATCTCGCTGATGCGCTCAGGAAAGAATCATCGCTCAGTGCATTCACATTTGATGGTCCTTATCGCCTGACCGGGCATGACCTGCTGGACAATATGTACTGTGCTGATAACGGGCGGTGGTATGAAACCCCGGTGGACTGGTACGGTCTGGCAAGAGCAGCCCGGCAAACGTCCTGGCATCAGTCTGCGCTTTACTTTAAGCGCAATGTATTACTCGGTTGCTACATCCCGCACCCGCTGCTTTCCCGGCAGGATTTCTCGGCGCTGGCGCTGGACTGGTTTGTGTTCGGTAACGCATTCCTTGAGCTTCGAAGCAATATGCTCGGCGAACCGCTTAAATTACGGCACGCCCTGGCGAAATACATGCGACGCGGAAGCGATCTTGAATCATGGTGGTATGTGCAGGATGGCAAGGACGCGTTTCAGTTTCGTCCTGGCAAAGTGTGCCACCTGATGAATCCGGATATTAACCAGGAAATCTACGGCATGCCGGAATATCTTGGCGCATTACTCTCGGCCAGCCTTTCTCATTCGGCGGACATGTTCAGAAAACTGTACTACGACAACGGATCCCACGCCGGGTGCATCATCTACATCGGTGCAGCGCAGGTAAACCGCGAAAGCATGGACTCCCTGAAAGAAACGCTACAGGGGGCACGTGGTGGTGGTGCGTTTAAAAACGTGCTCATTCATGCGCCCAACGGGGGCAAAGAGGGGGTGCAAATTTTGCCGTTCCAGCAGATCACCGCAAAAGATGAATTCATGAATGTTAAGGCGGCATCCCGTGATGATGTGCTGGCTGCGCACCGCGTTCCGCCGCAACTGATGGGGGCGATGCCGGGCGAAAAAAGTGCGTTTGGCGATGTGGAGAAGGCAGCGCGGGTTTACGCAATTAACGAGCTGATGCCCGTCATGGAGGCTATGAAGCACATCAATGACTGGCTTGGCGAAGAGGTGATCCGTTTTAACTCTTATGCTCTTCTTGATGAAAAAACAGCCCCGTGATGGGGCTGTCCTTTTTACCAGAGTTGAACCATTTTCTGGGTGCCGTCAGGCTTGAGATTATCAATTTCAGAGAGAACGTAATATTGAATGGCTTCACAAACGGTGGTGTAGGGTGAATTACCTTCTTTAAGTGGCACGATATTATTATTAACGCGAACCTGTATTTCATCGTTATACATTGCGATCGAAACAGGCATGTGCACGAACGCGACTTCGCCAGGTGTGTCGTCAACCACCGTTTCAATACTAAAAGTCAGTTTTCGCTCATCATTGCTGCCCCATGCTTTGGGGGTAGCGGCAGGGATCTGGGATAAAGGCATTCTGCGAAATCCTTCGGCTGCTTCCAGTCCGCATGAAACGTAATGCTGGCGATTACCGTCGCTATCTGTCCAGGTCTGTGATGGCAGCTCCAGCGAGATTTCATAAGCATCAACAATGCCCTGGGCAAGGCGTACAAGCGGGGTCAGATCTTCATTGCGGCGAAAGCTCTCCTTTACCTGCTCCCGTTTTTCTCTTAACTGCTTGTAATTAATGACCATAAGACAGCCTCCATTGATTTCTTTGCTCGTATTTTGCACTTATGAAGTATGGTCGGCAAGGTGCCGTATCGCTGACGCGCTTCGCTTGTCTGCTGCTTCGCCGGGGCATAAAAAATTTATGCCCCGGCTCTCCAGCTCCTGTATCAATCAGATAATTTCACGACGCCTTCCAGTTTATCGCCACCATCGACGGTCAGACTCTTACGCAATTCCACCGCGTTGACTGTATGTTCTCGCTGCCTCAGTGCGATTTTGACGGCCTTACCTTTCACCCCATCAAATCAAAAGCCCTCACGCCTTTTTCATGCTCAGCGTGAGAAATACGGCCATTCTGTTGTGTCTCTGCGACATCGTTCAGGGAATGCTATTTACCCCCTGAAACGCGGGCTGTTCCCCCGTCACCTGCGCGCAGAAAAAACGCGTTTTTTTGTGCACGCACGGATCCCTGACGGATCCAGTCGCCACGCGGGCCGGAAGGGTAAAAAGTTGTTCAAAAAAATTGTGCAAATTTGTGCACTATTGTGCGGTGTATAAAATGAAAATATGGCGGTGTTATTACTGCCCAACAAGCCGTTATACTTACGTTATGGGCGTGCATAATGGAAATGAATATGAAAACTGTAACTGATGATGAATTTCGTGAGAACCTGAGTGAAATTCTGGATTACCTTTCTTCCGGTGGCAGTGTCGTTATCACTGCGCAGGGAGGGAAGGATGTTGTTCTTGCTGGTTCTGATCTTAGTCCTGAAATACGGGCTGTCCTTGGCAAAACCAAAAAACTGCGGGATCAAATAAACAAAATGAAGCAACCACTCTTAATAAATGCAGTGAGAGATCTGGAAAAACGTCATCCAGCTCTTGTCGCACAGAGAAAAAAAGGATTGTCTTTTGAAGATGCAATGAAGCGTACAAGAGAAAAACATGCGGATATCATTAAAAAGCTTGAGGATAACTGATGGACATAGTGTTTTTGTCAAAAGAACAAGTAGAACGTATCCATGCTGAAACTTTACCCCAGAGCGGAAATGCCAATGACGGGCTACTTGAAGGTGCTTTAAATCGCGTCAGGACACTACACTACTATGAAGGGGTTGATGATATTCATGCTCTGGCTGCTATGTATTTGATTGGTATAGCCAAGGCTCATGCCTTTCATGATGGGAATAAACGCACAGCTTTTCAGGCTGCATCAATATTTTTAATGATGAACTCTTCCGAACTTTCAAACTCCCTGCTGCTGGTTAAATTAACGGTGTTTTCAGCAATGGGGATAGCTACCCTTGAGGAAGTTACCTTTGCTTTGAAATTGCTGTCTGATTATGGCAATGAATTAATCAGCGACTACGAAGAAGATTATATTTAATGCTGGCATACTCTGTCGTGTTAAGACAACAGCCTTTGCGGAAACAGGGCAGGGTGCCAGACTTGCCCGCAGCGCGTCTGACATGAGCAGTTATTCATCTTTTTTATTGTTTTTCTCCATGCAGGGCGACAGTGCGTCCATGCCAGCTTGATGTTGGTGGAGCCGTCGTCGATACAAATTTTCATGTCGCTTTTCCTTATGTTGATTAATTAATCGGTTACAGGATTTTTAAATCCCGCTTTTGCCTGTTTTGTGCGCGCTTCATATATCGCTGCGCGTTTTTTGCTCATTTACGGGATTTGTGAGTCCCGTTTCTGTCTGTTTTTTGTTTCCACTGGTCAGGCCACCCCGCAGCAGGTCTGCTTTGCGGCTGGCGCGTTCAGTGGTTTCACTGATTCTCTGTGCGTGCTCTGCGTCGCGGATGGCGCGCAGCATGTCAGAAAGCACGGTAACGGGTGTTTTCATGGTGTTCTGGTCCTGCTGAAGTGTGGATGCCAGGCGTGCGGCGGCTTCAGGGTCTGATGCCCCCAGCTGTGCCAGATAGCTGGCGACCGGGTTATGGCGGATCTCCGTGCTGCTTACGCCATGATTACGGCTCAGGCGCTGCCAGAGCTGCGTGATTCGGCTGTCCAGGCGGGTATCCGGTTTGCGTACAATTTCAAATCCCTGCGGTGCAATGATGCTGCCGTCAACGTACAGACTGCCGCCCCGTAACAGGTGCTGCATCTGTTGTTCACCGATATGCAGGCCGAGAGATTCAGCAGACTCCCGCCATTCTTTAGCGAGTAATTCGTGGTTATCAGGCAAAGGCCGCTGCTGTTTGCGGCTCTGTGTCCAGCTCTGCGCTTCATCACTGCTGTTTTTTGCCTGTTTGTCACGAAGCGAACGCATCAGCGCCCGGCGTTCGTGCCGTTTCAGTGAGCGCATCCATTCGTTCACTTCAACGCCGTCAGGGAGCTGCGGCCACGGTGCTGGCCGTTCTTCCGGCTGTTCTGTCCCGTTGTTGTCCGTTTCCTGTACACGGGGACAGTTATTGCCACGAGTCCAAGGGGCGGCATGGCCGCCCTGAAGGTCAAAACCATTTTCGCGGGCGTTGTCTTCTGGTTCTGGTTTACGTCTTACCAACTTCCAGTTATCCGGATGCGTGCACACACGGGAGGATTCCCCGATGAGTGGTGACCAGATCCCGTAAATCTGTACGCTCTGTTCGCCGTAATCGTTCAGCTCATCTGCGAGGTCGTAGGCGGTGCGAATCAGGTAGTCCTTGCGTGGAACAAGCACGCCACCCTGTTTTTCAATGTAGGAGGCAAAACACCCGGCATCAGCGGCAGCGAGTACCGCATCCATTGCATCATCCTTCAGCCGTTGCGGGCCTTCCGGGTTGCGTGCCATCTGGCTGGCAAGGCGGCGGAGTTCACGCCATACCTGACGGGAGGGGATGCCAAAGAACTGGAACTGGCGGACCCGATGAAGACGCGCCCAGCCAATGGCGCGCTCCACGCTCTCGGCCATTGATTTTCCGGTTTCGTGGTCAACGCGTGGCTTGCCCGTTTTCGGGTCGATGCCATCCACGGCGCGGCTGTCCAGGTTCTTTCCGATGTAGGTCGCGATATAGCTGGTTGGTGTGCCTTTTGAGCCGTCGACATACTCCGCCTTAAAGCGCGGAGTAATATCATTGCCCAGCTCGTGGCGGTCTTCCTGAATGGCAATATCGCGGGTGATGGCCACGATGCTGTCGATTTCTTCCGGATGAGCAAAGACCATCATATGCCAGTGCACGGTGCCGTCATGGTGAGGCTCCACCGTGCGGATGCCATACCAGCGAAGACCGTCGCGGTTCAGTTTTTTGCGGACCGCCGCAAAAAACGTGTTAACCAGGTAATCGCTGGAGTCGCGCATGGTGGCCCCGTTCCATTTGGGATTCGGATGACCGTTCTCTGTTGTGGCGTGGTATTTTGACGGGCAGGTGACAGTCAGAAACACCGCTTTGTCGCCACGGGCTTCGGCCAGAAGTTCCAGCCCCTTCATGGTGGCCATCATTTCTGCCTTACGGTGAACCGGGTTACTTACTCCCGCGTAATACACTGTCTCGAGATCAATCGTGAACCCGTCTTCGTTTTCCAGCATGAAACTTTTCAGGAAATCGCGTGTTTTCTCGCGCTGTGCGCGAAACTCGCTTAACGCGTCCTGGCTCAGATAGGGTGATGTTTTTCTGGAAACCAGACAGGCGGCGCGGAGTTGTTCTTCTCTCCACTCGCAACGTAACAGCCACAGTTTGCGTTTCCACCATTCCGCACAGGTCAGGCGAAGGACTGCGCCCGGCAGCAGCTCCGTGTCCGGTTCGTTCCTCCGGTCTTTATCTGTTGTCAGTGCGTCATAATGTGGAGGCATGATGTGCAGGTGTAACGCCATGCGGGCCAGCATCTGATACGCCTTCAGCGTTACATCCATGGTCAGCTCGCCATCTCTGGCACCAAAGCCATCACAGAGTTTTTCGAAGGTGCTGCTGAACATCGCCGCCGTCATGGTGGCCAGCGACTGTATCTGGTGTTTGTTGAGCTGCGGCAGGTAAAGCAAATCGTCCAGGCGTTCGCGTCCGGCAAGGGAGCGATAACCCGGTGTCAGCCAGTGTCCGTCAGTGCGATCCAGACGTTCGAATATTTTGCGCAGGGTTCCGCGTGCATAGCGTTCCGCCTGCCAGCTCTTTTTGCCTTTCCGGCGATCGGCTTCCTGTTTTTTGCGCAGGAAGGAGAGGTGGCGAATAAGCGGATCGCGCAGATAGGACGGCAGCAGGCGCAGCGAGGCCATGGCTTCATCCACCGCGCCACGTGCCTGTTTTCTGGCTTCTCTGGCCAGTGTGATGGTTTTGTCCTGTTTTTCCTGTGCGTCCAGGCTTTTATTAATCAGGTTGCCCAGCGGCGTGGCGGAGAACGCCGCATCAGCCATTTCCTGGCGGCGCTCGTTCTCTGCCCGGTAGGCATCCAGCCAGGAGGAAAGCTCGGATTCAGGAGCGGGGATTCCCGTTCCTTCACGACCCACTGCGTGGCGCGGTTGTTGCCAGTCCCTGATGTACTCTGCCGTCATAGTGATTTACTTCGTCATGCCATTCAGGGTGTCGCGGCAGACTGTAGCCAGCCGCTGAATTTCCAGCACGGTGTCTTCTGTGTCGGCATGGCGATGTGTGATGCGGATGCTGTCGGCAATCACATCGACGATTGCAGAGGATGGGCGCTGGTAAATGCCAATAACGGACGGGGTGCCACCTTCAATGCGGTAAAGCCTGTAATTTTCCTCATGGCTGTCAATCATGTAGCGACCATCAATAACAATCTTTCCGTCAGCGAGCTGCGGTACAGGCAGGGATTTCAGGTACATGTCATAACGATCACGCACGCGAGCGGCAAGATCACGTTCTGTGTTGAGCAGGTATTCAAGAAAGTCGTTGGCGAGAATCATTGCGGCAATCCTCTTGCTACAGATGTGCGAAGGCCTCCCGCCGCAAGGTGCAGGAAAGGCCTGGAACAGGAATTAATGGAGTTTGTTTTGCTGCTGGATGAGCTGCTGAAGCTCGCGCAGATCATCCGCCAGATAGCTGAAAACAGAGGCGGAATAAATGTTTGATAGTGCGTGGCTGCGCTCATGCAGCATATTGATGTGCATGATTTGCGCGACGCGTGATGCGCGGAAAAGTCTGCGGTTGATTTCAGTCTGGATGTGACGACGCTCCGCGATAGCGCGGTGCTGTTTGCGGTTTGCCATGATGTGGCCTCTCTGTTAGTTAGTTTTGAAAACTCACCATCCAGAGGTTCCAAGCTCGGGGTGGTGAGACGTACAGGGTTGGAACTACCGGCTAACAGAGGACCCGGCCCAGCTGATGCTGGCCCTGTACGCCCCACCATAATTCTGACGCGAAAAAGACGTGGCGATACGGCACGCACAAAAAAACCGCTGGCGCGGTTGTGCGCTCTGTTAGTCTGCGGGGTTCCAATCCCGGCACCCGTTTTATGAGGTGCAGCGGAAATGTAACCTGACTGATTGCGGCATGGCAAGCGGTTTTTTTGTGAGAACGGCATACTAAAAAATCCTGATACTGCTCCGGCCAGCGGTTTTCACTGGCCGGGTTTAATTACTTCACCGGAACAAACGGAACAGCGGTGTTACTGGTCATGTATTGCGGTAGCGTGCCGTTCCATTTGTTAATCGCTTCCAGCTCCATAACGCCGGGATTCTGGCGCAGAGCTTCACCGCGTAAACGAATGGCGTCGGCTTCAGCCTGGGCTTTTGTGCGAATGGCATCGGCTTGTCCGGCAGCTTCTGCGCGCAGCATGTTGGCTTCAGCTTCGCGTTGCTTGACTTCCTGTTCACGTTGCAGGGTTTTCTGGTTTGCCGTGACTTTGGCATTAATGCTGTCGATAACGGTTGGCGGGTATTCCGGCTTACCCACATAAGAGAGGCTCATTACCTGAATGCCGATAGGTGTCATTTCTGCCTGAATGTCTTTAAGTGCTGAATCCAGCAGTTCAGACTTGCCACCGTCGATAAATTTATCGGTGGTCATTTTGCTGGCCAGTCGGTTGAGTGCGTCGGCGATCTTCTGGCGCAGGTCAGTGTCGGTAATGTCATCCACGCCTTTGCGGTAGGTCTGAAACACTGTAGTAACTTTGGATGGATCAACCTTGTAGGCCACACCGATGTGATAGCCGATGGTTGTGCCGTCACTCATCTGAAAGCTGAACGGCTCATCGTAGGTCTTCATTTGTTTGAAGGTCGGGAAGATGTAAACCTCGGTATTCCAGCCAGTCCAGTAGCGGCCAACGCCAACCACTTCGCCAACGCCTTTGTCGTCGCCCAGCTTGTTGACTTTGATGCCCACATTACCTGGCTCAACGCGATCGCAGCCAACCAGCAGGATGGCGGCAAAAAGCGGGAGAATCTGAAAGAGTTTGAATTTCTTCATTGTTTAATTTCCTTGATGTACTTACTGAAAAGGCGAACAACGCCTGCCGGGTACAGCATGGCAATGAAAATGCCCAGCAATACCAGGAAAGAGCTGTCTGATGAAATCATTCGGGGGAGTACCCCTACATACAGAATGAGAGAGACGAGGACGCATACTAGCGCCCATGCATATGCACGAAACCATGTCTTGTTGTTCATGTTGCGGCCCTTACTGGTTAAGGAAAAAATCGAAAACCTTGTCAATGCGTTGCAGCAGCTCTTGCTGTATTGCTTCCGGCGTTTCCGGTTCGCCTGGCGCCTCCAACGTCGCGCAGAAATCAGCGATTTCATGATGGAGTGTCAGGCGAATGGCAGGGGCCGTGGTTCTGGCGTGCTCCAACTCATCCAGCAGTGCCAACACCACTGACGGTTGTAAGCTCACGCGAGATGGTAGTGATTCATGGGGGGGTATTCTTTGCACGGCAGTCGCCAGTTCGCGTAGTTCCTGGTGGTTGATGATGCTCATGCTCTGGCTTCCTTCAGTAACTGGTTAAACATATTGGTAAGTGGATTGCCGCACCCGAACGGCATCGGGTTTACCTGGTAAGAGAAGCGACCACCTGTTTTGCGCTCTTTTCTTATGACTGAACCGCTACGCCAGAGTCGGCGTAACTCCGCATTAATAGCTGTGGTTGGGGTATTCAGTGCTGCGGCGATTTCTCCACCGCTACACCCCGGATTGGCGGCGATATAGTCCAGAATGGTCATCTGCATGACTCCTGTACCTGTCGGATAAGGTTCACCCGCACCACGTTGGTGGCGCAGAAGTAAGTGCCGTCAGTGAGGTAGATGTGGTGTGCATCCTTTTCTGAACGGTGTTTGTCGATTGTGGTAATCAGGCGTTCGTCGACTTCGTATTCACGTCCTCTGGAGGTAAAACGAACGACAGGAAAGTGCTTAATTGCCATTGCGCCCACTGTTCTGTTTCTGGCGACGGATGCGGGATAGCTGGATTTCCAGCTCTTCAATGTGGTCGTGCAACTCGTCTATTTCGGCGAAAAGCGAATCAAGGGTTGATGAGAGTTCCGTTAACAGGGCCTTTGCCGCCAGTGCAACAGTAAACGTGCCGATGTCGCGTTCCGGGTCAATTTCACTAACAAGTGTTCTGGTTAGTTCAAGAGCGACGGGGAGCGCCTCTTCCAGTTTGCAATCCTGGAGATGAGCAAGAATAGTTAATGCGTCGCATTGAATTTTGTCTTCTTTATTTTGTTTCATCGTTGCCGCCTTATTTGAATGTACAAAGCCCTCCGCGAGTGCGGATTGTTTTCATGTTTTCTTATTTAATCGTGTGTTTTATTTGTGCTGTTATTCTTCAGTGAAAAAACGCTCAATCTTTTTTACTGAATGAATAATTCGCACAATGCCAATTGCGCAGACCACTGAAATAATCAGAACAATCCATGACATAAATATACTCATGCGATATTCCCCAGCTTATACGGTTCAATATGTTCTCCGCATTCTGCGGCACAGACCAGCTCGGAAAGTTCGTTAAGTGCATCCAGATCATCAGCGTAAAAAGCCACGTCATACAGACTCCGGATTGCCCTGGTCAATGAGTCACGGGCTGCACGTTCAGCATGAACGCCTGATGCGCTTAAGCGAAAATAAAAACGCTCAAGTGCTTTGTTGATGAGTGTTTTATATTCTTTGTCCATTGCAACACCCTTTAATCTGCTTTCTGGATTTCAGTTTCTGAATCCATGCAAATAATTTCGATATAGGGTTCATTGCCATTAACCTGACGTGCCTTTTCAGCTTCGCTAATGATTTCGCGTACAGTCTGGTACGGAAGTTCTACGGTCAGGCGCGTGCCGTTCAGATAAACGTAAGTAGCTGCATTTTTTTCTGATGGGACGACTCCATCAATAGCTGATGCGCGTAATAACAGTTCACCGCGAAAATCAATAAAACGGATAAATACACCTTGTGCATGCTCTTTGGTCATAACGCACCTGTTATAAATCAGTCTGTTTAATAAAACTTTGCCCGCGAAGCAGACGATCAACCGTGCGAAGTGCTTCGTACAATGTGAAATCCTGTCCAAACTGATTGTCGCCGTTGCTCAGAGCAAAAATGCGGTTTCCGGTAAATGGGTTGCGTTGGCATCTGTGAACCACGATTCCAGCTTTTTCAATCAGCCAGGTGTGTTCGCCAATTTGTTTTACTGTATGGCCATCTGGCGTTGCGTGTGTTTCGCTCAGGCTGTAGCGAGAGTTGCTGCGTGATGCACTGGTAGTGAAACGGTTAGCGTGGCGTTCTGTTCCGGTACGAAAATTACGGCGTTGCTTCAGCATAAAATGACACCTCGTTATTTTGTCATCTGCACGTATTTTTCTGTGCTCCTGATTGTTTTCAGGAAAAGAGCGAAGAGATTTACTGTGCGTCTTGAGTTCTTTTCATCCTGGTTGATGGGAATTGAACCTCTGTCAGCCTGTCTTTTCACTGTGTTAACAGCTTGGTTGGTACGCTTTGCGTAATCTTTCAGGCTTTCTTCAAGTACTGGTAACCCATGCTCATCGCGGTAGGGATAGAACGCTGCTAAACGCTCAAAGTCTGCCTGTTCGTGTGTGTTCAGGACTTTTGCCATGTGTGATAACCTGCGCTATCTGTGGTTGTTTGTGACTTGGTGTACTTATAAGTACACCTTGTGCGCAAGCTTAGTGTACTTATAGGAACACTGTCAATGCTTATCGGTGAAAAAATTAGAGTGATTCGTGAATCAGAGGATTTAACGCGCGAAGAATTTTGCGGCCTGATTGATGTGCCTATCGGCACTTTGCGTCGTTATGAAACGGGGCGGATTGAAAACATAGGGGGCGAAGTGCTTATCAAGATTGTTAATCACCCTCGCTTTTTTAAGTACATGAATTGGCTTATGACGGGAAAAACAAATGAGGCTGCTGGGCAGATCAGTCCGTCTCTCTCCCCTGATGGGCCAAAAAGCACATCGCCTTCTCAAAAACCCCGCAAGACTGGCACACAGCCCGGCTAATCATGGAGCGCTGGGGGCATGGTGGTCTTGTAACGCTGGGGTTTCACGAATGAGCATAAAATCAATTCCGGGAGGGTATCTTCTTGACATACGCCCGGAGGGGCGTAAAGGCAAACGCATTCGTAAAAAATTTAAAACGAAATCGGATGCAGTTTTATATGAGCGGTGGGTGCTGGCGCAACAGCATAACAATGAGTGGAAAGGAAACTCTATTGATCGCCGTCCGCTGTCAGTGCTTATTGACTTGTGGTGGAAATACCACGGCCAGCTAATGAAGTCAGGGCATAACACGCGCCTTAAATTGCTGCGCTTGAGTGAGGCAATGGATGACCCGTGCGTGCATAAACTTAATACAACGATGCTCACCGAGCTACGTGTGTCCAGGATAGAGCAGGGGATACAGCCCAGCACCATAAATCGAGAGATTGGGGCGTTAAGCGCGATGTTTACCGCACTCATCTCATCCGGCCATTTTCTTAACGATAACCCCGTTCAAGGCCTTAAAGGAATGAAGGTTAACGAGCGCGAAATGGGATACCTGAGTAAGTCTGAATGTGTTCAGTTGCTGGATGCACTGGCTGAAAATCCCGATGAACGGCTGGCTGTCGAAATCCTTCTGTCGACCGGGGCGCGATGGGGCGAGGTAGCGGCACTGGAGCAGCGCCGTGTTCTTCATTGTCGAATCACTTTTTCAAAAACGAAGAACAGCAAAAACCGTACCGTTCCTATTTCTGAAAGCCTGTTTGAAAAGATCAAAAAACGGGGCGGGAAACTGGTGTTTCCGACGCTGGATTATTCATTGGTTCGCGATGTCATCAAAACGGTCGCACCTGATGTTCCTGACGGCCAGGCTGTTCATGCGCTGCGCCACACCTTCGCCAGTCATTTCATGATGAACGGCGGCAATATTCTGACGCTCCAGAAAATTCTGGGGCACGCAAAGATTCAGACAACGATGATTTATGCCCATCTTGCGCCGGATTACCTGCAGGATGCGGTGAGGTTTAATCCACTAGGAGGTGCTTAAGAGTGAAGTTTGATATAGATGAACTTAAAAGAATGGCAACGCTCGATAATTTTGCGCGTTTTCTCAATGAGTCGTCTACGAATGAAAAATGTTTGTCGTGTGGCGATACGGATATGTACATGTATTTGACGAATATTGTTGAGGTGGGGTCTGAGCCGAAAACTGCTGAGGAGTGTGATTTAGGCACTCTTGTTATGCTTGATTATATCGGTCCATTTACTGGGTATCCGGGATATGAGGGACATGATCGGGAAAATATCCATAACTATGAATTCCGACTTACCTGTAACAGATGTGGGTTTGTTCATCGTTACTCGGCCCGGGCCTTTATGAACTGGGTAGGCAAGCAGGGTGATGAGAAGTGATGGCAGAGAATGTTGCACATATTTCGCGGTTCAGAAAAAAGAAAGAGAATGCCTATAATGTATCCAACAACCAAGTAACAGGAAGTGGTAATGATGGAGGTGATGGCATGAATGACGACCTTGAACGGCGGGTCAGTTGCCTGGAAAGTGATGTGACTGAAATCAAAAACAACCTGATTACTCTCACCACAAGAAGCGAATCCTTTGCTACCAAATCTGATGTACTGGAGATTCGCGAAGGGTTGAGGCTTGAGATGGCAGAATCGCGCCAATCCCTGAAGTCTGAGATGGCTGATTTACGCCAGTCTCTGAAAGTTGAGATGGCTGAGCATCGTACTGAACTTCAGAAATCATTTGCAAATCAGACTTGGTTACTCACAGGTATTGTCCTGTCTGCGATGGCTGTGCTTGTGGCTGTGGTTACTGTTATTAAGTAAATTTATGGCGGCGATATGATCCACAAAGTGACCACATCCCTGTTATTTGTTGTGGTTGGCTGTGTTTTTGTGTGTCTGTAAGCCTTTGATAATTATCTAACTTATTGATTTTTACTTGTGTTTATGGCCGCTCTGCGGCCTTTTTTCTTTTCACTGTCGAAGAGTCACCGTAAAATCAACGCCATGACACTTCAGCAGAACGGATACCATGCTGACACTTGCCCGACAACAACAGCGACAAAATATTCGCTGGTTATTATGCCTGTCAGTTTTGATGCTGCTGGCGCTTCTCTTAAGCCTTTGCGCCGGTGAACAATGGATCTCGCCAGGTGACTGGTTTTCTCCTCGAGGCGAACTGTTCGTCTGGCAGATTCGCCTGCCACGTACGCTGGCTGTATTGCTGGTTGGTGCGGCGTTGGCTATATCCGGCGCTGTAATGCAGGCGTTATTTGAAAATCCTCTGGCAGAACCTGGACTACTTGGCGTCTCTAATGGCGCAGGCGTGGGGCTTATCGCCGCTGTATTGCTTGGGCAAGGGCAACTCCCCAACTGGGCGCTGGGGCTGTGTGCGATTGCTGGCGCGCTTATCATCACTTTAATACTCTTACGTTTCGCCCGTCGTCATCTTTCGACCAGTCGGTTATTGCTGGCTGGCGTTGCATTAGGGATTATCTGTAGCGCACTAATGACGTGGGCTATCTACTTTTCCACCTCTGTTGATTTACGTCAGCTGATGTACTGGATGATGGGCGGTTTTGGCGGCGTAGACTGGCGGCAAAGCTGGCTGATGCTGGCATTGATCCCCGTGTTGTTGTGGATCTGTTGTCAGTCCAGGCCGATGAATATGTTAGCACTTGGCGAGATCTCGGCGCGGCAACTGGGTTTACCCCTGTGGTTCTGGCGCAATGTGCTGGTGGCAGCGACCGGCTGGATGGTTGGCGTCAGTGTGGCGTTGGCGGGTGCTATCGGCTTTATTGGTCTGGTGATCCCACATATTCTCCGGTTATGTGGTTTGACCGATCATCGCGTATTACTTCCCGGCTGCGCGCTGGCAGGGGCGAGCGCATTGCTGCTGGCCGATGTTGTAGCGCGCCTGGCATTAGCTGCCGCAGAGCTGCCTATTGGCGTGGTCACCGCAACGTTGGGTGCGCCGGTGTTTATCTGGTTATTGTTAAAAGCAGGACGTTAGCCGCAAAAAGACGGTCTATGATTAAAAGCTAAGATTTTTACTGACCACACCCAGGAGAAACGATGCAAGATTCCATTCTGACGACCGTAGTGAAAGATATCGACGGTGAAGTGACCACGCTGGAGAAGTACGCCGGTAATGTGCTGTTGATTGTCAATGTCGCCTCAAAGTGTGGCTTAACGCCGCAATATGAGCAGTTGGAGAATATTCAGAAAGCCTGGGCCGATCGTGGTTTTGTGGTGCTGGGATTCCCGTGCAACCAGTTTCTGGAGCAAGAACCGGGCAGCGATGAAGAGATTAAAACTTACTGTACCACCACATGGGGGGTGACGTTCCCGATGTTCAGTAAGATTGAAGTTAATGGCGAAGGACGCCATCCGCTGTATCAAAAATTGATTGCCGCAGCGCCGACCGCAGTCGCGCCGGAAGAGAGCGGATTCTATGCCCGTATGGTCAGCAAAGGTCGTGCACCGCTGTACCTTGATGATATTTTATGGAATTTTGAGAAATTTTTAGTTGGCAGGGACGGATTGGTCATCCAGCGTTTTTCCCCGGATATGACGCCGGAAGATCCCATTGTGATGGAAAGCATTAAACTGGCGTTGGCGAAATAATGTCTATTGTGATGCAGTTACAGGATGTTGCGGAATCTACCCGCCTGGGGCCGCTTTCTGGCGAGGTTCGGGCTGGGGAGATCCTGCATCTGGTGGGGCCGAACGGCGCGGGTAAGAGTACCTTACTGGCGCGAATGGCCGGAATGACCAGCGGTAAGGGAAGCATTCAGTTCGCGGGGCAACCACTGGAAGCATGGTCCGCAACAAAACTCGCGCTGCATCGAGCCTATCTTTCACAACAACAGACGCCACCGTTTGCAATGCCGGTCTGGCACTACCTGACACTGCATCAGCACGATAAAACGCGTACCGAACTACTGAATGATGTCGCAGGGGCGCTGGCTCTTGATGACAAACTCGGACGTAGCACCAATCAACTTTCCGGCGGTGAATGGCAACGCGTACGTCTTGCTGCGGTGGTGCTGCAAATCACACCACAAGCCAATCCCGCAGGCCAATTGCTGCTTCTTGATGAGCCGATGAACAGTCTTGATGTTGCGCAACAAAGTGCGTTAGACAAAATTCTGAGCGCGCTGTGTCAGCAAGGACTGGCGATTGTGATGAGCAGTCACGATCTCAACCACACATTGCGTCATGCGCATCGGGCGTGGTTGCTAAAAGGTGGAAAAATGCTGGCCAGTGGACGCAGAGAAGAGGTGCTCACGCCGCCAAATCTGGCGCAGGCCTATGGGATGAATTTTCGCCGTCTGGATATCGAAGGTCACCGAATGCTGATTTCGACCATCTGATTTCATTAGTATCTTGAAAATCGGGTAATTACGACGCTAAATTAATGCAAGAATAAAAAACAGAGGAACCGTACGGAATGCGTTTCTGCCTTATTTTGATCACAGCACTGTTTCTGGCCGGGTGTAGCCACCATAAAGCACCGCCGCCAAATGCCAGACTTTCTGATTCGATTACCGTTATTGCCGGTTTGAACGACCAGCTACAAAGCTGGCATGGCACGCCGTATCGTTATGGTGGCATGACGCGGCGCGGTGTGGACTGTTCGGGATTTGTAGTTGTGACGATGCGCGATCGTTTCGATTTGCAGCTGCCCCGAGAAACCAAAGAACAAGCCTCTATCGGCACGCAAATTGATAAAGACGAGTTGCTGCCTGGTGACCTGGTCTTTTTCAAAACGGGTTCCGGACAAAATGGTTTGCATGTAGGTATTTACGATACCAACAACCAATTTATCCACGCCTCTACCAGCAAGGGAGTGATGCGTTCCTCACTCGATAATGTCTATTGGCAGAAAAATTTCTGGCAGGCGAGACGAATCTAGTATGTCGAAAAATGGACGGCGATGATACATCTCCGTCTATTTACTCCTGAATACAGTAGTATTTTACAGACAAAAATTCCGTAAATGGATTATTCGTTTATAATCAGGATAATCTAATAAAAGGACCCCTGAAAAAGTGGTTAACATGGAACAAATGAAAGTTACTCCTTCTGTAATTGTTATGTCTTATGGCCTCATCCCTTTTAGCCGGATACTGAAAAACATCCTTCGAGAGGGACGGTTACCATGAAGATTTTTTTGGAGAATCTTTATCATTCTGATTGCTATTTCCTGCCGATAAGAGATAACCAGCAAGACCTTGTCGGCGTTGAGTTAATTACCCATTTCTCCAGTGAAGATGGTACGGTTCGTATCCCGACGAGTCGGGTTATAGCGCAACTTACCGCGGAGCAACATTGGCAATTATTTTCAGAGCAGTTGGAATTACTAAAATCATGCCAACACTTTTTTATTCAACATAAACTCTTTGCCTGGCTTAATTTAACCCCACAAGTGGCTACTTTATTATTAGACAGGGATAATTACGCAGGCGAACTATTAAAATATCCGTTTATTGAACTGTTGATTAATGAGAATTACCCGCATCTCGATGAAGGAAAAGATAATCGCGATCTTTTTTCCTTATCGCAAATGTATCCCCTTGTGTTAGGTAATTTGGGCACAGGCAATAGCACAATGAAAGCGGTTTTTGATGGTCTTTTCACCCGCGTAATGCTGGATAAAAGTTTTATTCAGCAACAAATCACGCATCGCTCCTTCGAACCGTTTATTCGTGCGATTCAGGCGCAAATTTCCCCTTGTTGCAATTGCATCATCGCGGGGGGCATTGATACGCCAGAAATATTAGCACAGATTACCCCCTTCGATTTCCATGCTCTCCAGGGATGTCTGTGGCCTGCCGTTCCCATAAATCAGATAACGACGTTGGTTCAGCGATAACCCTCCTGTTTGCTGGTGTTTAAGACGAGAGTAACCGTCTACACTATCAAACAGGAGGATCTATGACCCTGTCTTTTGTTACACGCTGGCGCGATGAATTGCCAGAAACCTATACAGCACTTTCCCCTACGCCTTTAAATAATGCCCGGCTGATTTGGCATAATACCGAACTCGCTAACACGCTGAGTATTCCATCGTCGCTGTTTAAAAATGGCGCAGGTGTCTGGGGCGGCGAAACCCTACTGCCTGGTATGTCACCACTGGCGCAGGTTTACAGTGGTCATCAGTTCGGCGTCTGGGCGGGCCAACTGGGTGATGGGCGCGGCATTTTACTCGGCGAACAACAGCTGGCCGATGGCACTACAATGGACTGGCATCTGAAAGGTGCTGGCCTGACGCCTTATTCGCGAATGGGTGATGGACGGGCGGTTTTACGTTCGACGATACGAGAAAGTCTCGCCAGTGAGGCGATGCATTATCTGGGCATTCCGACGACCCGCGCGTTAAGTATCGTCACCAGCGAATCGCCAGTGTATCGGGAAACGGTGGAGCCAGGCGCGATGCTGATGCGTGTGGCACCAAGTCATCTGCGCTTTGGTCATTTCGAACATTTTTACTATCGCCGCGAGCCGGAAAAGGTTCGTCAGTTGGCTGACTTTGCCATTCGTCATTACTGGTCACATCTTGCAGATGATGAGGACAAATACCGTCTCTGGTTTATCGATGTTGTCGCACGTACCGCATCGTTAATTGCCCAATGGCAGACGGTCGGCTTTGCTCATGGGGTGATGAATACCGACAACATGTCGCTGCTGGGACTGACGCTTGATTACGGGCCGTTTGGTTTTCTTGATGATTACGAACCCGGTTTTATTTGTAATCACTCGGATCACCAAGGGCGTTATAGCTTTGATAATCAACCTGCCGTCGCGTTGTGGAATTTACAGCGTCTGGCGCAGACATTGTCACCATTTGTTGCCGTAGATGCCCTGAATGAGGCCCTGGACAGCTATCAGCAGGTTTTGTTGACGCATTATGGACAACGGATGCGGCAGAAACTGGGCTTCATGACGGAGCAAAAAGAGGATAACGCGCTACTGAATGAATTATTCAGTCTGTTGGCGCGAGAGCGCAGCGATTATACCCGCACATTCCGCATGCTGAGTCTGACCGAGCAGCACAGCGCGGCGTCACCGCTACGTGATGAGTTTATTGATCGTGCGGCATTTGATGACTGGTTTGCCCGTTATCGGAGGCGTTTGCAACAAGACGAGGTTAGCGATATTGAGCGTCAGCAACTGATGCAAAGCGTTAACCCAGCTCTGGTGTTGCGCAACTGGTTGGCGCAACGGGCGATTGAAGCGGCAGAAAAGGGTGATATGACGGAATTGCACCGCCTGCATGAGGCGTTGCGAAATCCTTTCAGCGACAGAGATGATGACTATGTCAGTCGTCCACCTGACTGGGGTAAACGGCTGGAAGTCAGCTGCTCGAGTTAAAGGCTACTTGGTCAACAGCAGCTTGCCAGCCTGAGTTTTACGGAGCAGATATTCTTGCCCGTCATGATCGATAATCAGTTTGCCATCCGGGCCTAACAGTGTCTGGCTGGTAATTCGCCGAATGGGCTGCGGGGAAGCGGTCTTGTGATTGGCATCCGTTTCAGGCGTGAGTTTTCTGCTATCCGTATAACGCATAAAGATTAATAATAATTGATATAACAATGATTCTTATTATCAATATTATGGCGGGCCAGAGCAAGCAGTAATTTGTTGAGAAGACAACAAGTTGCGCAGAAATGCCCATCCCATCAGGAATGGGCACGCATTCAGAAGCGGGTATCTACCGCAGAGGCGAGTTTTTCGACCAGGCGTTCGGTATCTTCCCAGCCCAGACACGGGTCGGTAATCGATTGACCGTAAGTGAGCGGCTGACCGCCGACGATTTTTTGCGTTCCTTCGCGCAGGAAACTTTCCGCCATAATTCCAGCAATCGCCGTAGAGCCATTGCGGATTTGCTGACAAATATCCTCACAAACTTCTAACTGGCGACGGTGCTGCTTCTGGCAGTTACCGTGGCTGAAATCCACCACCAGATGTTCAGGCAAATCAAATTCGTGCAGCGTATCGCAGGCTGCGGCGATATCATCGGCATGATAATTCGGTTTTTTGCCGCCACGCATAATAATGTGGCCATACGGGTTGCCGCTGGTCTGATAGATGGTCATCTGACCATTTTTGTCTGGCGAGAGGAACATATGGCTGGCGCGGGCTGCGCGGATAGCATCCACAGCAATCCGCGTGTTGCCATCGGTACCATTTTTAAAACCTACCGGACAGGAGAGTGCCGAAGCCATTTCACGGTGGATCTGACTTTCGGTAGTACGTGCGCCAATCGCGCCCCAACTGATTAAATCAGCAATAAACTGACCGGTCACCATATCGAGGAACTCAGTCGCGGTGGGGACGCCCAGCTTATTTACCTGTAAAAGTAATTTGCGCGCCAGCTCCAGACCGTGATTTACCCGATAGCTGCCGTTTAAATCCGGATCGGAGATTAGCCCTTTCCAGCCGACAACAGTTCGTGGTTTTTCAAAATAGGTGCGCATTACGATTTCCAGCCGTGACTGGTACTGGTTGCGCAGCGACTGCAGACGGGTGGCGTACTCCATTGCAGCGGTGAGATCGTGGATCGAGCAGGGGCCAATAATGACCAACAGTCGCTTATCTTCACCATTCAGTATTTTTTCAATTCTGCGGCGGGAGTCGGTGACATGGGTGGCGACGCCAGGCGTTACGGGATACCGTAGCGCGAGTTCGGCGGGCGTTACCAGGCTCTCAATACGCGCAGTACGGAGTTCGTCAGTTCTGTTCATTACAAGTCTCAGAAATTTGTTGCTTCTACGGCAGGACTACCGGGAAGTGATGCGCATCACGATAAACCAATCGCAGCTGATTTCAAGTGCGAGGTGTGTCACACCTCGCCGGGTGGTTAGCATGATAACAAAAAAACAAGTTAATGCACTAGTTCTCTAGTACATTCGACGGCTAAGGCCCATGATATCGAGGATCTTGGTGGCAATCTCTTCTACCGAATAATTGGTACTGTTAATCCACGGGATCTGATTTTTACGGTACAAGGCTTCTACTTCCGCGACTTCCATCCTGCACTGACGAAGCGAGGCATAGCGACTGTTCTCCCGACGTTCCTCGCGAATCGCCGCCAGACGTTCCGGGTCGATAGTCAGGCCGAACAATTTATGCTGAAGCGGTTTGAGCGACGCGGGTAGCACCAGATTATCCATATCGTCGGCAATAAAGGGGTAGTTTGCCGCGCGGATACCAAACTGCATTGCCAGATACAGACTGGTGGGGGTTTTACCACAGCGAGAAACGCCGAGCAGGATCACCTGAGCCTGGTCCAGATTGCGTAACGAAATGCCATCATCGTGGGCGAGGGTGTAATCAATCGCAGCAATGCGCGCATCATATTTATTGAGATTATTAGGGTTAAGGCCATGGGTACGATGAGCAATCGGCGTGGGATCCAGTTTCATCTCTTGTTGTAGCGGGGCAACCAGCGCCTGAACGATATCCTGGCAAAAGCCCTCACTTTGCAAGATGATGGCGCGAATCTCCGGCAACACGATGGAGTAGAAGACCAGCGGGCGCACACCTGTCTGGTGATAAATTGCGTCAATCTGATCCTTCACTGCCCGTGCACGGCTCTCATTTTCGACAAACGGCAGCGTAATGCTGCTGATAGTGACGGGAAATTGTGACATTACTGCGTGTCCTAATACCTCCGCAGTTATTGCCGTACCATCAGAAATATAAAAAACGTGGCGATCAACAGCATTATCCATTTTGTTCTTCCCGTGATGCAGACATAATTCTATGAAAGCATAAATTAAAAACGCACAGAAGCGTAGAACGTTATGTCTGGTTTATAAAATGAACCTTCAATTTTATTTTTTATGAAAACAGCATTTCATTTTTACGGTTTCGTTTATACCGATGGTTTATGTGGAAATTGTCGAAGAGAGCAGATTTGCGCAACGCTGGGATCAGTCTTAAAAAGTAAAAAAATATATTTGCTTGAACGATTCACCGTTTTTTTCATCCGGTTAAATATGCAAAGATAAATGCGCAGAAATGTGTTTCTCAAACCGTTCATTTATCACAAAAGGATTGTTCGATGTCCAACAATGGCTCGTCACCGCTGGTGCTTTGGTATAACCAACTCGGCATGAATGATGTAGACAGGGTTGGGGGCAAAAATGCCTCCCTGGGTGAAATGATTACTAACCTTTCCGGAATGGGTGTTTCCGTTCCGAATGGTTTCGCCACAACCGCCGACGCGTTTAACCAGTTTCTGGACCAAAGCGGCGTAAACCAGCGCATTTATGAACTGCTGGATAAAACGGATATTGACGATGTTACCCAGCTTGCGAAAGCGGGCGCGCAAATCCGCCAGTGGATTATCGACACTCCCTTCCAGCCTGAGCTGGAAAACGCCATCCGCGAAGCCTATGCACAGCTTTCCGCCGATGACGAAAACGCCTCGTTTGCGGTGCGTTCCTCCGCTACCGCAGAAGATATGCCGGACGCTTCTTTTGCCGGTCAGCAGGAAACTTTCCTCAACGTTCAGGGTTTTGACGCCGTTCTCGTGGCAGTGAAACATGTATTTGCTTCTCTGTTTAACGATCGCGCCATCTCTTATCGTGTGCACCAGGGTTACGATCACCGTGGCGTGGCGCTCTCCGCCGGTGTTCAGCGGATGGTGCGCTCCGACCTCGCATCTTCTGGCGTGATGTTCTCCATTGATACCGAATCCGGCTTTGACCAGGTGGTGTTTATCACTTCCGCATGGGGCCTTGGTGAAATGGTCGTGCAGGGTGCGGTTAACCCGGATGAGTTTTACGTGCATAAACCGACACTGGCGGCGAATCGCCCGGCTATCGTGCGCCGCACCATGGGGTCGAAAAAAATCCGCATGGTCTACGCGCCGACCCAGGAGCACGGCAAGCAGGTTAAAATCGAAGACGTACCGCAGGAACAGCGTGACATCTTCTCGCTGAGCAACGAAGAAGTGCAGGAACTGGCAAAACAGGCCGTACAAATTGAGAAACACTACGGTCGCCCGATGGATATTGAGTGGGCGAAAGATGGCCACACCGGCAAACTGTTCATTGTGCAGGCGCGTCCGGAAACCGTGCGCTCACGCGGTCAGGTCATGGAGCGTTATACGCTGCATTCACAGGGTAAGATTATCGCCGAAGGCCGTGCTATCGGTCATCGCATCGGCGCGGGTCCGGTGAAAGTCATCCATGACATCAGCGAAATGAACCGCATCGAACCTGGCGACGTGCTGGTTACTGACATGACCGACCCGGACTGGGAACCGATCATGAAGAAAGCATCTGCCATCGTCACCAACCGTGGGGGGCGTACCTGTCACGCGGCGATCATCGCTCGTGAACTCGGCATTCCGGCGGTAGTGGGCTGTGGTGATGCAACAGAACGGATGAAAGACGGTGAGAACGTCACTGTTTCTTGTGCCGAAGGTGATACCGGTTATGTCTATGCGGAGTTGCTGGAATTTAGCGTGAAAAGCTCCAGCGTAGAAACGATGCCGGATCTGCCGTTGAAAGTGATGATGAACGTCGGTAACCCGGACCGTGCTTTCGACTTCGCCTGCCTGCCGAACGAAGGCGTGGGCCTTGCGCGTCTGGAATTTATCATCAACCGTATGATTGGCGTCCACCCACGCGCACTGCTTGAGTTTGACGATCAGGAACCGCAGTTGCAAAACGAAATCCGCGAGATGATGAAAGGTTTTGATTCTCCGCGTGAATTTTACGTTGGGCGTCTGACTGAAGGGATCGCGACGCTGGGTGCCGCGTTTTATCCGAAGCGCGTCATTGTCCGTCTCTCTGATTTTAAATCGAACGAATATGCCAACCTGGTCGGTGGTGAGCGTTACGAGCCAGATGAAGAGAACCCGATGCTCGGCTTCCGTGGCGCGGGCCGCTATGTTTCCGACAGCTTCCGCGACTGCTTTGCGCTGGAGTGTGAAGCAGTGAAACGTGTGCGCAACGACATGGGACTGACCAACGTTGAGATCATGATCCCGTTCGTGCGTACCGTAGATCAGGCGAAAGCGGTGGTTGACGAATTGGCGCGTCAGGGGCTGAAACGTGGTGAGAACGGGCTGAAAATCATCATGATGTGTGAAATTCCGTCCAACGCCTTGCTGGCAGAGCAGTTCCTCGAATATTTCGACGGCTTCTCAATTGGCTCAAACGACATGACACAGCTGGCGCTCGGTCTGGACCGTGACTCCGGAGTGGTGTCTGAACTGTTCGATGAGCGCAACGATGCGGTGAAAGCACTGCTGTCGATGGCGATTCGTGCCGCGAAGAAACAGGGCAAATATGTCGGGATTTGCGGTCAGGGCCCGTCCGACCACGAAGACTTTGCCGCATGGTTGATGGAAGAAGGGATCGATAGCCTGTCTCTGAACCCGGATACCGTGGTGCAAACCTGGTTAAGCCTGGCTGAACTGAAGAAATAAAATAAATCCCCGGCGGCGTTCAGTCGCCGGGTTTATGTGATCCCCGAAGATGAAACTTATTCAATCTCTTCACAGACATCCTGAGTTAATCTCCGCATAATATCTTTCCTTAACAAAAACTTTTGTATTTTACCTGAGGCAGTGCGCGGTAGTTTTTCGATTACCACGATATGTTCAGGATATTTATATTTCGCGACCCGTTTACGGCTAAAAAAAGCCACCACCTCTTCCAGCGATAATGAATGATGCGGTGCTTTCAGCACGACATAAGCGCATGAGCGTTCACCTAAACGTTCATCGGGCATCGCAACCACACAGGCATCGTGAATTTTAGGATGCTGCAATAAAATATCTTCTACTTCACGGCTGCTAATATTTTCGCCGCCGCGGACAATAATATCTTTCTTGCGCCCGGTTATTTTTATATAGCCGGCCTCATCCATGCAGCAGAGATCGCCGCTGTAATACCAGCCTTCTTCATCCAGGGCACGGGCGGTTAATTCAGGTTCATCAAAATACCCCATAAACACATTGGGGCCACGCGAGGCTTCTTCACCTTCGCAACCTGGCGGTAAGGTCTTGCGTGCGTCATCGACCACTTTAATCTCAACACCTGCGGCAGCGTAACCATCGGTGTGCATAAAGCGCGACAAAGGATCGTCGAGATTCACCACTGCGTGCGGCGAACTTTCTGTGGAACCATAAACACTTAATAATTTAATGCCGCGCTGCTGGCATTCACGCGCCACTTTTTTGGGGATTGTGGTCCCGCCGCAAAGAAAGAAGCGCAGCGCTGAAAGGTCAGCGGGTTGTTTCTCCAGTAAATTCAAAAGATCATAGACAAACGGCGTTGCGCCGAGCATACAGGTGCAACGCTGCTGCTCAAGCAGCGCGAGACACGCATCAGGAGTGAAAATATCTAACAACACGCTGCGAGCGCCAATTAAGAATGGTGCCGTTACGCCATGCAGAAAGCCCGTTGCATGACCAAGTGGCGCAGGCATCATAAAGACATCCTGCCAGGTCAGATTCAACCGCGCGCAATAAGCCCGCTCACTGGCGAGAATATTGTTATGCGTTAGCATCACGCCCTTTGGCAGACCCTCGGTTCCGGAGGTAAACAGCACCGCGGCTAATTCATCGCCGTGGACCGTTATCGCCGTGGTTAGAGGAGTATTGTCGGCGATAATCTGACTTAATGAGAGAGCAGAGGTGGCGGGAGCCAGTTTGTCCACGCCGACAAGTTGTTGTAGTTGTGGAAGCTGATTTTGCAGCGGCAGGATTAAATCTACCGGACGCGTTTGTTTAAACAACGTCGGAGCAAAGAACATTTTTGCCTGACACTTATTGAGCACCCATACTAGTTCTGCTTCCCGCCAGGAAGGCAACAGCGGTACGGAAACCGCACCGATTTTCAGGCAGGCAAGATAGATAACGGTAAATTCACACCAGCCAGGCAGTTGAAATGCGATGCGATCGCCTGATTCAATACCCTTCGCTAACATCCAGTTTGCCAGACAGCTCGCGGCGTGATCGAGCGCGCTATAGGTGTACGATGCTCCATGATTATCGACCACGGCAATTTTGTCTGGCATCGCACGAGCGGTCTGCTGCCAGTAATCGGCCAGCGAAGCATCGCCCCATAGCCCTTGCTGACGATACGCCGCACGACGTTGTTCGTTAAACGTTAATGTCACTTTCATTTTGGACTCTCGAGACAGAACATCAGGCCCGAGATGCGGGCCTGTGGGATGCATGATTAGCCGTAGCGAAAATCAATACCGAAGGTGCCTGCGGGATATTGCCACTGTTCGAGAATAGTGTTGCCGCACAGCACCCGACAGGTGCCGCACTCCAGACAACCGGCAGAATCAAAATGAATGTTGCCGGCGTCATCCTGCTTATAAAGTCCGGCAGGGCAGGCTTTCATTAATTTACGGAATTCATTGATATCGGGATTTGCCGCCAAAATGATATGCGGGTGGCCCTCATCAACATGGAATTTATTGACGCCTAATTTGATGTCGACGTTAACCGTAGCGTTCTGGCTCATAGCGCGGTTGCTCCCTTAATGCCATCTTTCAGCAAGTTGATCAGCCCAATTTTTTTCGCGTGTCCCATGATCATTTTGCGTACCGGCTGGTTTGGTTTGCCGTCAATGGTGAACATATCGTTCATGATGTCGGCGACCATGCGCGGATACTGACTAAACAGGCGCGGATTTTCCATCAGCGCCGGGATCTTGCGGAAATGCTGCATATCGCGCATAACACAACTTTGTTCCAGCTCACGTTTGTATTGCGCCAGACTGCTGGCGGAGAAATCCGCGCGTTCTTTGGCGGCAATCACTGTTGTGGCGGTAGCCTGAGCTGATGCAATGGCTAAATCCATGCCGCGAACTGTAAAACCCAAATTCAGGCAGAAGCCTGCGGCGTCACCAACGATCATCACGCCATCGTTAACCAGCTGCGGCACCATTGCCAGACCGCCTTCCGGCACCATATGCGCGGAATATTCAAGCAGTTTGCCGCCGCTAATCAGCGGGCGAATGGCGGGGTGTTGTTTAAAATCTTCCAGCATTTGCGGCACGCTTTTTTGCGCATGGGCGATATCACCCAATCCACAAACCAGCCCCAACGATATGGAATCCTTATTGGTATAGAGGAATCCGCCACCCATCAGGCCGTCAGAAGGGGAACCGGCAAACAGCCAGGCGGCACCTTCCTCGCCCGTAATATTAAAGCGATCGTTGATCTGTTCTGGTGTGAGGCCAATAACCTCTTTAACACCAACAGCGTAATGATGCGGATCGGAAGCGGAAACCATTCCCAGCGAGCGGCCAAGCATCGAGTTAACGCCATCAGCCAGAATCACCACATTCGCTTCAAGAACATCATCCCCGGCCTGCACGCCAGTGACCTTGTTTCCTTCACGAACCAGCGCATCGACGCGTACGCCCGGGATAAACTGCGCGCCCGCCTGCTCGGCTTGTTCCATCAACCACGGGTCCAGACGATTACGCAATACGGTATAAGACGCGTGTTGCGGAACATCTGGTTGCTCGCGGTGAAAGTCGAGGGTAACGGCGCTTTCTTCGGTTAAGAAGGAGATTTTCTCGCGTGTGACCTTGCGTTCTACCGGCGCTGATGCTGCAAAGCCTGGAATAATCGCTTCAAGTGTGTGGGCATAAAGACGCCCGCCGGTCATGTTTTTACATCCGGCACTGTCGCCGCGTTCTATCACCAGGACATCCAGCCCGGCTCGCGCCATGACCAGTGCGGCAACGCTACCGGCAACGCCCGCACCGACCACAATGGCATCAAATTTGTCATCCGACATGCGTTATGCTCCCTTCCCGCTGCGTTTACAGCGGGAGATGTGGTTGAAAGGGGAATTAGCGGCTCAACTGGCTAATCAGGGCAGGGACGACTTTGTAGATATCGCCCACCAGACCGTAGTCGGCATAGTTGAAGATTGGCGCATTTTTATCTTTATTGATGGCGACAATCACTTTTGCGCCGTTGCCGCCAACCATATGCTGGATCTGCCCGGAGATCCCCAGCGTCAGGTAGAGATCGGATTTCAGCAACACGCCGGAGACACCGATATAACGTTCACGCTCCATCCAGTTCTCGCCTTCGGCAATTGGACGTGAACAGCCGACTTCAGCATTCAGCACCGCCGCCAGTTCGTGGACCATTTTCAGGTCATCCTGCGCTGCCAGACCACGACCGACGCCAACCACACGTTTTGCTTTGCTCAGGTCCACGCTGCTTGCCGCTTTCGCACGGCGTTCGCGACAGAGAATTTCATGACGCGGGGCAACATAAGGTACCGTTTCTGTCGGGCACTGATGAGCGGTATCACTGGTGCACGGTTCCTGAACACCGGGTGCAAGGGTAATGATCGCCAGCGGGCTGTTGATCTTTTCCTGTGCGAACGCTAACCCGCCATACATCCGGTGTTCGGCGCAAATGTGACCATCGACAATATCCACCGCAGTGGCATCGTTCACCAGCGCCGCATTCAGTTGCACACTTAACCGTGCTGCCAGAGCTTTACCGCGTTTCGTCGCGGCCAGCAGCAACATAGAAGGATGTTTATCTTTCAGCAGGGCAGCAATGCTTTCGGCGTAATTTTCAGTACGTTGCAGCGCATCATTTTGCTCAAGAACATAAATACATTTTGGACCATAAGGCATAACTGCCTGCGCCTGGTCGGTATTTTGTACAATGGCATACACCTGTTGGCCCCATTGCTGCGCGCCGCCAAACAGTTCAGCATAACGTTCAGGATTATCGCTAAAGACCCAGACGCTGTTTAATTGACTCATCGTTTCTTCTCCGTAGGCTTCAGTTCAGGGCTTTCTTCAGATATTCCGCCAGCTCGGCAATGGCCTCCGGCGAATCGTTATCGAGAATGATGTGCTTACGTTCTGTTTGCGGCGGTACGCGAATGCCGGTCAGCTCAGCAAGTGGCGCGCTCTGGCTCCAGCCAATGTCACTTGCCTGCCACTGATTTATCGGTTTTTTACCCGCGCCGAGAATGGCTTTCATCGAAGGAATGCGTGGCATATTAATATCGGAGGTGACGCAGAGCACGGCTGGAACAGAGAGCTCAATAACTTCAACATCATCTTCAAGCGTGCGTTCAATCACCAGTGTATTGCCCTGACGCTGAATAGCACTCACTGCATTAATCACCGGAAGTTGCAGAATTTCTCCGACCAGCAAGCCAACCTGCTGGGCATAAAGGTCGCCGGAACCTTCACCAAAGATCAGTAAATCGAAGTCGATCTTTTCAACTGCTGCCGCCAGCGCCTTTGCGGTATCGAGAGGCAGTGCATGTTCAAGTTGCGCATCCTGCACCAAATACAGGCTATGCGGCCCGCGGGATAGCACGTCTTTACGCACTTTCGAGTTCTGCAACAATGAGCCGCCAATGGTCAGCGCGGCTATCTCATCGTCATCTGTTGCAATCTGGCTTGCAGCTTCAATGGCATTGAGATCGAACTGGCTGATTTTGGCGTCGGCATTGTCGAAATTCAGGGTATATTCTGGAGTGACAACAATGTCCTGTTCTTCAGGCACCAGCTTAAAGCAGGTTATTATTTTCATGATTTCTCCTGTGAGTCGCATACGGAACCATCTCCGATGGAAGGTAAAAATGGTCTGAAAATAGTGTGCGATAGCGGTGCGGGGTTTTCGACGGAGCAAGCTGTTTTCCTTGCCAACAATCTTGCAAAAAAAATGCGATCGCTAAAACAAAAGTGCAATTTGCGGCAATATAGTTATTCCATGACCGTACAATCTTGCATTCAGTGTAAATAATCTTGTTTAGCTCTCGCTAAACGCGGTTGTATAACCGCAATACACGCCGTATTTTATCCGGCATATATTGTTTTTGCTTGCTCATGGAATAGGGAGGTTGTCATGTATCAACGCTGTTTTGATAACGCCAGCGAAACGCTGTTTGTCGCCGGTAAAACGCCACGGCTTTCACGTTTTGCATTTAGCGATGATCCAAAATGGGAGTCCGGACATCACGTTCATGACAATGAAACTGAGTTGATTTACGTCAAGAAAGGGGTAGCAAGGTTTACCATCGATTCTTCGTTATATGTCGCGCACGCCGATGACATTGTGGTGATAGAACGTGGCAGGCTGCATGCGGTGGCCTCTGACGTTAACGATCCGGCAACGACGTGTACTTGTGCGCTGTACGGCTTTCAGTTTCAGGGGGCTGAGGAAAATCAGCTACTGCAACCGCATTCTTGCCCGGTAATTGCCGCAGGGCAGGGAAAAGAAGTCATTAAAACCTTATTTAATGAGCTAAGTGTGATTTTGCCGCAAAGTAAAAATAGCCAAACATCTTCGTTATGGGACGCCTTTGCCTATACGTTAGCAATTCTTTACTACGAAAACTTTAAAAATGCTTATCGTTCGGAGCAGGGATATATTAAAAAAGATGTTCTGATAAAAGATATTCTTTTCTATCTGAATAATAACTATCGCGAAAAAATCACTTTAGAGCAGTTATCGAAAAAGTTTCGTGCCAGCGTCAGTTATATTTGCCATGAATTTACCAAAGAGTATCGCATTTCCCCTATTAACTATGTTATTCAACGGCGTATGACGGAAGCGAAATGGTCACTCACTAATACTGAATTATCACAGGCAGAGATCTCCTGGCGTGTGGGTTATGAAAATGTCGATCACTTTGCCAAACTGTTTTTGCGCCATGTCGGCTGTTCGCCCAGCGATTACCGCAGGCAATTTAAAAACTGTTTTGCGGAACAAGAAATCTTATCTGAATTTCCTCAACCGGTAAGTCTTGTTGGATAAATCTGGCGGCGCAGTTTGTTAAGAAGCTGCGCCGCCTGCAGATTATTTGTTCTGATAATCTTTCAGGATCTGCCGACCCGCTACGTAAATCATAATTTCGTCTGTACCGCCGCCGATACGTTCACAACGGACATCACGCCAGAAGCGAGAGACGCGCGCCTCATCGGTATAGCCCAGACCGCCCATGATTTGAATCGCATCATCAATAACTTCCATTGCGGTACGTGCGCAGTACAGTTTTGCCAGCGCCGCGCTGGTGCGCAGTGACTGATGCTGATCGGCTTGCCATGCCACTTTCAACACCATGTTGCGCATGTTGTCGATCTTAATCGCCATCAGCGCCAGTTTTTCCTGGATCATCTGGTTATGACCAATGGGTTTACCAAAAGCGATACGCTGGTTGGCATAGCGGGCGGCATCTTCAAAGGCACACTCGGCAAAGCCGGTGCTGCGCGCGGCGTTGATCAGGCGCTCCATCTCAAAGTTATACATCACATTGAGGAAACCCATTCCTTCTTCGCCCACCATGTCGCTCTCTTCAACTTCCACGTTGTCGAGATAGACTTCGCAGGTGCTGAGCATATGCCAGCCGATTTTATGCAGCGGGTTAATCTTAATGCCGGGCTTACTGGAGTCGACCCACCACAGGGTGAAGGCTTTTTTGGGATCTTTCGGTTGCGGATCGCGCGCCAGCACCAGCATATACGGGTACTCTTTCGCACCGGTAATAAAGGTTTTCTGGCCGTTGATGTAAACCTTGCCGTTTTTACGCGTGTAAGTGGTGGTGGCGCTGTTGTTATCTGAGCCTGCGCCTGGTTCCGTCAATGCCAGGGCATAGGCGGGATCACCCGTTTCCAGGGTGCTTTCCGCCGTTTTACGTAGCTGCTCTGCAGAACCGAAACGGCGCATACTGTGAATACATTGACCGTTGGTGATCAAAAATGCCGGGGCACCGCATTTTGACACTTCCATCAGCGCCAGCATTTGGGTGACGTAATCCGCAGGGATACCACCAAATTCTTCCGGCACGCCAAGCATGGAAATACCGTTATCCGCCAGTGCCCGCATAAATTCACGCGGGTATGTCCCGTTTTGATCGCAGGTGCGGAAATACTCTTCCGGAAAGTTAGTCGTAATCAGTTCGCGAATACTGGCCAGCAGCAGTTCTTGTTCTTCAGTTAAAGAAAAATCCATCGTGATACTCCTGTTAATGAGCCGCTTCAGGCAGGACAAAACCCATCGCCGCATCGATAAATAATCTTTCGTCCATCAGTTTGAGTTCTGGCGAAATCACTGGGGTGAAATCCATTTTGTCGAGAATATCTTTTTGTAAATCGACGCCAGGGGCGATTTCGATTAAATGCAGTCCGTCTTCTTTCAGCGTGAATACTGCGCGCTCAGTGATATAACGAACATCCAGCCCTCGCTCGAGAGCGATTTTTCCGCTGAAAGTAATTTCCGGTAGTTCCCGAATAAATTTCTTCACCCGTCCTTCCTGGACGATATTTAATTTGCCGTCGGTAATTTCTGTTTTTAAACTGCCCGCAGTTAATGTGCCGCAGAAAACGATTTTCTTCGAAGTGGCACTGATATCAATAAATCCACCGGTGCCCATGATTTTGCCATTGAATTTATGCACGCCGACGTTACCGTGCTGGTCGACTTCAGCAAAACTCAAATAACAAACATCCAGACCACCACCGTGATAAAAATCAAACTGGGACGTCATATCCAGAATGGCGCGGGTATTCACGTTCGCGCCAAAGGCGATACCCTGTGAAGTAATTCCGCCAATCGGACCTGTTTCTACCGTCAGAATAAAGTCATCAGCACAACCTTCTTCCCGGGCGACCAGGCCAATGCCGTCAGCAATACCGACGCCGACATTCCCCACCGCGCCTTTACGCATTTCGAATAATGCGCGCCGTGCAACTAATTTACGTTGGTTTAGGGGCAGGCTAAGTTTGGTGCTGTCATCAAGGGTGAAGTCACCAGAAATAAAGCGGTTAACCGGCGCACCGCCATACAGTTGGGTTTGATCCGGATCGACCACCACAATATCCACCAGATAACCCGGAATACGGACAGATTTAGGATGCAGCGTGGCTTTCTTAACCATTTTCTGCACCTGCATCATCACAATACCGCCGTTATTGTGCACCGCCTGGGCAATAACCAATGCGTCGAGATACATCACCTCATCTTCAAAAGTGGCGTAGCCTTCGCTGTCGCAGGTGGTAGCGCGAATGAAGGCAATATCTGGCGCTATCGCTTTGTAATAGAGATATTCTTTGTTTTCAAACTCGACCAGTTTAATCAGGTCTTCTTTAGTGACTTCATTCAGTTTGCCGCCTTGCTGGCGTGGATCGACAAATGTTCCGATGCCAATATCACTAATAATACCAGGCTGGTGGGCTGCGGCGGCGCGTAAGGTTTGTGTAAGTACACCTTGTGGATAGTTATAAGCAATAATTTTATTTTGTTCTGCGAGATCAGAAATACGCGGCGATTGTCCCCAGTGACCGCATAATGCCCATTTCACCAGACCTTCTTGCGCCAGCGGACTAATACCACGGTCGGCGCGATCGCCAAGCCCTGTCGGACTAATAATCGATAAATTACGTGGCGTTTGAGTCTGTTTATATTTATCAGCAAGAGCTGTAATTAACGTGGTGGCTTCCAGAATACCGCCGCCAGCGCCTAACACACAAAGTGTTGCTTCGTCGGGAATATAATTCACCGCTTCCTGTGCCGACAGGACCGGCACTCGTCCATTAATACGAGGTGGTTTTACAGGTTTCATTGTTAATTCCTGATTCAGGTGTGATTTTCCCTACGCCAGATGGAGAATTAGCGCACAGAGACTCACGAAATATTTTTATTAAATACGGTTAAATATATTTTTTTAGTTCGGCGGGGGAGGATGTTCCCGCCGAAATATTATTGCTTATGCCTGGTGTAAAATAGTTAATACCGTGCGCAAATCATTTACCGAGATTTGCCCTGGTGCAGAGGCCTTTTTTACCGCACCAAAAGTTGCCGCCGAGCCAAATACTTCACCAGCCAGACGAGAAATTACGCCAGTTTTTGCCATTGACATCGTGATGATTGGACGATCGGCATACTGCTCCTGCATCTCCAGGGTCGCGGCAAGCAACGTCAGCACATCGCTGGTACTTTGCGGCATCAGCGCAATCTTAGGAATATCGGCGTCGAAGGACTGCATTTTGCGCAGACGGGCAATGATTTCTTCGGCTTCCGGCGTTTTATGGAAGTCATGGTTGGACATGACAACTTTCACATCATGCGCGTGGGCGTAGGCGACGGTTTCTTTAACCTGATCATCGCCGGTAAATAACTCCAGATCGATCATATCAACCAGGCCGCTGTCGATGGCTGCACGATTGAGAGCAATATAAGCCTCGGTGGAAATCGCCTGCTCGCCGCCTTCTTTGGCACTGCGGAAGGTAAACAGCAGCGGTTTTTCTGGCATGGTTTTACGGAGAATTTTTGCCGCCGCCATGACAGAATCCACATTGGAGAGGTCGGCATAGTGGTCAACACGCCATTCCAGAATATCAAAGTCCGCTTCACGATAGGCGAGAGCTTCAGATTTCACGCTGGCGATATCTTTCGCCATCAGCGAGACGATGATTTTAGGTGCGCCCGTACCAATGACGAGATCTTTTACAGTTACGGTTTTCATTTTTTACCCTTTCTGCACGCGGTCAGCCTGTCAGGCACCGAACCCCATGACCTGTTTAACATATTCCAGAGGGAAATCTTTGCCAGTCCATAACGTGAACTGTTCAGCCCCTTGCCACAACAACATGCCGTATCCATCAATCGTTTTGCAACCAGCTTGTTGCGCCTGCTGCAATAACTTCGTCATATGCGGGTTATACACGCATTCAGTGACCAGAAGTCCCGGATGTAACAGACTGATATCATTAACCAATGATTCATTCTCAAGGGGTTTCATACCCACTTTTGTGCCATTGGTTAAAATGTCGGCGGAAGCCAGGGCTTCAGCAAAGGCTTGCTGATCGGCGAGATCGGTAACCGTGACGACACAATCGGTGTTTTCGTTAACCCGCTGCGCGAAGGCGAGGGCTTTATCGAAGAACTCATCCCGACGGTTAAAGAGTTTAATTTCTTTTAAACCTTCAATTGCCCCCTGCGCGCCAATCGCCGTTGAGGCACCTCCGGCCCCTAACAGCACCATCGTTTTGCCTTTGATATCAAAACCGCTCTCTTTAATGGCGCGAATATGGCCCGTGCCGTCGGTGTTATAGCCACGCAGATAGCCATCATCATTAACGATGGTGTTGATGGCACCCACCAGTTTGGCCGCTGGCGTTAATTCATCAACATATTCACACGCCAGTTGTTTGTTCGGCATTGATACACCAGTTCCGCGCATTTTGAGGGCTTTTAATCCTTCAATTGCTCCGGGAAAACTATCGTTATCCACTTCAAAGGCCATATAGGTAAATGACAATCCCGCTTTTTCTAAGGCTTTATTCTGCATTTCAGGCGATAAACTGTGGCGGATGGGATAGGCCATCAGCCCAATCAATTCGTATTTTGCGGTAACATCCATAATTAACTCCTTTAACCTCTATGCTTAATTGTGTTTAACCGGGTGCTAAATTTACGCTCGCCAAACCGCACATCATTTTCAGGAATAATGAAAACGCGGTAATAGCGGATAAAGACAATAATTGCGGTAATCAGGGCCAGCAGCGCGAAAGTAAAATCGAGAGCAATGATATATTGCAGGCCGATGTTCGACAGATAACCGGTAATCAGCGGAATAACAAAATTAGCCAGTCCACCCATCATCATATATATACTGGTGACTTTGGCTTTGCTTTTTGGGAAAAACTCTGACATGACCGAAACGCCGAGCTGTAAAATGCCGCCAGCTGCTGAGAAACCGATAACAAAGGCTCCGGCATTACACACCAATGGAGAAGGGTACAGGTAGATAATGGCAGCTGTTATTGTTGCCAGTGCAGAGTTAAATACATTAGCCCAGATGGGCCGGACCATTTTTTTCAGCAGTGCGGCAAAAATAAAGACACAGACCAACGAGCCCATACTGTAATAAGAGATGGTTTTTAATGCCTCAGCTTCTGACATACCAGCAAAAGCCATCGCATATTTGGGCATCCACACCACAATCACATAAAAGGTCGAGAATGCGGCTACACCGAACAGTACTGATGAAACACCTTCCAGCCAGACTAACGGTTTGCTGTTCATTTGCGGTAATTCATTAGCTACGCTGGCGTCCACCAACTGGCTGGGGAATTTGCTTTTCAACAGCATCAGTGTGATCAGTACAAACAGAATACCCGGAATAATCAGCCCATAGCCGTACCAGATGTTATTGAGCAACATATAGCTCACCAGCATTGGGTAGAACATTTGCCCGAATGACACCATCGCTTTAACCAGTATGACCGCCGAACCAGAGGCTTTCGGAAAGCATTCCATGAGCGCGGGGTAGCCACCCGTATCCAGCGCTGAATTAGCGATACCTACGCACACTGCCAGACCGTAGGCGAGAGTTAAATTCGGGCAAGCGGGAATACCAAAGAAGAATAGCAGATACATTATTACTGCCATTAATATCACCGCCCGACGACCAAACTTATCGGAGATCACACCGAAGAATAAAATACTGATCAATCGCCCCAAACCGATACCGGAAATTAAATAGGCAATGCCCGCGTTGTCAGTGGAAAACTTTTCTGCCAGAGATGACATATTTTGGGCAAGCGTAATAACACTAATGCCGTGCAGGAAATAGCTGAAGTAAATACAAAGAACAGCCAGGATAAATGGCGTGCTGAAAGCCTTATTTTGAGACATTTTCACAGCTCCTTGCTGAAAGATAATTTCGTTACCGTACGTATTGTTCTCCGACGGTTTACATAATTACTATACTGAAGATGATTTTCCCTGGGTACATGGCATAAAGTTTATGTTTCCAGGAATATTGCATGTCATAGTTTGTTTTTGATCGCGATTTTCCTTAGTTAGCGCAGAAATAGTTATTTATCCGTAAGATCTTGCATGACCTGAAAAGAATATTGCATTACCCACCCGGAGCGACATTTTCCTTTAGCGAGTGATGCCGCGTTTCTTTGCGGCTGCGTAAGCCGATAAACAGTGCCAGTAAAAAGCCGATGGCAGCGATGGCGGTATCGAACCACATAATATCGGCAATACTTCTTTGGGACAGATGAGCCGTAATCAACGGAATAGTAAAGGTCGCAATACTGCCCGCACTGTAATAGATCCCTGTAGCTTTACCTTTAGCGTAGGGGAAACGTTCAGCCATTAATGTCAGGCCAATTTGCACAACACCTCCAGCAGAGGTAAAACCAATGACAAAAGCAAATATTATCACCACATAAAATGTGGGATGCAGGCAGACGGTAAACAGAGCAGTAAATGAGATAAAGGTGTACAGCATGAGTAATGTTGTTGCTCGAACGGTATTACGAATGAGTGGAGCGGTAATAAATACACAAAGCAGCGAACCCACGGTGTAGATACTGAGTAGTTTGATCGACATAGTGTATGACATGCCTGCAACAAATTGTCCGTACTGTGCCAGCCACTGGCTAACCAGATAAAACGTTGCCATTGAGATATAGCCATATAAGGTATAACTGGCTAAATCGATTATTGAGCAGCGATGTTCCGTAGAGTTGGTGGTTTTCTTTATGACAGGTAAGCGACGACCCGGATGGGGTGGGAACGTACAACGGTATAAAAACAGAGCGTTAATAAACATAATGCCTGCGGCAATCATAAAGGACCAACCGAACCACAGTTCAGCCCACACTAACAGGCTAATGATTAGCGGTAATAAAAATTGCCCGCTGGAAACAAATGCTTTAATTAAAATATTGGCTGTACCCGGTGAGCGTGGAAAAGCTTCCATCAAACTGGGATAGGTGCCTGCATCGAGAAAACTGTTTGCCATTCCCGCCAGAAAGCCAAAAACATAAGCGATAATGATGTTATTGGTGTGCAGGATGCCAAAAAAGAAGGCCATATAGCAGCACATCCCGAGCATGATAAAAGGGCGGCGACCAAAGCGATCGGATAATAATCCTGCAAAAAGCAAGACACTTAATCGACCAATACCCAGCGATGAGATAACTATTGAGACGCCTGCGGCATTAGTCTGCCAAAGCGTCTCCAGCGAGGCCATATTCAGGCTCATCAAAATGACGCCCATACCATGCACCAGGTAATTAAAATACAACCCAAGTGCGGTAGGGAAATAGGGATTTTTCATAGGTTCTACTTAGCAAAGGTGCTTTAAAAAGTGAAGCGATGTTGTGTCAGCATCCGTTCATTATTGTTGTAACAACGACAATTCCTTTCTTTGGAAAATTAACAAAGGCGCTCCAGATCGTGTGCATATAATTCAGCGGCTACCGATTGATAGATCTTCCAGTCAATAAAATTGCCATCAGGGTAGACTTGTTGAAACGCGGTTAAGTCGGGGAAAAAACGCATGGTGTTGTTGCCGATGCGGTTATTTATTTTCTCTATGATGGCATGAAGATGTTTTTTTCTTTGCTGACGCATAGCCAACAGTTGCTCGACTACACGATCAGGAATGGCGTATTTGCCATTTTCCCATTGACGCCAGCTTTCACTGTCACCGGTCTGGGCAATCCAGGTCGCGCATTCATCAATAGTCATGGCAAAAATATGGCGGAGTGCCTGGAGTTCATAAGCGTTCATCGTGTAATGGCTGCATGAAATAAACAATAAAATATAAATAACATTATCAGCCTGCTGACGGCTTGAAGAGAGTCACAGTATCTTGTGCAACATTATTGGAAAGCGTGAGGGGCGAGGTAGCGAAGCGGAAAAATGTTAAAAAAAAGCCCATCGTGGGAGATGGGCAAAGACTACACACAGCAATTCGTTGTTTCACTCAGGGGATTTCCATGCTTATAAATCAATATGTTGATTTATAACCGTGAGCTAATAGTAGGCATACGGACTTTTTGCGTCGATCAGATTCGTCTCATTAGTTTAAAAACTGTAAAGAATTTGCGACAGGTACTACCAGCTGAATGGCGGTAAGCAGGAAAATATGGGGAAGAGCAAGCAAATATCAATTAGCAGGGGTTAACAATCAGGCGGCAGAGCCGCCTGATGAGAAATTACTTATTCGATTTCTCGATTTCGCCAAGTTCTTCGAGAATTTCTTCCGGTTGGTCCGTCGGCGGTGGGACTTCTTCCACCCACGCGGCAAAAAGACGCCAGGAAACGGCTAACAGAACCGGACCAATAAACAGGCCGATCATCCCGAAAGCAATCAAACCACCAATAACGCCAGAGAGAATCAGGATCAGCGGTAAATCGGCACCCATGCGAATTAACATTGGGCGGATGACGTTATCCAGCGTGCCAACCACACCGCTCCAAACTAACAGTACCGTTCCCCAGGTGGTATCGCCAGTCCAGTAGAGCCAGATAATCGCCGGAATCAGTACCGGCAACGGTCCAAGCTGGACAAGGCAGGAGAGGATCATTAACACCGTGAGCAAAGTTGCATAAGGTACGCCGGATACGGCGAGCCCGATACCGCCAAGCACTGCCTGTACTAACGCTGTCACCACAACACCCAGCGCCACCGCGCGGATAGCTTGTGCCGCCAGCAGCACGGCGGCATCTCCACGAACGCCTGCCAGACGGGTTGCAAAATGGCGAATGCCTTGTGCCACCTGTTCACCGCGCCAGTACAGCAGGGCACTGAAGAGAAGCATCAGCGCACAATGCACCATAAAGCGCCCGATATGCGCCGCTTGCCCAACGAACCAGGTGGTGGTGGTGCCAATATAAGGGCGGACTTTCGCCATGATCGCCGTCCCCCCCATATCCAGCAAGTTGTGCCAGCCTGCATACAGCTTCGCGCCAATCACCGGAATGGTATTAAGCCACGCCAGATCGGGTAACGTCATGTCACCGCTGGAAATGGCTTTAATTAGCGGGCCGCTGCCGTCGACGATACTGTTAACCAGCAAGGCAATAGGGATGATAAACACCATCACTAATAACAGCGTCATCACCAGAACGGCGAGAGAGCGGCGACCAAACATGATCTTTTGCAAACGTAACAATACCGGCCAGGTGGCGATAACCACCGTACCAGCCCATGCAAAGCCGAGAATAAAGGGTTGTACAATCCACAGACATGCCACAATCATGATGGCTAAAAAGAGCACCGAAAGCAGAATTTGTGCGACATCCCTGGGCTGACGAACATTTACCATAACAACTTTTCACCTTTTTTGTGCGTCAAATCGTCGACGCGACGTGAACACGCGAAACTCACCTGCATAATGATGAGCAATTTCAGCGGTTTTTAACAGGCCGATTCTGCCCTTAATTCTGATGGGCGTGTTAGAAAAAAATGTGGTACAACAACTCAGGCAACACGCAAACGATTTACTCGTCGTATTTCAAGTTGCATGTGCTGCGGCTACGTTCGTTCACCCCAGTCACTTACTATTGTAAGCTCCTGGAGTTCACTCGCTTGCCGCCTTCCTGCAACTCGAAATCCATAGAGTAAATAAACATCACCTTTCAGTGCGCTATTGCAGCCGCCTGAAAGAATAGTGTATCGACCTACATCACAGACCGCAGGAAAGGGTCAATATAATGATTCCACAGATTTCCCAGGCACCCGGCGTCGTTCAACTGGTGCTTAATTTTTTGCAAGAGCTGGAGCAACAGGGGTTTACCGGCGATACGGCGACAAGTTATGCCGATCGTCTGACAATGTCGACCGACAATAGTATTTACCAACTTCTCCCCGATGCAGTGGTATTTCCGCGTTCAACCGCAGATGTGGCGCTGATCGCCCGTCTTGCCGCGCAGGAACGCTATTCATCGCTGATCTTTACCCCCCGCGGCGGCGGCACCGGCACTAACGGTCAGGCGCTCAACCAGGGGATTATTGTTGATATGTCCCGCCATATGAACCGCATCATCGAAATTAACCCTGAAGAGGGCTGGGTGCGCGTTGAGGCCGGGGTGATAAAAGACCAACTCAATCAGTACCTGAAACCGTTCGGCTACTTTTTTGCGCCGGAGCTTTCGACCAGCAACCGGGCAACGCTCGGCGGGATGATCAATACCGATGCATCCGGTCAGGGATCGCTGGTCTATGGCAAAACGTCAGATCACGTACTTGGCGTACGCGCGGTGTTGTTGGGGGGCGATATTCTCGATACGCAATCTTTACCCGTCGAACTGGCAGAAACGCTGGGTAAAACCAATACCGCAATCGGGCGAATTTATAACACGGTTTATCAACGTTGCCGTCAGCAACGCCAGTTAATCATCGACAACTTCCCCAAACTTAACCGCTTTCTTACCGGTTACGATCTGCGTCATGTCTTTAACGATGAGATGACCGAGTTCGACCTGACGCGCATTCTGACGGGTTCAGAAGGGACGCTGGCCTTTATTACCGAAGCGCGGCTGGATATTACGCCCTTGCCTAAAGTGCGCCGTCTGGTGAACGTCAAATATGACTCTTTTGACTCCGCGCTGCGTAACGCGCCGTTTATGGTTGAGGCGCGGGCGCTTTCGGTAGAGACGGTGGACTCAAAAGTGCTGAATCTGGCGCGGGAAGATATTGTCTGGCATTCCGTCAGCGAGTTGATTACCGATGTGCCTGACAAAGAAATGCTCGGGCTGAACATTGTGGAATTTGCTGGTGATGATGAGACGCTGATTGATGAGCGAGTAAATGCACTCTGTGCGCGGCTGGATGAACTTATCGCCAGTCAGCAAGCAGGTGTGATCGGCTGGCAGGTATGCAGTGAGCTGGCAGGTGTTGAGCGTATTTATGCGATGCGCAAAAAAGCTGTCGGCCTGCTCGGTAATGCCAAAGGAGCAGCCAAGCCAATTCCGTTTGCTGAGGATACCTGCGTACCGCCGGAACATCTGGCAGATTATATTGCTGAATTTCGCGCGCTGCTCGACAGCCACGGCTTAAGCTACGGTATGTTCGGTCACGTCGACGCAGGTGTCTTGCACGTCCGTCCGGCACTGGATATGTGCGATCCACAACAAGAGATTTTGATGAAGCAAATCTCTGATGACGTGGTGGCGCTGACTGCGAAATACGGTGGCTTGTTGTGGGGCGAGCACGGCAAAGGTTTTCGCGCTGAATACAGCCCGGCGTTTTTCGGTGAGGAACTTTTTGCAGAACTGCGCAAAGTGAAAGCGGCATTTGACCCGCATAACCGACTCAACCCTGGGAAGATTTGCCCGCCAGAAGGTCTCGATGCGCCGATGATGAAAGTGGACGCGGTGAAGCGCGGTACATTCGATCGGCAGATCCCCATTGCGGTACGCCAGCAGTGGCGCGGTGCGATGGAGTGTAACGGCAACGGTTTATGCTTCAACTTTGATGTCCGTAGTCCGATGTGTCCGTCGATGAAGATCACCCAGAACCGGATTCATTCACCGAAAGGGCGCGCAACGCTGGTGCGTGAATGGCTGCGTTTGTTGGCGGATCGCGGCGTTGATCCACTCAAACTGGAACAAGAACTGCCTGAATCCGGCGTCAGTTTGCGGACGTTAATTGCCCGCACGCGCAATAGCTGGCATGCGAATAAAGGCGAATATGACTTCTCCCACGAAGTCAAAGAGGCGATGTCGGGCTGTCTGGCCTGTAAAGCTTGTTCGACCCAGTGCCCCATCAAAATTGATGTGCCGGAGTTTCGCTCTCGTTTTCTGCAGCTCTATCACACCCGTTATTTACGCCCTCTGCGCGACCACCTTGTCGCTACGGTCGAGAGCTACGCACCGCTGATGGCACGCGCGCCGAAAACCTTTAACTTCTTCATTAACCAGCCGCTGGTGCGCAAACTCTCGGAAAAACATATTGGCATGGTTGATTTGCCGCTGCTGTCGGTCCCCTCGCTGCAACAACAAATGGTGGGGCATCGCTCGGCGAATATGACGCTGGAACAGCTTGAAGCTCTCAATGCAGAGCAGAAAGCGCGCACGGTGTTGGTGGTGCAGGACCCCTTTACCAGCTATTACGATGCGCAAGTGGTGGCGGATTTTGTCCGTCTGGTCGAAAAATTAGGTTTCCAGCCTGTGTTACTGCCATTTTCGCCAAATGGCAAAGCCCAGCATATCAAAGGCTTTCTTAATCGTTTTGCGAAGACGGCGAAAAAGACGGCGGATTTCCTCAACCGTATGGCGAAGCTGGGGATGCCAATGGTGGGCGTCGATCCGGCGCTGGTACTTTGTTATCGCGATGAATATAAACTGGCGCTGGGCGAGGAACGTGGCGAGTTTAACGTCTTACTGGCGAATGAATGGCTGGCAAGCGCACTTGACTCACAGCCAGTGGCTACAGTCAGCGGTGAATCATGGTATTTCTTTGGTCACTGTACCGAAGTTACCGCTTTGCCGGGCGCGCCAGCACAATGGGCCGCGATATTTGCCCGTTTTGGCGCGAAACTGGAAAATGTCAGCGTGGGTTGCTGCGGCATGGCAGGGACTTACGGACATGAAGCGAAAAACCATAAAAATTCGCTCGGGATCTATGAGTTATCCTGGCATCAGGCGATGCAGCGACTGCCGCGTAATCGCTGTCTGGCGACCGGATATTCCTGCCGTAGCCAGGTAAAACGGGTCGAAGGCACGGGGGTACGCCATCCTGTGCAGGCTTTACTGGAGATTATTAAATGATATGGAAACGAAAAATCACCCTGGAAGCACTGAATGCCATGGGTGAAGGAAACATGGTGGGGTTGCTGGATATTCGCTTTGAACATATTGGTGATGACACCCTTGAAGCGACAATGCCAGTAGACTCGCGGACAAAGCAGCCTTTCGGGTTGCTGCATGGAGGGGCATCCGTGGTACTGGCCGAAAGTATCGGTTCCGTTGCCGGTTATTTATGTACCGAAGGTGAGCAAAAGGTGGTTGGTCTGGAAATCAATGCTAACCACGTCCGCTCGGCACGAGAAGGGCGGGTGCGCGGCGTATGCAAACCGTTGCATCTCGGTTCGCGTCACCAGGTCTGGCAGATTGAAATCTTCGATGAGAAAGGGCGTTTGTGCTGTTCGTCACGATTAACGACCGCCATTTTGTGACGTTGTCACCAGAAAAGTGTGACGCATATTGCTTTTGGTCATTATCTGCACAGTAAACGGTGGTATACTGTGCAGGTCTTGTCTAAAAGCGAGGATGCTATGTCTACTCAACTTGATCCCACCCAGCTGGCCATTGAATTTTTACGCCGTGACCAGAGCAATCTTTCACCTGCCCAATATCTCAAACGTCTGAAACAACTAGAACTTGAATTTGCTGACCTGCTTACTCTCTCTTCTGCTGAATTAAAAGAAGAAATCTACTTTGCCTGGCGTCTGGGCGTGCATTGATCCTGACTTAATGCTGCAATTTCGCCAAATCGACCTGGATTAACCTCCGTCCAGGTTCGATAACCTTCTTAATACTGCTTATCTAACCGCCTGATATTGTTCAAAAATAATACTAATCGCAGTTTGTGTTAAAACGACGGCTTAGCTTTATGAGATTATTCTTATCGCCCCTTCAAGAGCTAAGCCACTGAGAGTGCCGGAGATAAGCGCCGGATGGGGTAGAAACCCTTAAGCCTGTGTCGCACAGACTTAAGGGTTTTCTTATTTCTGAACGCTGCACTTTTTTACCTATCTCTTAAATAGTCATTTTCAATACAACTTTTTCTTTTTCATCACAGCCTTAATGCTGCTTAGATAATAATCATTATCTAACAATGAGATACCTAATTCTTAGCGTGCCTGTTAACCCACACATCAGGGTCTATGCTTATTAAAAGCAAGAAAAAAGCATGTTTTACGGTAAAGCCCCTGCGTTTGCTGGGTTGAACTGATAATCATTATCACTAACATGCTGTTATACGCTGAAAGCGATGAAGTGAGGTAAATCAATGGACATGCATTCAGGAACCTTTAATCCACAGGATTTCGCCTGGCAGGGCTTAACGCTGACACCCGCAGCCGCTGTCCACATACGCGAGCTGGTGGCAAAGCAGCCGGGTATGGTCGGCGTGCGCTTAGGCGTGAAGCAAACGGGCTGCGCGGGCTTTGGCTATGTGCTCGACAGTGTTAGCGAGCCGGACAAAGACGATCTGCTGTTTGAACACGACGGTGCGAAGCTGTTTGTCCCGCTGCAAGCGATGCCGTTTATTGATGGCACGGAAGTCGATTTCGTTCGTGAAGGACTTAATCAGATATTCAAATTTCACAACCCTAAAGCCCAGAATGAATGTGGCTGTGGCGAAAGCTTTGGGGTATAGGCGGTACTATGTCTCGTAATACTGAAGCAACTGACGATGTCAAAACCTGGACCGGCGGCCCGCTGAATTATAAAGAAGGATTCTTCACCCAGTTAGCCACCGATGAGCTGGCAAAGGGGATAAACGAAGAGGTGGTGCGCGCAATTTCGGCGAAGCGTAATGAGCCGGAGTGGATGCTGGAGTTTCGTCTCAACGCCTATCGCGCATGGCTGGAGATGGAAGAACCGCACTGGTTGAAAGCGCACTACGACAAGCTGAATTATCAGGATTACAGCTACTACTCAGCACCATCGTGCGGTAATTGTGACGACAACTGCGCGTCTGAACCCGGCGCGGTGCAGCAAACTGGCGCGAACGCCTTTTTAAGTAAAGAGGTGGAGGCGGCGTTTGAGCAGTTGGGCGTTCCCGTGCGGGAAGGCAAAGAGGTGGCGGTGGACGCCATTTTCGACTCTGTTTCGGTTGCCACCACTTATCGCGAAAAACTGGCGGAGCAGGGAATTATTTTCTGTTCCTTTGGCGAGGCGATCCACGATCACCCGGAACTGGTGCGTAAATATCTCGGCACCGTGGTGCCGGGGAATGACAACTTCTTTGCCGCACTTAATGCGGCGGTAGCCTCTGACGGTACGTTTATTTATGTGCCTAAAGGCGTGCGCTGCCCGATGGAACTTTCCACCTATTTTCGCATTAACGCGGAAAAAACCGGGCAGTTTGAGCGCACCATTCTGGTGGCCGACGAAGACAGCTACGTCAGCTACATTGAAGGCTGTTCCGCTCCGGTGCGTGACAGCTATCAGTTACACGCGGCGGTGGTGGAAGTCATCATCCATAAAAACGCCGAGGTGAAATATTCCACGGTACAAAACTGGTTCCCTGGCGATAACAACACCGGCGGTATTCTCAACTTCGTCACCAAGCGTGCTTTGTGCGAAGGCGAAAACAGCAAAATGTCATGGACGCAATCAGAAACCGGGTCAGCGATTACGTGGAAATATCCCAGCTGTATTTTGCGCGGCGATAACTCCATTGGTGAGTTTTACTCAGTGGCGCTGACCAGCGGTCATCAGCAAGCGGATACCGGCACCAAGATGATCCACATCGGTAAAAACACTAAATCGACCATTATCTCGAAAGGGATCTCTGCCGGACATAGTCAGAACAGTTATCGCGGCTTAGTGAAAATCATGCCGACGGCAACCAATGCGCGCAATTTCACTCAGTGCGACTCAATGCTGATTGGCGCTAATTGTGGGGCGCATACCTTCCCGTATGTCGAATGTCGCAATAACAGCGCACAACTGGAGCACGAGGCAACAACATCACGTATTGGTGAAGATCAACTGTTTTACTGCCTGCAACGCGGGATCAGCGAAGAAGATGCCATCTCGATGATTGTTAACGGTTTCTGCAAAGACGTGTTCTCAGAACTGCCGCTGGAATTTGCCGTTGAAGCACAAAAACTCCTCGCCATCAGTCTTGAACACAGCGTCGGATAAGGAATAAACATGTTAAGTATTAAAGATTTACACGTCAGCGTGGAAGATAAAGCTATCCTGCGTGGATTAAGCCTCGACGTTCGTCCCGGCGAAGTTCACGCCATTATGGGGCCAAACGGTTCGGGCAAAAGTACCTTATCGGCAACGCTTGCCGGGCGAGAAGATTATGAAGTGACGGGCGGCGCGGTTGAGTTCAAAGGCAAAGATTTGCTTGCGCTGTCGCCGGAAGATCGTGCAGGTGAAGGCATCTTTATGGCCTTCCAGTATCCGGTGGAAATTCCCGGCGTCAGTAACCAGTTTTTCCTGCAAACGGCACTTAATGCGGTGCGCAGCTATCGCGGCCAGGAAACGCTCGACCGCTTTGATTTTCAGGATTTGATGGAAGAGAAAATCGCTCTCCTGAAGATGCCGGAAGATTTATTAACCCGTTCGGTAAACGTTGGTTTTTCCGGCGGCGAGAAAAAGCGCAACGATATTTTGCAAATGGCGGTGCTGGAACCGGAGTTATGTATTCTTGATGAGTCGGACTCCGGGCTGGATATTGACGCATTAAAAGTGGTTGCCGATGGCGTGAACTCGCTGCGTGACGGCAAGCGTTCATTCATCATTGTTACGCACTACCAACGCATTCTCGACTACATCAAGCCTGATTACGTCCATGTGCTGTATCAGGGACGAATTGTGAAATCCGGCGATTTCACGTTGGTCAAACAACTGGAGGAGCAGGGTTATGGCTGGCTTACCGAACAGCAGTAACGCGCTGCAACAGTGGCATCACTTGTTTGAAGCCGAGGGTGCAAAACGCTCCCCGCAAGCACAGCAGCATTTACAACAATTGCTGCGTACCGGACTGCCGACACGGAAACATGAAAACTGGAAATATACGCCGCTGGAAGGGCTGACCAATAGCCAGTTTGTCTGCATTGCGGGAGAGATATCCCCACAGCAGCGAGATGCCTTAGCGTTAACGTTAGACGCTGTGCGGCTGGTATTTGTCGATGGACGTTACGTGTCAGCACTGAGCGATGCAACTGAAGGCAGCGGATATGAAGTGAGCATTAACGATGACCGCCAGGGGTTACCCGACGCTATTCAGGCGGAAGTGTTTCTGCATTTGACGGAAAGCCTGGCGCATAGCGTGACGCATATCGCCGTGAAGCGCGGTCAACGGCCGGTAAAGCCATTGCTGTTAATGCATATAACCCAGGGCGTGGCAGGTGAAGAGGTGAACACTGCCCATTACCGACATCATCTGGATCTGGCGGAAGGTGCCGAAGCAACGGTGATCGAACATTTTGTCAGCCTTAATGATGCTCGTCATTTTACTGGGGCACGGTTCACTATCAATGTCGCAGCGAACGCCCACTTGCAGCATATCAAGCTGGCGTTTGAAAACCCGCTCAGTCACCACTTTGCCCATAACGATTTGTTGCTGGCAGACGATGCCACCGCATTTAGCCACAGTTACCTGCTGGGTGGCGCAGTGTTACGACACAACACCAGTTCGCAACTCAATGGCGAAAACAGCACGCTGCGGATCAATAGCCTGGCGATGCCGGTGAAAAACGAGGTGTGTGATACCCGTACCTGGCTGGAACACAATAAAGGTTTTTGTAACAGCCGACAGTTGCACAAAACTATCGTCAGCGACAAAGGCCGCGCGGTATTTAACGGTTTGATCAACGTCGCGCAGCACGCCATCAAAACGGATGGTCAGATGACCAACAATAATCTGCTGATGGGCAAACTGGCGGAAGTGGATACGAAACCACAGCTGGAAATCTATGCAGATGATGTGAAATGCAGCCACGGCGCGACGGTGGGGCGTATTGATGACGAACAGATGTTTTATCTGCGCTCGCGCGGGATCAATCAGCAAGATGCCCAGCAGATGATCATCTACGCCTTTGCTGCTGAACTGACGGAAGCACTGCGTGATGAGGGGCTTAAACAGCAGGTGCTGGCCCGAATCGGTCAACGACTGCCAGGAGGTGCAAGATGACTTTTTCCGTCGACAAAGTGCGGGCCGACTTTCCGGTGCTTTCGCGTGAGGTAAACGGTTTGCCGCTGGCTTATCTCGACAGCGCCGCCAGTGCACAGAAACCGAGCCAGGTGATTGACGCCGAGGCCGAGTTTTATCGTCATGGCTACGCGGCGGTGCATCGCGGTATTCATACCTTAAGCGCCCAGGCGACCGAGAAAATGGAGAACGTGCGCAAGCGGGCATCGCTGTTTATTAATGCCCGTTCGGCGGAAGAGCTGGTGTTCGTCCGCGGCACGACGGAAGGGATCAATCTGGTCGCCAATAGCTGGGGTAACAGCAATGTGCGGGCGGGCGATAACATCATCATCAGTCAGATGGAGCACCACGCTAACATTGTTCCCTGGCAGATGCTTTGCGCACGCGTTGGCGCAGAGCTGCGTGTGATCCCGCTCAATCCCGACGGTACGTTGCAACTGGAGACGCTACCTACGCTGTTTGATGAGAAAACTCGCCTGCTGGCAATTACTCATGTCTCCAACGTGCTGGGAACGGAAAATCCGCTGGCGGAAATGATCACGCTTGCGCATCAGCATGGCACAAAAGTACTGGTGGATGGCGCTCAGGCGGTGATGCATCATCCGGTGGACGTTCAGGCGCTGGATTGCGATTTTTACGTGTTCTCCGGGCATAAACTGTATGGCCCCACTGGGATTGGCATTCTTTATGTCAAAGAAGCCTTGTTGCAGGAGATGCCGCCGTGGGAAGGGGGCGGTTCTATGATCGCCACCGTCAGCCTGAGTGAAGGCACTACCTGGACCAAAGCACCTTGGCGGTTTGAAGCCGGTACACCCAATACCGGGGGCATCATTGGTCTTGGCGCGGCGCTGGAGTATGTGTCGGCGCTGGGGCTTAATAATATAGCCGAGTATGAACAGAATCTGATGCACTACGCGCTATCACAGCTGGAATCTGTACCGGATCTCACTCTCTATGGTCCCCAGAACAGACTTGGCGTTATTGCTTTTAATCTTGGTAAACACCACGCCTATGATGTTGGCAGTTTTCTCGATAATTACGGCATTGCTGTGCGTACCGGACATCACTGCGCTATGCCATTAATGGCCTATTACAACGTTCCTGCCATGTGTCGGGCGTCGCTGGCTATGTATAACACCCATGAAGAAGTGGATCGTCTGGTGACCGGCCTGCAACGTATTCACCGTCTGCTGGGATAACAGGGAGGCACTATGGCTTTATTGCCGGATAAAGAAAAATTGCTGCGTAATTTTTTACGCTGCGCCAACTGGGAAGAGAAATATCTCTACATTATTGAGCTGGGCCAGCGTCTGCCAGAATTACGCGACGAAGACAGAAGCTCACAAAATAGCATTCAGGGCTGCCAGAGTCAGGTGTGGATTGTCATGCGCCAGAATGCGCAGGGAATTATTAAATTGCAGGGCGACAGCGATGCGGCGATTGTGAAAGGGCTTATTGCGGTCGTCTTTATTCTCTACGATCAGATGACGCCGCAGGATATTGTCAATTTCGATGTGCGTCCGTGGTTTGAAAAAATGGCGCTCACTCAACATCTCACCCCATCTCGTTCACAAGGTCTGGAAGCGATGATTCGCGCAATTCGCGCCAAAGCCGCTGCACTTAGCTAAACTAAAGGAACAGCTTTCATCCGGTTGGCTCACATTGCCGGATGGTCAATGTTTACACTGACCTGCACAGGAGTGTTTTGGTTTCAGGTGAACATAAGCGCCATCCGACGTTTCAGCGTGAGTCTCCGGCAAATACAGGAGGTTTACAATGAAACGCGCGTCTTTGCTTACACTCACGCTTATCGGCGCTTTTAGCGCCATCCAGGCTGCCTGGGCGGTTGATTATCCGCTACCTCCAACCGGAAGCCGACTGGTTGGGCAAAATCAAACGTATACGGTGCAGGAAGGGGATAAAAACCTTCAGGCCATCGCCCGACGTTTTGATACTGCGGCAATGTTGATCCTTGAAGCCAATAACACTATCGCCCCGGTGCCAAAACCTGGTACGACGATAACTATTCCTTCGCAACTGTTATTACCTGATGCGCCGCGTCAGGGGATTATCGTTAACCTTGCAGAGCTGCGCCTTTATTATTATCCGCCGGGAGAAAATATCGTGCAGGTCTATCCGATAGGTATTGGTTTGCAGGGGCTGGAAACGCCAGTGATGGAAACGCGTGTGGGGCAGAAAATCCCTAACCCAACCTGGACGCCTACGGCGGGCATTCGTCAGCGTTCTTTGGAGCGTGGCATTAAATTACCGCCAGTCGTTCCTGCCGGGCCAAATAACCCGCTAGGACGTTACGCACTGCGCCTCGCGCATGGTAATGGCGAATACCTCATTCATGGCACCAGTGCGCCGGACAGCGTCGGTTTGCGCGTCAGTTCAGGGTGTATTCGCATGAATGCACCGGATATTAAAGCCTTGTTCTCCAGCGTGCGGACGGGAACGCCGGTGAAAGTGATCAACGAACCGGTGAAATATTCCGTGGAACCGAACGGGATGCGTTATGTTGAAGTACATCGACCACTATCGGCAGAAGAACAGCAGAACGTTCAGACAATGCCATACACACTGCCAGCAGGCTTTACGCAATTTAAAGACAATAAGGGTGTAGATCAGAAATTAGTCGATAAAGCGTTGTATCGTCGGGCAGGGTATCCGGTTTCGGTGAGCAGTGGAGCAACTCCCGCAGCCAGCAATGCGCCTTCAGTAGAGTCAGCGCAGAATGGTGAACCAGAGCAAGGGAATATGTTACGCGCGACGCAGTAGCGGTAAATGGCAGGCAAAAAAAATGGCGCACAATGTGCGCCATTTTTCACTTCACAGGTACTATTACTTGCGGTATTTAGTAGCCATGTTGTCCAGACGCTGGTTAGCACGAGCTGCGTCATCTTTAGCAGCCTGAACGTCGGAACGCATTGCGTTCACGTCGTTGCTCAGCTGGTCAACTTTAGCGTTCAGAGTCTGAACGTCAGAAGACAGCTGATCGATTTTAGCGTTGCTGGAGCAACCTGCCAGCAGAGTAGAACCCAGGATTACCGCGCCCAGTACCAGTTTAGTAGCTTTCATTATTAATACCCTCTAGATTGAGTTAATCTCCATGTAGCGTTACAAGTATTACACAAAGTTTTTTATGTTGAGAATATTTTTTTGATGGGAAGGCACTTATTTTTGATCGTTCGCTCAAAGAAGCATCGAACGCTGGGTTTTAGATAAAAAAATTGAGAGAAAACAGGATGCTTCCATCGGATTCATCTTAGATAAAGTGAGATTATATAGTGAAATCCGATTTGATTTTTTATTGCTTCTGGTTATCGATTAAATAAAAAAAGCGCCCATCAGGGCGCTTCGATATACAAATTAATTCACAAAAGCAATATTACAGGACGTGAACAGATGCGGTGTTAGTAGTGCCGCTCGGTACCAGTGCACCAGAAACCATAACTACGACGTCACCTTTGTGTGCCAGACCGCTCTGCAGAGCCAGTTCTTTACCCAGACGGTAGAAATCATCAGTAGAAGTGATCTCTTTAACCAGCTGCGGCACAACGCCTTTGCTCAGTACCAACTGATGAGCCGTTTTTTCGTTGGTGGTCAGTGCCAGGATGGTGGCATCCGGGAAGTATTTACGTACTGCGCGAGCAGATTTACCGCCCTGGGTAGCAACCACGATCAGCGGGGCATCCAGTTTTTCAGCAGTTTCAACGGCACCACGGCATACCGCTTCGGTAATGCGCAGTTTACGGTTGTCATTGTTGAACTCGAGACGGCTGTTCATCACGCGGTCGGTACGTTCGCAGATGGTCGCCATGATAGAAACCGCTTCCAGCGGGTATTTACCTTTTGCGGATTCACCAGACAGCATCACTGCGTCAGTACCGTCGAGGATGGCGTTTGCAACGTCACCGGCTTCTGCGCGAGTCGGGCGTGGGTTTTTGATCATGGAATCCAGCATCTGGGTCGCAGTGATAACGACTTTACGTGCACGGATACATTTTTCGATCATCATCTTCTGGGCGAAGATAACTTCTTCTACCGGGATTTCTACACCCAGGTCGCCACGCGCAACCATGATGCCGTCAGAGGCTTCGAGGATTTCGTCGAAGTTGTTGAGGCCTTCCTGGTTTTCGATTTTGGAGATGATGTGGATGTTTTCGCCGCCGTGCGCTTTCAGGTGCTCACGGATTTCGATAACGTCAGAACGCTTACGAATAAAGGAAGCAGCAACAAAGTCTACGCCTTGTTCGCAACCAAAGATCAGGTCCTGTTTGTCTTTTTCAGCCAGTGCTGGCAGGGCAATGGAAACGCCAGGCAGGTTCACACCTTTGTTTTCACCCAGGTCGCCGTTGTTCAGCACTTTACAGATAACTTTGTTACCTTCAATGGCAGTAACTTCCATACCGATCAGACCATCGTCAACCAGTACGGTGTTGCCAACAGACAGGTCAGTAGTGAAACCTTCATACGTTACCGCAACCATTTCGCTGTTGCCGATAACAGATTTATCAGTGGTGAAAGTAAAGGTCTGACCCGCTTTCAGAGAAACGTCGTTACCGCCTTCCAGTTTCATGGTGCGGATTTCCGGACCTTTGGTATCAAGCAGGATAGCGGCGGTTTTACCAGTTTTGCTCATCACGTTGCGCAGATTCTGAATGCGCTGACCGTGTTCTGCATAGTCACCATGAGAGAAGTTCAGACGCATAACGTTCATGCCAGCGTCCAGCATTTTAGCTAACATCTCTTCAGATTCGGTTTTCGGTCCGATGGTGCAAACAATTTTGGTCTTTTTCATGACAGTCTTAGTCTTTAAGTTGAGAAGGATGGGAGAAACTTGCTTTCTGGGCGCACTGCCGGAAAGCGAATCCGGTATTACGAAAGTGGTGGTGCCTCGCTCTAAGGATAGGTGACATCGAAAAAGCGTGCAGAGGAATGTGTGCTTGTGTCTCAGCCCAACGTGAGTGCCTGTTTTTGAGTCGTTGAGTTCTACAGTCCAAAGTGCTGAAACCATTCAAGAGTCAATTGGCGCGCATTATACGCTGAAATTAATCCAAAAGGAAAACAAAAACAGCGTTTCAAAAAATATACAACTTGTAAGACAATAAATTGTTATCAAAGATTTAACGTTCCAGGGAAAAGGTTACGCAAAAACTTCGCTGTTTGCGCAACGTCTGGTGCCGGGGTTGTCACTGTGAAGATAAGTGAAAGTTCATCCGGTGTATAAATACATCATCGCTCAATTGCTACAGTTAAAATAATTTATCGTGTTATTTGTCTGATTTTGTTTGATTTTTGTCTAATTGGTTAGATTGATATATGCTGATAGTTGGCATGATAAATAGGTATAAAGAATGGGAAATCGGACAAAAGAGGATGAACTGTACCGAGAAATGTGCAGAGTTGTCGGTAAAGTTGTGCTGGAAATGCGCGATCTGGGGCAGGAACCAAAGCATATTGTTATCGCAGGCGTATTACGTACAGCATTAGCCAATAAACGCATTCAGCGCAGTGAGCTGGAAAAGCAGGCGATGGAAACCGTCATTAACGCACTGGTAAAATGACCATTCAGGATGAGGCGATAAGCTTCATCCTGATATTCTTGCTTCAGTTGCGGTCCAGTTAATCATTCTAAATAACAACTGCTGAAATTATACGAATTTCGGTATGTATTTTAATTTATAGCGATAATGTTATTTTTATTTTCTGCAATGAACGTCACAAATAATTGTCGTTTAAGTTAAATTTATTATCAAATGATAATAAATATCAGTTCACTTATAATTTCTTGCTTTGTGATTTTAATTGATAACGATCAATGTTAAGAGCTCAGAATAATCACATTATTTTTTTCTCCTAACCATAAAGGATTAGTTTATCAGCGTTAAATCTTTTCTCATACACTATCGGGTTAGGGAAAATATCTGGTGTTGGGGACAGAGTCAGCAGCGTATTAGTTGAATGCTTAATATCAGTCTGCTGAATTGTCAGCACTGTGTTTGCGAAGAGGATGCGAAATAAATGAACCCGGTTGATCGTCCACTATTAGATATTGGCTTAACGCGATTAGAATTCTTGCGTATATCAGGAAAAGGCCTCGCTGGTTTAACAATTGCCCCTGCGTTACTGTCACTTTTGGGTTGCAAACAGGAAGATATTGATAGCGGCACAGTAGGGTTGATAAATACACCCAAAGGGGTGCTGGTGACCCAACGTGCTCGATGCACGGGTTGCCACCGCTGTGAAATCTCTTGTACCAACTTCAACGATGGTTCAGTAGGGACATTCTTCTCCCGTATCAAAATCCATCGCAATTATTTCTTTGGCGACAACGGGGTTGGCTCTGGCGGCGGCCTGTATGGCGATCTCAACTATACCGCGGACACCTGCCGTCAATGCAAAGAGCCGCAATGCATGAACGTCTGCCCGATTGGTGCGATTACCTGGCAGCAGAAAGAAGGCTGTATTACCGTCGATCATAAACGTTGTATTGGCTGTAGCGCCTGTACTACGGCATGCCCGTGGATGATGGCCACCGTAAATACCGAAAGTAAAAAATCCTCGAAATGTGTGTTATGCGGTGAATGCGCAAACGCCTGCCCAACAGGGGCGTTAAAAATTATCGAGTGGAAAGATATTACTGTGTGAATCTTGCAAAGGAAAAAATCATGGCTAACGGTTGGACAGGTAATATATTAAGAGTCAATCTTACGACAGGAAATATTACCCTCGAAGATTCCAGTAAGTTTAAAAGTTTTGTCGGTGGTATGGGCTTCGGCTACAAAATTATGTATGACGAAGTACCGCCAAGCACGAAACCTTTCGATGAAGCGAATAAATTAGTCTTTGCTACCGGCCCATTAACTGGATCTGGTGCCCCCTGCAGTTCTCGCGTAAATATCACCTCACTTTCTACTTTTACCAAAGGAAATTTAGTCGTCGATGCCCATATGGGGGGCTTTTTTGCAGCGCAAATGAAATTCGCCGGATACGACGTCATTATTATCGAAGGGAAAGCGAAATCACCGGTATGGCTGAATATTAAAGATGACAAAGTTAGCCTGGAAAAAGCCGATTTCTTATGGGGAAAAGGTACGCGCGCAACTACGGAAGAGATTTGTCGATTGACCAGCCCTGAAACCTGTGTGGCGGCTATTGGTCAGGCTGGGGAAAACCTTGTTCCTCTCTCTGGCATGTTGAATAGCCGTAACCACAGCGGTGGTGCGGGAACTGGCGCAATAATGGGTTCGAAAAACCTGAAAGCGATTGCGGTTGAAGGGACGAAAGGGGTCAACATTGCCGATCGTCAGGAGATGAAGCGTCTCAACGATTACATGATGACTGAACTTATCGGTGCGAATAACAACCATGTCGTGCCAAGTACGCCGCAATCGTGGGCAGAGTATTCAGATCCCAAGTCACGTTGGACAGCACGTAAAGGGCTGTTTTGGGGCGCGGCTGAAGGTGGTCCGATTGAAACGGGTGAGATTCCGCCAGGCAATCAGAACACGGTCGGCTTTCGTACCTATAAATCCGTTTTTGACTTAGGTCCGGCGGCAGAGAAATACACAGTAAAAATGAGCGGCTGCCACTCTTGCCCGATCCGTTGTATGACCCAAATGAATATTCCTCGGGTGAAAGAGTTTGGCGTGCCTGGCACCGGTGGTAACACTTGTGTAGCAAACTTTGTCCATACCACCATCTTCCCAAACGGGCCGAAAGATTTTGAAGATAAAGACGATGGTCGTGTGATTGGTAACCTGGTTGGTCTGAATCTATTCGATGACTACGGCCTATGGTGTAACTATGGGCAGCTGCATCGCGACTTTACTTATTGTTACAGCAAAGGGGTGTTCAAGCGTGTTCTACCAGCTGAAGAGTATGCGGAAATTCGCTGGGATCAACTGGAAGCGGGTGACGTTAACTTCATTAAAGATTTTTACTACCGTCTGGCGCATCGTGTGGGTGAGCTGAGTCACCTGGCTGATGGTTCATATGCTATCGCAGAACGCTGGAATTTGGGTGAAGAGTACTGGGGCTACGCGAAAAATAAACTCTGGTCGCCATTTGGCTATCCGGTTCACCATGCCAATGAAGCGTCAGCGCAGGTCGGTTCCATTGTTAACTGTATGTTCAACCGTGACTGCATGACGCATACCCATATCAACTTTATTGGTTCCGGCTTGCCATTGAAACTGCAACGTGAAGTGGCGAAAGAACTTTTTGGTTCTGAAGATGCTTACGATGAAACCAAAAACTACACGCCAATCAATGACGCAAAAATTAAATATGCTAAGTGGTCGCTGTTGCGGGTCTGTTTGCATAACGCCGTCACCCTGTGCAACTGGGTCTGGCCAATGACCGTTTCGCCGCTGAAAAGCCGTAATTACCGGGGCGATCTGGCGCTTGAAGCCAAATTCTTCAAAGCGATCACCGGCGAAGAGATGACTCAGGAAAAATTAGATTTAGCTGCAGAGCGTATCTTTACGTTGCATCGTGCCTACACGGTAAAACTGATGCAAACCAAAGATATGCGTAATGAACACGATCTTATCTGTTCCTGGGTATTCGACAAGGATCCTCAGATCCCGGTCTTTACTGAAGGTACGGACAAAATGGACCGTGACGATATGCATGCTTCGCTCACGATGTTCTACAAAGAAATGGGCTGGGACCCACAGCTTGGTTGTCCGACCCGCGAAACATTGCAGCGTCTGGGGCTGGAAGATATTGCCGCCGATCTGGCAGCACACAATCTACTGCCTGTGTAAGGAATGGGTGAGATGAACCATCGGGATGAATTGCCGTTAGCGAAAGTCAGCGAAGTTGACGAGGCGAAGCGGCAATGGTTACAGGGGATGCGTCACCCCGTTGATACGGTAACCGAACCAGAACCTGCTGAAATCCTGGCAGAGTTCATTCGTCAGCATTCTGCGGCTGGGCAGCTGGTGGCGCGCGCCGTGTTTCTCTCGCCACCCTATTCGGTTGCAGAAGAGGAACTGTCAGTTTTGCTGGAAAGCATTAAGCAGAACGGAGACCACGCGGATATCGCTTGTTTGACGGGAAGCCAGGATGATTACTATTACTCAACTCAGGCCATGAGTGAAAACTACGCGGCGATGTCTTTGCAAGTTGTGGAGCAGGACATTTGTCGCGCCATTGCACACGCCGTTCGTTTTGAGTGCCAGACGTATCCTCGTCCTTACAAAGTCGCCATGCTGATGCAAGCGCCATATTACTTCCAGGAAGCGCAGATTGAAGCCGCGATCGCCGCGATGGATATTGCACCTGAATATGCTGATATACGGCAGGTGGAGTCATCGACGGCGGTGTTGTACTTGTTTAGCGAGCGATTTATGACCTATGGCAAGGCGTATGGTTTATGCGAATGGTTCGAGGTAGAGCAGTTTCAGAACCCCTGAAATTTCAGGGAGATGTCATGGATAGGGTGGACAGTTGCAGCCACTGCATTAGGGGATAATCAGATGTCCTTCACTCGACGCAAATTTGTTCTGGGGATGGGAACAGTAATCTTTTTTACTGGTTCTGCGTCTTCTCTGTTAGCGAACACGAGGCAAGAAAAGGAAGTTCGGTATGCCATGATTCATGACGAGTCACGGTGCAATGGCTGTAATATTTGCGCCCGCGCATGCCGTAAAACTAACCACGTCCCCGCTCAGGGAAGCCGTTTATCGATAGCACACATTCCAGTCACCGATAACGACAACGAAACGCAGTATCACTATTTTCGCCAGTCATGCCAGCACTGTGAAGATGCTCCTTGCATCGACGTATGCCCGACAGGGGCGTCGTGGCGTGATGAGCAGGGGATCGTGCGGGTAGAAAAATCGCAGTGCATCGGCTGCAGTTATTGCATTGGCGCTTGTCCTTACCAGGTTCGCTACCTTAACCCTGTCACTAAAGTGGCAGATAAATGTGATTTCTGCGCTGAGTCCCGACTGGCAAAAGGCTTTCCGCCCATTTGCGTTAGCGCCTGCCCGGAACATGCATTGATCTTTGGTCGCGAAGATAGCCCAGAAATTCAAGCGTGGTTGCAAGAAAATAAATATTATCAATATCAGCTACCTGGTGCCGGGAAATCGCATCTGTATCGCCGATTCGGTCAACATTTGATTAAAAAGGAAAATGTATGAACCCGTCGCAACATGCTGAACAGTTTCAGAGCCAGTTGGCGAACTATGTGCCACAGTTCACTCCCCAATTTTGGCCGGTGTGGTTGATCATTGCCGGACTATTGCTGGTAGGGATGTGGTTTGTGCTGGGGCTGCATGCCTTGCTTCGTGCTCGTGGCGTGAAGAAATCAGCCACCGACCATGGTGAGAAGATTTATCTTTACAGCAAAGCGGTCAGATTATGGCACTGGTCGAATGCGTTACTCTTTGTATTGTTGCTGGCAAGTGGGCTGATAAATCACTTTGCGCTGGTGGGCGCAACTGCGGTTAAAAGTCTGGTTGCGTTGCATGAAGTTTGCGGATTTTTGTTACTGGCATGCTGGCTCGGCTTTGTTCTGATCAATGCCGTTGGGGGTAATGGTCACCACTATCGCATTCGTCGTCAGGGGTGGCTGGAGCGAGCGGCAAAACAAACGCGATTTTATTTGTTTGGCATTATGCAGGGGGAAGAACATCCTTTCCCGGCAACAACACAGTCTAAATTTAATCCCTTACAGCAGGTTGCCTATATTGGTGTCATGTATGGATTGCTGCCGTTGTTACTATTGACGGGGCTGCTGTGTCTCTATCCGCAAGCCGTGGGAGATGTGTTTCCTGGCGTAAGATACTGGTTATTGCAGGCGCATTTTGCTCTGGCATTTATAAGCCTCTTTTTTATCTTCGGTCATCTTTATCTTTGCACCACGGGGCGTACGCCACACGAAACCTTTAAAAGCATGGTCGATGGCTATCACCGGCACTAACGAATGATCATTACACGAGCAGACCTGCGAGAATGGCGTATCGGAGCGGTGATGTATCGCTGGTTCCTGCGCCATTTCCCACGCGGCGGTAGTTATGCCGATATTCATCATGCACTGATTGAGGAAGGATATACGGACTGGGCGGAGAGTCTGGTTGAGTATGCGTGGAAAAAATGGCTGGCGGATGAAAACTTCGCGCATCAGGAAGTTTCTTCTATGCAAAAACTGGCCACAGATCCCGGAGAGAGAGCATTTTGCAGTCAGTTTGCCCGCAGCGACGATCATGCTCGCATCGGCTGTTGTGAGGATAATACCAGAATCGCAACCGCTGGGTATGCCGCGCAAATTGCCAGTATGGGTTATAGCGTGCGGATTGGAAGTGTCGGCTTTAACAGTCACATTGGCAGCTCCGGTGAACGCGCACGGGTTGCTGTAACCGGTAATTCTTCGCGGATAAGCAGCGCTGGAGATAGTAGTCGGATTGCGAATACCGGAATGCGAGTACGCGTTTGTACATTGGGTGAACGGTGTCATGTCGCCAGTAATGGTGACCTGGTGCAAATCGCCAGCTTTGGCGCAAACGCCAGAATTGCCAACAGCGGCGACAATGTACACATCATTGCCAGCGGTGAAAATTCAACGGTAGTGAGCACGGGCGTGGTCGACTCAATTATTCTCGGGCCAGGAGGAAGCGCCGCACTGGCATATCATGACGGCGAAAGAGTTCGCTTCGCCGTCGCCATTGAAGGTGAAAACAATATTCGAGCCGGAGTCCGCTATCGTCTTAATGAACAGCATCAGTTTGTTGAGTGCTGATAGCTTTACCTTTAATCAAACGAAAGACGCCTACGTGCACGGGAGGCAGGTTTTACGACAGCCCGAGCCATCGCCTCACCAATTTCTGCACATGCCGTAAGTCCCTGAACGAAAGGCTGGTCGTGCATTAACCAGGGCAACGCGCCGAACGCTACGCGCCCACGAATATCTTCGGGTTGCTGTAACGTATAATCTTCGCCAACATCAGGGATTTCATCCCCTGTTTTCTGTAATTGTTCGCGTAGTCCAGGGAAAGGAATATCTTTCACTTTAAGCGGACGCTGCCCACGGGCATCAATAAAAACGTCAAACGAGTAGCTGTTGTCTTCCGTTTTCAGGACGGTGCGCGACTCATTAATTTCCATTTCGTAGTCTTCACCGAGGGCGAGAATATGAATGATTCCCGCTTCACGTAAGGCCAGTAGTCGACGAATAGACTCTGAAGGGATTGCCGCATAATTATCGATGAAAACCCGGGCAAGGCCTTTACTGAACCGTTTATGGTCGTGTTCATTCAGATGTGGAACAATTTCCTGTACTGCTTCATGCAGGCGCAGAATGACATAACGCCAGGGAACAGTATGTTTTTCTCGTTTATTGCGTTCGACTTCCTGGAGATTTTTTTCTGCCCAGTCAAATGGGTCGCGTTGTTTGCGCTCGGCAAACCAGGCTTGAGCAAAGGAATCGACATTCAGGCTCTCTAAGGCTATGCGTTGGCTCCAGCCTGGATCAGCAAACTTGATTTCCTCTACTATCAATCTAAATACCCGATCCAAAAGGCCATATTCGCCTTTTTGAATCTCAGCATTTAATGCTTGATCAGTGACGATGTGTAAGGGCTCGTAGGGAATAGGGCAATAGAAATCGGCTTCGGGTAAAATACCCGTGCGCGACATTAACGTAATATTTAGCTTTTCACTTGCGTTATCGCGGTGAAAAATGACGTGTTGTTTATCATCTTCAATGAACGAACCATGCTGAATAGCCACTGCCATTGCCGCATCCAGTCCGCTCAAGGATGTTCCCATAATACCCACGTTACACGCATCGACCTTTGCTTCCATCAGGCCTGACCACGGGCTGGGAAAGTACGTTCTGGTTGCTTCTTCTTCATCAGGCCAGACGTGACCCGTGGCAATCACCGCTAAATCAAACGTCTCGCTGGGTAAATCCTGATTTGTAGCGAGCATGACGCCAGCATTTGTAATTTGCAGATCGGTAACCTGGCATGATTCATAAACAGCCACCGCAAATTTTTGCTGTCGTGCCTGGTCTACTAATCGTAAAAATTGATCGCGGAAATATTCGCCCAGCAGAATTCGCGGTAAAAACTGACGATCGTGCAAGGTTTCTTTTTTAACGCCATAACGCTGGAGATGGCTGGCTTCTTGCTTTTGTAGCCATTCGAGATACGTACAATAAATCGGCGGTATTTCAATGCTGGCAATATTTGCCAGCATCAGTTTTGAGTTTTCCTCATCACTGTATGGCATCCCGACACCGGCTTCGTCAGCCTGCTCGAAGATAGAAATAGAAAGTGGAGTTTGTTGCTGTAGAAGCGAGAATAAGGTGTAGATCCCCGTAGGCCCGGCACCCACAATAGCAATTTTTTTCATTGTTACTTACCTGTACGCATTCTTTCGAATTTAGTGTTATCAGATAAGTTTGGTTGAAATTTTTAGAATTTGAGAAATTTCAGACAGGGATGAAAAGGGCGCTAACCGCCCTTGGTTAAAATCTGTCAGGCGAGTTTTGCCTGATTGATTTGACTCAGTGGCTCATTGACATCGAAAACTTTGGCGACAACTTCCTCAACGCCGAGATTTTTCAGTCGGGCAGTATGTTTTTCCAGATAGGCAAGGGCGCTTTTTTCATCAGTGAAAAGGTAGATCCCACCGGCTTCATGGTTCTTTTCACTTTCTGTCCATACCTTCCACAGAAAACCAGGTTCCTGATTAATCGACTCAGCAAGCGGTTTAAGCTGCTCAGCCATTGCGTCGCCAAATGGGCCATTAAAAGCAAAATGAAGTTGTAACAAAGTTGCCATAGCGATTCTCCTTCTGATAACGCATACGAAGACAGTGTAAATCTTTTAATGTATTGGATACAGAGAAGAAACAGAGGGAAAAAGGAGAAGACCAGATTAAGAAAATCTGGTGCGTCCGAGTGGACTCGAACCACCGACCCCCACCATGTCAAGGTGGTGCTCTAACCAACTGAGCTACGGACGCAGGATGGTGCGTTCAATTGGACTCGAACCAACGACCCCCACCATGTCAAGGTGGTGCTCTAACCAACTGAGCTATGAACGCAACGTTGTAGGCGACAACGGGGACGAATATTAGCGGCAGAGTGGGAAGGTGGCAAGAGGCAAAACGTATTTTTCTGCGGTATTTCGACCGTTTGCAGAGCTTTTAAGCAAATTGGCTATATTTTGTTGATTTGCAAGGGCGATTTTTATTCAGGATCGCATTTACATCTGATACAACCCAATAATCCGTGTATCAGAGTTTAAACAGAGTTGTTTGCCACCATCTCAAATCTGTCGTGGATAAATCCTTCGTAGCCTTTACACTTAGGTAGCAATAAAGGCACACAGATGCAGCAAAGGAATAAATCATGGGATCTGATGCGAAAAACTTGATGAGCGACGGGAACGTGCAAATTGTTAAGACCGGCGAGGTCATTGGCGCGACGCAACTTACTGAAGGTGAGTTAATAGTTGAAGCTGGCGCAAGAGCCGAAAATACCGTGGTCACGGGGGCTGGCTGGTTGAAAGTGGCAACCGGTGGGATCGCCAAATGCACACAGTACGGTAACAATGGCACGCTATCGGTCAGCGACGGTGCCATTGCCACAGATATTGTTCAGTCCGAGGGAGGCGCAATTAGTCTCTCTACGCTCGCTACGGTTAATGGCCGCCATCCCGAAGGTGAATTCAGCGTTGATCAGGGTTATGCCTGCGGTTTGTTGCTGGAAAATGGCGGTAACCTGCGTGTACTGGAAGGACATCGCGCGGAAAAAATTATTCTCGATCAAGAGGGTGGCCTGTTGGTCAATGGGACAACCTCAGCGGTCGTGGTAGATGAAGGTGGTGAATTGTTGGTGTATCCAGGTGGGGAAGCCAGCAATTGTGAGATTAATCAGGGCGGCGTTTTTATGCTGGCGGGGAAAGCCAGTGATACATTGCTTGCTGGTGGCACCATGAATAATCTCGGTGGTGAAGACTCTGACGCTATTGTTGAGAATGGATCCACTTATCGTCTGGGGACGGATGGTCTTCAGCTCTACAGTTCCGGTAAGACGCAAAACCTGTCCGTTAATGTGGGTGGTCGGGCTGAAGTGCATGCCGGTACGCTGGAAAATGCGGTAATACAAGGTGGGACAGTCATCCTGTTGTCACCCACCAGCGCGGACGAAAATTTTGTCGTAGAGGAAGATCGCGCACCGGTTGAACTGACCGGTAGTGTTGCATTACTGGACGGCGCTTCAATGATTATTGGCTATGGCGCAGATCTGCAACAATCAACGATTACTGTACAGCAGGGCGGTGTGTTGATTCTCGACGGCAGTACGGTAAAAGGTGACAGTGTCACTTTCATTGTTGGTAACATCAATCTGAATGGCGGAAAACTGTGGCTGATCACTGGTGCGGCAACGCATGTGCAACTGAAAGTGAAACGCCTGCGCGGAGAGGGAGCGATTTGCCTGCAAACCAGTGCGAAAGAAATTTCACCTGACTTCATCAATGTGAAAGGGGAAGTTACCGGGGATATACGCGTTGAGATAACAGATGCCAGTCGGCAAACTCTGTGTAACGCACTGAAACTACAGCCAGACGAAGACGGGATTGGCGCAACGCTCCAGTCTGCGTAAAAATACAGGCGCAACCCGTTAAGGTTGCGCCTTGTCTTTATTAGCGGGACGCTCGTTGCAGAATGATGGCTGACGGCAGACGTTGCAGGAACCGCATACGCAGCATCATCATAATGGCTGCCGACGTCAGGCCAATAATAAAGCCTATCCAGAAGCCTGCTGGCCCCATAGGTTCAACGACCAGATCGGTCAGTGCCAGAATATAGCCGCTTGGCAAGCCCAGCACCCAGTAAGCCGTAAAGGTGATATAGAAAATGGAACGCGTATCTTTATAACCACGCAAAATCCCACTGCCAATCACCTGGATAGAGTCAGAAATCTGATATACCGCCGCCAGCAACATCAAATGCGCAGCCAGCGTTACAACCTCGGGATTGTCGTTGTACAACAGGGCGATTTGCTCCCGCAGTGAAACCGTGAAAATGGCCGTCAGGGTTGCCATACAGACACCCACCATAAGCCCGGTCCGCGCAGCGGTTTGCGCATCCAGCGTTGAGCCCTGACCCAGACGATAACCTACGCGGATAGTTACCGCTGCCGCCAGCGACATTGGAAGCACAAACATCAGTGAACTAAAGTTCAGGGCAATCTGGTGTCCTGCGACATCAACAATACCGAGCGGAGACACTAACAGAGCCACGACGGCAAACAGCGTTACTTCAAAGAACAGCGCCAGCGCAATTGGCAAACCGAGTTGAATCAGTCGTTTCATAACCGCAGGATCGGGCTTCGCAGTGCCCTTTTCGTTACGAATATCGCGCATCGAGCGGGCGCGTTTAATGTAAGAAACCATGGCAAGGAACATGACCCAATACACCGCAGCAGTAGCCACGCCACAACCAACGCCACCGAGCTCAGGCATACCGAAATGACCGTAAATAAAGATATAGTTCACCGGAATGTTCACCAGCAGGCCGATAAAGCCCATCACCATACCCGGCTTGGTTTTTGCCAGACCTTCACACTGGTTACGGGCAACCTGGAAGAAAAGATAGCCCGGCGCGCCCCATAGCAACGCACGCAGATAACCCACGGCTTTGTCCGCCAGAGCCGGATCGATGTTTTCCATGGAGCGGATAATGTAACCTGCATTCCACAGCACCAGCATAATGAGAACGGAAACAAAACCCGCCAGCCAGAAACCTTGTCGCACCTGATGCGCAATGCGCTCACGTCGACCGGAACCATTTAATTGCGCGATAACCGGCGTTAATGCCAGCAGCAGTCCGTGACCAAAGAGGATCGCCGGAAGCCAGATAGAAGTACCGATAGCGACCGCCGCCATGTCGGTGGCACTATAGCCGCCCGCCATCACGGTATCGACAAAACCCATCGCAGTTTGGGCGATTTGCGCGAGAATCACCGGGATTGCTAATGCTAATAACAGACGCGCTTCACTGATATACTTCTGCACGTGAACACCTTTTATTTGTAGTTATATGAGAGACTAAAAAGCCGCCTGAATGGGCAGCAAAAAGAAGAAGCAGGGGAAATTCAGTCTATTGTAGCGAGGATTTATTAATTCTCCAGTGAAAAAATAGTCATTCTTACCCCTTCACTGGTAAGGGCGTTTGCCACCTGCTATTGTGCTGAACAGAATGTCTTAACTGATTTCAGGAGTTGTAAGTATGTTTACGGGGATTGTACAGGGCACCGCAAAACTGGTGTCGATTGACGAGAAACCAAATTTTCGCACGCATGTGGTGGAGTTACCCGACCACATGCTGGACGGCCTGGAAACCGGTGCGTCCGTGGCGCATAACGGTTGCTGCCTGACCGTGACGGAAATTAACGGCAACCATGTCAGTTTTGACCTGATGAAAGAAACGTTACGCATTACTAATCTTGGCGATTTAAAAGTGGGGGATTGGGTAAACGTTGAGCGTGCGGCGAAATTCAGTGATGAAATTGGCGGACACTTAATGTCAGGTCATATTATGACCACCGCTGAAGTGGCGAAAATATTAACCTCGGAAAATAATCGCCAGATCTGGTTTAAAGTCCAGGATAGTCAGTTGATGAAATATATTCTGTACAAAGGATTTATTGGCATCGACGGTATTAGCCTGACCGTCGGCGAAGTCACGCCAACGCGTTTTTGCGTCCATTTAATTCCGGAAACACTGGAACGCACGACTCTTGGGAAGAAAAAACTTGGCGCACGCGTCAACATTGAAATCGATCCACAAACTCAGGCAGTGGTAGATACGGTAGAACGAGTGCTGGCGGCACGAGAAAATGCCATGAATCAACCAGGTACAGAAGCCTGATCTGAAATCGCCCCCGGAGAGGGGGCGATAGAATAGCCTTTAGCGAGCCACTCGAAGGCCGTTTTCAACACCGCGTGAGAACACGACCTGCCAGAGCTGAATATCACGGGCGCGGAAAGCACCCGCACAGGCATTCAGATAATAGGTAAACATCCGTTTAAAGCGTTCACTGTAGTTATCCGCAATTTCTGGCCATGCGGCGAGGAATCGTTCATACCACGCCATCAACGTAGTATCGTAATCAGCACCGAAGTTATGCCAGTCTTCCATCACAAAGTGGGGTTCGCTGGACTGAGCAATCTGGCGTACAGAGGGCAGGCAACCGTTCGGAAAAATATATTTATTAATCCAGGGATCAACATTCAGATCGGTTTTTTTCGAACCGATAGTATGGAGCAGGAATATGCCTTCCGGTTTCAAATTACGATCCACCACCGCAAAATAGGTATCGTAATTTTTCGGTCCGACGTGCTCGAACATCCCCACAGAAACAATACGATCAAACTGGTCGTTCAGGTCACGATAATCTTGCAGCAAAATGGTGACATCCAGGCCTTCACAGCGTTCCTGAGCCATTTTTTGCTGTTCGGCAGAAATGGTGACGCCAACCACGCTTACGTCATAATTAGATGCCATGTAGTGCGCCAGTCCGCCCCAGCCGCAGCCAATATCCAGTACGCGCATCCCTGGTTTTAACTGCAATTTTTCACAAATCATTTTGAGCTTCGCCTGCTGGGCAGATTCCAGATTATCGGCATCTTTCCAGTAAGCGCAGGAATATTGCATGAAGGGATCAAGCATGCGGCTGAACAAGTCATTACCCAAATCGTAATGCTCTTTGCCGACTATCCAGGCACGTTTTTTACTCTGAAGATTGAAGAGACGAGCGCCGGCAATACGCAGCGTGTCTTTGAAATGATGGGGGAGTTGGTTCTCGAGACCTGCGCGTAAGACTTTGCTAAAAAACATATCCAGTCGGTCACATTCCCACCAGCCATCCATATAACTTTCGCCTAACCCCAAAGAGCCTTCTTGCAGAACGCGTTTAAAAAAATCGGGGTTTTTCACACGAATATCCGCCGGGGCAGAACCGTTAATGGCTATACCGGCACGGCTAAGTAATTCGTTGGCGATACGGTACCAGTTGTCATCCGGTACACTGACTTCTTCTATACACGATGAACTCATAGTTTCTCCATCACTGGTCGGTGATCAGAACCTTAAAACAGCGTAGACGCTTTTTGGGCTTTGTGAGAAATCTCGCAGAAAAAACCGCGAGTCTATAATCCGACGTAGAACAGAGGGAAAGGAGGAACCCTTGCCGAAATGACCATCCATAGTGAGTCGGGAACGATCCTGTCCCCGTAAAAACATAATATTTATCGTAGCTTTAACAACTCGAAATTAGTATAGGCCGCTAATTTCAATCATACAACAAAATTTTGTTAGCAGCCTAAGTATAAGTATATCGATATAGATCAGTGTGATTCGCTATGAGCGACTTCGGCATTGCCATGATTCTGGCAGTCTACTTCTTCACAACGTTGCATCATGTAACCCAGAGCGACCAGCACTACTGTTGATAACATCACGCTGGTGGTGGTGAGCAATGGCGTGCTGATACTGATAAGCCAGGAAACTACCAGACTTGCGAGGAAGCACAGACCCAGTTGTAGAGTGTTCTGCAACGCTGCGGCGCGACCAGTTGCATGTGGGAAGGGACGCAGCGCTTGGGCGACAACAATCGGGTAGATTGCGCCGTTGGCAATCGCCATCACACAGAATGGGATCAGGATTTCGACTAGCGACACATGGCTAATGAAGCCCGCAGCCCAGGTCGCAATGACGCTGACAGCAAACAGTACCAGCAACCACGGTAATAACTGCTTGCCTTGCCATTTCTGCAGTGCGGCGCGACAGCCATAACCACCAATCAGAAACGCGATAGTTTGCGGGACATAACTTAAACCAATAACTGCCGGGCTGTAGCCCATTTCACTAAGGATGAACGGTGAGCCGGTCAGCCATGCAAAAAAACTGGCTGAACAGGCCGCATATATCAGCACGTTGCCGCGATAGGTTTTAGAACGTAGCAGGTCGGTAAAGGTCAGACCATCCTGACTATTGTTACGGGCCTTCGTCGTGGGTTTGAGCCAGAAAATAGGCAGAATCAGCACCACGGTAATGGCAAACAGGGTGGCGAAAATCGCCTGCCAGGAAAAATGGACCAGCAGCCAGCTTCCTAACAGAGGAGCCAGTGCCGGAGATAGACCCACCAGCGGCATGATGGTCGCAAAAATACGGTTAACTTTCTGTGAAGGATAATAATCCGTCACTAACGCTTGCCAGATAACCGCCGCGGCGCAGACACCCACAGCCTGTACAAAACGCAATACCAGCAGCGTAGCGGCGTTTTCTACCCACAGCATCCCCAGACTACCTAACGCAAAAATTGTCAGGCCGATTAATAATACCGGTTTACGACCATAACGGTCGGAGAGCGGCCCCCACAGAAGCTGGGCTGCGGCAAAACCGGCAAGGAACAGACTAAGGCTGGCACTGACAGCAGACGCAGGCGTTTGCAGGTCGGCCTGTATGGCGGCGAAAGCAGGCAGATACATATCGGTTGCCAGAAAACCGAGTACGCTCAAACCCGCCAGCCAGACTAAAAATCTTTTCCCAGGTTGCATGTATATTCTCTAAATCTCTCAATTAAACACCGCCGCAAAGTGTAGGGAGTGAAATTAGTGTTGTGAAACGGTAATATTTGATGACTGGTTTCAAAAATTTTGCAGGCAGACTATGTGGTCAGAATATTCACTCGAAGTTGTTGATGCGGTAGCGCGTAATGGTAGTTTTAGCGCTGCGGCACAGGAGTTGCATCGCGTTCCTTCTGCGGTCAGCTATACCGTGCGTCAGCTGGAAGAGTGGCTGGCGGTGCCGCTGTTTGAACGACGTCACCGTGATGTGGAACTGACCGCTGCCGGGGCGTGGTTTCTCAAAGAAGGGCGCTCTGTTGTCAAAAAAATGCAGATCACCCGGCAGCAATGTCAGCAGATAGCGAACGGCTGGCGCGGTCAGTTAGCTATCGCAGTGGATAATATTGTCAGGCCAGAACGTACACGGCAGATGATCGTTGATTTTTATCGCCATTTTGATGATGTCGAACTTCTTGTCTTTCAGGAAGTGTTCAACGGTGTCTGGGATGCGCTTTCCGACGGGCGCGTGGAACTGGCGATTGGCGCAACACGCGCGATTCCGGTAGGCGGTCGTTATGCCTTCCGGGATATGGGGATGCTAAGCTGGAGTTGCGTTGTTGCCAGTCACCACCCGCTGGCGTTGATGGATGGCCCGTTCAGCGATGATACGTTGCGCAACTGGCCGTCGTTGGTGCGCGAAGACACCTCGCGAACGCTACCTAAACGTATTACCTGGTTGCTGGATAACCAAAAAAGACTTGTCGTGCCTGACTGGGAATCATCGGCAACCTGTATCTCGGCAGGATTATGCATAGGGATGGTGCCAACACATTTCGCCAAACCGTGGCTTAATGAGGGGAAGTGGGTAGCACTAGAACTGGAAAACCCCTTCCCAGATTCGGCATGTTGTCTGACATGGCAGCAAAATGATATGTCGCCTGCGTTAACCTGGTTGCTTGAGTATCTCGGCGATAGTGAGACGCTGAATAAGGAGTGGCTGCGGGAGCCGGAAGAGACTCCCGCAACGGGTGATTAACGACGATAGTCGCGGAACGGGCCGTCAGCCACGGAGCGGCGTTCAATCAACCGCGGATGCACTTCAATGGATTGCGGTTCTTCGCGTTTATTGACGATACGATCCAACAGCATGTTGAACGCCGTTTCGCCCAGCGAATCTTTTGGCTGATGGATCGTGGTCAGCGCCGGCGTAAAATAGCGGGCGTTGCGCACGTTATCATACCCGATCAGCGAAACATCCTGCGGGACGCGCAGACCCATTTCATCAGCAGCACAAAGTGCGCCCATTGCCATGATATCGCCACCACAGAAGACGGCAGTAGGGCGATGCGGCTGCGACAGGATTTGCTGCATGGCGCGATAACCAGATTCGGGTTCAAAGTCACCCTGCACAATCCAGCTTTCCGGCACCTTGATCATCGCTTCTTCCATCGCCTTCATAAAACCGGCAAGGCGGCCTGCGCCGGTGTTACGTTCCAGCGGGCCGGGGATAACGCCGATTTCGCGGTGACCGCGTTCAATCAGATAACGCCCGGCCATGTAGCCGCCTTCGAACGCGTTATCAATGACCGCATCGGTGAAGTCAGCTTTTGCTTCACCCCAGTCCATCACTACCATTGGGATATGGCGATACTCTTCCAGCATCGCCAGCAACGGCTCTGGGTACTCAGAACACATCACCAGCAGACCATCGACGCGTTTTTGCGCCATCATCGACAGATAAGCCCGCTGTTTCTCAAGATTGTTCCACGCATTGCCCAGAATCAGGGTGTAACCTTTCTGGAAGCAATTTTTTTCAACCGCTTCAATGATCTCGGCAAAATAGGCCGCTTCGCTGCTGGTCGCCAGCAAACCGATAGACTTGGTGTGGTTAACCTTCAGACTACGCGCCACCGCGCTAGGGGAGTAGTGTAATTCTTTGATCGCTGCCCACACGGCGTTGCGCGTTTCTTCAGCGACGAAACGTGTTTTGTTGATCACGTGTGACACAGTTGTAGTGGAAACGTTTGCTCGTTTCGCTACATCTTTTATTGTTGCCATTCCATTTCACTCCAGACCCTAACTTCAGCTCCTGCAAAATCGCAAGGTAAACGTTTGCCTTTACACACCTTACGCACAACAAAAGTGTTGCGGTACGCCGGAAAAACGACACGGAGCGTCAGGAAGGGGTCAATGGCCAGTACGCAAATAGTGTAAGCGTGGAATTTTGGCCGATCTTGACGAAAAGGGGAAGTGGTAAAAACACTTATCATTATAAATGACGGGAGATTTTTTCATCACAGTGTGTAAAAATGCGTAATATCACTTTTTGTGTGGTAATAAAAAAGGAGAAAACTTGATGAGCACCGACCTTAAATTTTCACTGGTAACAACGATTATCGTCCTCGGTTTGATCGTGGCCGTGGGTTTGACTGCCGCGCTGCACTGATTTCCTCTCGAGGGAGCGCGTTCTCCCTCGCATCTCCTTCCTGTTTGTTAGCAAAATGGCAAAAGTGTTTTCTCTTTTTGTTATTTTCATTTTTTTGTGATTGCTGTCATGCTTTCGCCACTTTAATGAATATCGCGTAATGACGCGAAGAGGTGGAGATAAGGCATGAAAATTAACTATCCGTTGCTGGCGCTGGCGATTGGCGCGTTTGGTATTGGGACAACGGAGTTCTCGCCAATGGGCTTATTGCCCGTCATTGCGCGCGGTGTGGATGTCTCGATTCCCGCTGCCGGAATGTTAATCAGTGCCTATGCAGTTGGCGTAATGGTTGGCGCGCCGCTGATGACGCTTCTACTTTCTCATCGTGCTCGCCGCAGTGCGTTGATTTTCCTGATGGCGATTTTCACGCTCGGCAACGTACTTTCCGCCATCGCGCCGGATTATATGACTCTCATGCTTTCACGCATTTTGACCAGCCTGAATCACGGAGCATTTTTTGGTTTGGGTTCAGTTGTGGCCGCAAGCGTGGTGCCAAAACATAAACAGGCCAGCGCAGTTGCCACTATGTTTATGGGGTTAACCCTGGCAAATATCGGTGGCGTTCCGGCAGCGACCTGGTTGGGCGAAACCATCGGCTGGCGGATGTCATTTCTGGCAACGGCGGGGCTGGGCGTGATTTCAATGGTAAGTCTGTTCTTCTCATTACCTAAAGGTGGAGCAGGGGCGCGACCTGAAGTGAAAAAAGAGCTGGCGGTATTAATGCGTCCGCAAGTGCTGTCTGCATTGCTGACGACGGTACTGGGAGCTGGTGCAATGTTTACCCTCTACACCTATATCTCTCCGGTACTGCAAAGCATTACCCACGCAACGCCGGTGTTCGTCACGGCAATGCTGGTGCTGATTGGTGTCGGATTCTCTATCGGTAACTATCTCGGCGGCAAACTGGCAGATCGTTCAGTTAACGGCACGTTGAAAGGCTTTTTGTTGCTGCTGATGGTGATTATGCTGGCAATCCCGTTCCTGGCCCGCAATGAGTTCGGCGCAGCTATTAGCATGGTGGTGTGGGGCGCAGCAACCTTTGCGGTCGTACCGCCGTTACAGATGCGCGTGATGCGTGTCGCCAGTGAAGCGCCTGGTCTGTCTTCATCAGTCAATATTGGTGCCTTTAATCTTGGAAATGCGCTGGGAGCAGCTGCTGGTGGTGCGGTAATTTCCGCTGGGCTGGGATACAGCTTTGTGCCGGTGATGGGGGCGATTGTCGCGGGACTGGCATTATTGCTGGTGTTTATGTCAGCCAGAAAACAACCTGAAACAGTTTGCGTTGCCAACAGCTAATTAAACAAAACGCAGAAGGATAACCTTCTGCGTTACAGTTGCTGGCAACGTGCGATTTATCTTGCCGGATGCGGTGTTAACGACTCATCCGTGTTGGCATGGTAAGCGAAGCGCATCAGGCAATGCTGCATTTGCCATCAGTTATTATGCAGCGAGATTTTTCGCTACGAATTCCCAGTTCACCAGCGCCCAGAAGTGCTCCAGATAGCCAGGACGTGCATTGCGATAGTCGATGTAATAAGCGTGTTCCCAGACATCAACGGTCAGCAGTGGAGTTGCATCGGTGGTCAGTGGAGTACCCGCGTTAGAGGTTGAAACGATAGCCAGCTTGCCATCGCTGTTTTTCACCAGCCAGGTCCAGCCAGAACCAAAGTTTTTGATTGCTGCATCAGTAAACTGTGCTTTGAAATCGGCAAAGCTGCCAAAAGATGCGGCGATAGCTTCAGCGACTTTTCCAGTCGGTTCGCCACCCGCGTTCGGTGCCAGGCAGTTCCAGTAGAAAGTATGGTTCCAGACCTGAGCTGCGTTGTTGAATACGCCACCTTCAGAGCTGCGAATAATCTCTTCCAGTGATTTACCTTCAAACGCGGTACCTTTAATCAGGTTGTTCAGGTTAGTGACATAAGTCTGATGATGCTTGCCGTAGTGATACTCGATGGTTTCCGCAGAAATGTGCGGTGCCAGAGCATCTTTAGCATATGGTAGTGCAGGTAATTCGAATGACATTGCTACTCTCCTTTATTATTAATTTGCATACGTACAATAGCCTTATTGTGCGTATGGATAGGGTAGCAAATTAAAAGGTGAGACAAAAGATGAACTTACCCTGTTGCCGTAACAACAGGGTAAAGTTTTAGCGAAGTGTTTTTGGGGTCATTACCCGGCGAGCGCCAACATAGTGGCGCTGCCAGTAGTCTTCACTGAGAGAAGTGATTTGAATTTCCTGACCCGTACGCGGTGACTGAATAAATTTGCCGTTGCCGACATATACGCCGACATGATCGGCTGTACCGCGTCCCTGAGTACGGAAAAAGACCAGGTCGCCGTTTTTCAGTTCACTACGTTCGATTGGCGCTGCATCTCGCAGGTGATACATTTCATTCGCCGTACGCGGAATACGAATTTTCACCAAATCTTTATAAGCGTAATAAACCAGGCCGCTGCAATCAAAACCGGTACGCGGTGAGCTGCCGCCCCAACGATATGGCTTACCAATTTGCTGCATCAGTTTATTCATTGCCACTTTCGTAGCTTTTTGCACCTTCGCTTTGTGCGCGTCGGCAAGAGTTCCTGAAGCGGCATTTTTGACTTTCACACAATGCGATTTATAGCCCTTACGTTTGGTACACTTTTCGGTAAAGCTGGCTGAGGCCGTTTTATTGACGGCGTGTTTGCTGCGAGTTTTGGCGTTTTTAGAAGCGGTAATGGAAGATTTTTTAACGGAAGAAGCGGTTTTGCTTTTGGTCGTACTTTTACTGGCGGCTTTTTTCGCTGTTTTCTGGCTGGCTTTCTGGGTCTTTTTGGTGGTTGCCGTGCTTTTCTTTTTATCTGCTTTTTTGGTGATATGAGTGGTAGCAGAACTCTCCCTGGCTTGCTTTGAAGCATGGGCCATAGGCGTTAAAGGCAGGGTGGTAAAAAGTAAAGCACAGAGCGTGATCGATATACGGTTTATCCGCGCCACTGAGCGTCCCTCTGTTAAGGCAGGTCTATCATGCCTGCGTCTGATTTACAAAACTTGATGATTCTAATGCATAGAAGAAGAGAAAGTTAATAGCCTTTATTGTTAAAAAATACGTTTCGTTGGCGAGCGCAAAAAAATGCAGCAGTGAAAGCTAAAAATGGTTATAAATACGCCAGTTTGCCGTGCATCTGGGAAGAAACGAATATTTGAAATGCAACAAATAGAGCAAAGGGATAAAATAGCAAAAGCGTGATGAAAATGTTATTTTCCGATGCCGCACTGACCCGCTACAATGTCAGATTACTGCCGTAAAGAAGTTTGAGGAAGCAAGACAATGAGCACCACTATCGAAAAAATCCAACGCCAGATTGCTGAAAACCCGATCCTGCTGTACATGAAAGGTTCACCGAAACTGCCGAGCTGCGGTTTCTCTGCCCAGGCAGTCCAGGCGCTTGCCGCATGTGGCGAACGTTTTGCCTATGTTGATATTCTGCAGAATCCGGACATTCGTGCGGAACTGCCGAAATATGCTAACTGGCCGACCTTCCCGCAACTGTGGGTTGACGGCGAGCTGGTCGGCGGTTGTGATATCGTGATCGAAATGTATCAGCGTGGAGAACTGCAGCAGCTGATCAAAGAAACTGCCGCTAAATACAAGTCTGAAGAGCCGGACGCGGAATAATCCGTCCTGCAATACTGACGGATGCGAATGGGCATCCGTCAGTCCTTTCTCTATCCCCAATCCAGTCCTTGTGGCGAACTTGAAAATCCCGCCTCACGCAGCAGCGTAAACATCGGCGTTTGCCGGACCGGTAGGTCATTCACTTCTGTTAGCGTAAAGTGCAGCCGTGGTTCGCGACGCAGTGCGGTAGTCAGCGCGTGGAAAACCTCTGGGGCGAGTAATTCCTCTTTTTCCTGCCAGACCAGCATTTTTTTGCCACCTTGCGCCAGATAGAGTAACAATTTTCCGCCAGAAACGACCACCAGCGCACCCGCCCGACGCGTTGGAATCAGCGTTGCCGGATGTGCAGGCCAGGGCAGAAGATTTCCCCACACATTAGCCGGATCGTTGGCAGAGAGCGCCACTGGTGTATAGTGGCGCGTTTGCGTGGCTTGTGTCGCCAGATCGCGCAATCGGTCAATAGTCAGACGTTCAGCGAATTGCGCGCCACCCAGACCTTCTACAAAACGACCTCGCATAATTCGCCCGGAGTCTTCCATACTTCGACAAAGCGTTTGCATCGATGGAAAACCGCCAGGGATATTTTCGGCTATCACCGCCTGACGACTGATGATGCCGTAGCGGTCGAGCATATTTTCCGCCAGCGCCAGCATCCTTTCGGTATCGTTTAGTGGCTCCACCTGCAATAACGACCAGCGTCCGGCCAGCTTTGGTGTGTTGTAAGATACCCGCGGCGAGACGGGTTGTGCATAGACAGGACGCCCACGACGAGCCCGGTGACTGCGGCGAGTTGAGGTGCGCGCGTTGGAACTGCTGCGGGTGAGGGCGCGTAACGGTGCCCAAATATCGCTGGTGATGACGCCTTGCCAGACCAGCGCCCATAACGCCTCTTGCAGTGCCGAGGGATCAACCGATTCGCCGATTTTATCGCGTATCCGTTGGCTGATTTGTTGTGCAAACCAGGCTCCTCCGTCAGCCAGAACAGCGATTATCGCTTGCTGCAGCGCCGAACGATTCGCCTGATCTGCTTCGGCGGGAGTGAACGATTCTGCGGCATATTCCTGTAGATGCAGTGCCACCAGACCGTCATCTTCACCCAGCTTTTTTTGCCCCGACCAGATAACCGCACCGGTTGCCAGTAATTCATCGAGCATTTCTGGCGAATAGTCGCGTACGCGGGCAGGCAGGATCTGGCTTTCCCAGTGTGAGGCGGGTAAACCGACTCCTGCAAGCTGTTCGATCACCCGCATCACGCCATCCACGCCCTCATAAACGCCTGGCGATGTTGAGGCAAAGAGTGCCGGGCTACCATCGGTGGCGGGTAATACGCCCTGACGTTCCAGCAGCAATCGCGCATAGGTCGTGGCCGCAACGGGACGTGTCGCTTCTCTGGCGGCTTGCAGCGAGCGCAAACGCAGACGACGAAATACTTCATCGCTCACCCAGATGTCTTGTTGCAGATTCATCACCAGCCCCTGTTCGCGCAGTTGCTGAAGTTGCTCTTCGACAATGGCAATACCGAGACTAAACTCATGAGCCAGTTGTTCAGCCGTGACCAGAGCATGAGCCCGGAGATAGCGCAGAAAGAGGTCGCGAAGCGGGTAACTGACTCGGTGCAAATAAATCTCTGGCAGTGACTCTGGTAGTCGTACGCCGAGGGCATCGCGCAGCCTGGCGGCATCATCCATACAGGCAAGACGCTCCTGCCCGCTAATCATCGTCGGGAAGATTCGTTTTACTGCAAGAAGATTTTCCAGATACGACGCAATCTCTTCACTGCTGCCTGTATGCCGTTGCGCCAGGTCTTCAACGGTCATTGGCCCCAGTTCGCGCAGCAGGTCGAACAATCCTTCTTCACCTTTCGCTCTTCTGCCAGGAGCCAGTCGTTGCAACTCTTCTTCCACCTGGCGAATGACCTGCGGGTCGAGTAATTCCCCCGGATCGACCTGTCCGAGTAGATTGCGCAGTAACTCGCTGTCCAGCGACAGTACGGATGCCCGGCGCTCTGCCAGCGGGGCGTCGCTCTGGTACATAAATTCCGCGACATAGCCGAACAATAAACTGGCGGCGAAAGGCGAAGGCGTAGTGGTCGTTACATCGGATATTTGAATTTCGCCACCGTTCAGGCGACGCATCAAACGTTCCAGCGCGGGAAGATCATAAACATCTTGCAGACATTCGCGTAGGGTTTCGAGAATGACCGGAAAATCCGGATATCCCTGAGCGATTTCCAGCAACTGACTGGCGCGCAGCCGTTGTTGCCAAAGCGGGGTGCGATGGCCCGGAGTGCGCCCCGGCATTAATAATGCCCGCGCGGCGCATTCGCGAAAACGGGCGGCGAAAAGTGCCGAGCTGCCTACCGCCTCGCGGACAATTTGCAGCAACTTTTCTGGTTCAAACAAAAAAATCGCGGCATCGGGCAATTTACCATCGGTGTCAGGAATGCGCGCAACAATGCCGTCATCACTGGCAACCACAGACGCGTCAGCGCCCCATAGTGCATGTATTCGCCCGGCAATCGCCAGCGCCCAGGGTTCATGCACCCGTCTTCCATAGGGAGAGTGCAAAATAATACGCCAGTCACCAATTTCATCACGGCACCGTTCGAGGACCAGATGACGACTACCAGGAACGATGCCCGTCGCGTTGCGCTGCTCGTCAATCAACCCCTGAATATTGGCGATCGTATTTTCTTCTGCCAACCACGGGGGAATAGTCCCGGAAAAGAACGCGCCATCCGCCAGTAAATGGAGAAAATCGCCGATCATCTCGCCTAATTCTGCCGGACGTCCGTTACCTTCACCACGCCAGAAGGGAAGGCGGGCAGAACGACCTGGAGCAGGAGTCACAATCACCTGATCGCGGGTGATTTGCTGGATCCGCCATGAGGTAGCGCCGAGAGTGATAATGTCGTTCACCCGCGACTCATATACCATCTCCTCATCCAGTTCACCCACCCGCCGCGAACCGGCCTGTTCTTCACCTTCGGGTAATAACACGCTATACATGCCACGATCCGGAATGGTGCCACCGCTGGTAACCGCCAACAGCTGAGCGCCAGGTCGGGCGGTCAATATCCCGGTCTCCCTGTTCCAGACCAGTTTTGGTCGAAAAGCAGAAAAATCGCCAGAGGGATAGCGCCCGGAAAGCATATCCAGCGTGGCGTCAAAAACACGTCTTGGCAGATCTTTCCACGGTGCGGCACGGCGTACGCGGGAGTACCATTCGTCTGCCTGTAATGCATCCATCGCCGCGGCGGCAACGGTTTGCTGCGCAAGGACGTCGAGTGGATTATGCGGTGGTGTCAGGTTTTCCAGCCTGCCTGCGAACATACACTCAACAATGACTGCGGAATCGACTAAATCACGCCTGGTTCGGGGGAAAAAAAGCCCTTTGGAGATACCACCTACCTGGTGTCCGGCACGTCCAATGCGTTGTAACCCACTGGCAACAGAAAGCGGCGTTGCCACCTGAATCACCAGATCCACCGCGCCCATATCAATCCCCAGTTCGAGACTGGAGGTTGCGACCACACAGCGTAATTCACCCGATTTCAGCGCCTGTTCGGTGATTGCTCGTTGTTCTTTAGAGACGGAGCCGTGGTGTGAGCGGGCAATAAAAATGTCGCTACTTTGTATACGGTTAGAGGTTGCGCCGGAGGTCGACTCGAAATGGACCGCATCAACGGCGATAGACGGGGAACGCTGTAAGCGTGCGGCGTAAAGTTCATTCAATCGTGCCGTCAGTTTTTCCGCCAGCCCGCGTGAATTAGTAAAGACAATGGTCGAGCGATGGCGCAAAACTTCATCAAGGATACCCGTTTCAATATATGGCCAGATGGAGCCTTCTCGGCCGGCATGGCTGTCTTCGCCGGTGCCGCTGGCGACCGATGAGACATCATCCATATTGGCGACCGGTACGACAATCCGTATCTGCGGATGGCGCATTGCGGGCGGGTTTACTACCGTAACCGGGCGATCGCCACCAAGAAATGCTGCAACATCGCTGGCTGAGCGTACAGTGGCAGAAAGGCCAATTCGCTGTGCTGAGGTGTGGAGCAGCGCATCGAGCCGCTCCAGACTTAACGCCAGATGCGCACCACGTTTACTGCCCGCTACCGCGTGGACTTCATCAATAATTACCGTTTCGACGCCGCGTAGCGTTTCGCGCGCGCGGGAGGTCAGCATCAGATAGAGTGATTCTGGTGTGGTGATCAGAATATCCGGCGGATTACGGGTGAGTTTGCTGCGTTCCTGTGCAGGCGTATCGCCAGTACGGATCCCCACGCGAAGATTGACTTCCGTTTCGCCGCGCCGCCGCCGTTCATCGGAAATACCCTGTAACGGGATCTGCAAGTTGCGCTGAACGTCGGTGCCAAGGGCTTTTATCGGTGAAATATAGAGGATGCGTGAGGTTTTACGTTTATGCGCCTCGCGGGTATCTTCGCCGCCTTCGCGGAAGAGCTGATCGAGGGCGTAGAGAAATGCTGCCAGCGTTTTCCCGGAGCCAGTCGGTGCAATCACCAGCGCATGTTCGCCTCGCGCCGCCACATGCCAGGTTTGCGACTGGACAGCGGTCGGCTGTTTAAAGGCGCGAAGAAACCAGTCGCGGGTTGCCGGTGAAAACACGTCCGGCAGGGGCGATGAAAGGTTTGGATTATCTGCCATTAACGCTATTCCCCGTGAATATCATGCATGATGCGTGGAATAGCCTCACTATAGATGCCTGAATCATTGCATGTCATCAGGCATCGACTCGATTACACCTCTTCGGCGGCAGGTAGCGGCCAACCTCCCAGACGTTTCCAGCGGTTGACGATTTCACAAAACAGCACAGCAGTGCGTTCGGTGTCGTACAGCGCGGAGTGCGCCTGGGTGCTGTCGAAGTCCATGCCAGCGGTCTGGCAAGCCTTTGACAATACGGTTTGTCCGAGTGCCAGCCCGGCCAGTGCAGCAGTGTCAAAAGTGGCGAAAGGGTGGAACGGGTTACGTTTCAGTGAGGCGCGTTCTGCGGCGGCCATCATAAAGCTGTGATCGAAATTGGCGTTGTGCGCCACCATAATGGCGCGGTTACAGCCGCTCGCTTTAATGCCTTTACGTACAACTTTAAAAATTTCGTGCAGCGCCTCGTATTCGCTGACCGCGCCGCGATCGAGATCGTTCGGGTCAATGCCGTTGAAGGCGAGGGCCTCTGGCTGCAAATTTGCGCCGACAAATGGTTCGACGTGGAAATGTAATGTGGTGTCCGGCATCAGCCAGCCTTGTTCATCCATTTTCAGGGTGATGGCGGCAATCTCAAGCAGCGCATCGGTTTTGGCGTTAAATCCGGCTGTTTCAACATCGATCACAACAGGATAAAAACCACGAAAACGGTCGCACAGACCGGTAAGTTGAGCGTTATCGGACATCTGATTCTCTTAATACGGATAAATTGCAGCGCGCATTATGACAAATATTACTTGTCGATGCAGTAAAGATGCGGGCGCGATGAGTTCACGCCCGGCAGGAGATTAGTTGCCCAGACCGCGACCGGCGTCTTTCTCTTCGATTAACTCAATTTTGTAACCGTCCGGATCTTCCACAAACGCGATAACCGTAGTACCGCCTTTTACCGGACCCGCTTCACGGGTGACGTTACCCCCGTTTTGACGGATTTTTTCGCACGCTTCAGCGGCGTTATCAACGCTAAGCGCGATGTGACCATAAGCAGTGCCGAGTTCGTATTTATCCACGCCCCAGTTGTAGGTCAGTTCAATCACCGCTTCTTCGGTTTCCGGGCCGTAGCCAACAAACGCCAGTGAGTATTTGTATTCCGGGTTTTCGCTGGTACGCAGCAGTTTCATGCCCAGTACTTTGGTATAAAAATCGATGGAGCGTTGCAGATCGCCAACGCGCAGCATGGTATGAAGAAGACGCATCTTTATATCCTCAAAATGGCTAACAGATTCAAAATGTTGTTTTAGTATAGCGGCGGCTTTGCGCCGCTCGCAATGTTGGATTATAGCGTCGGGTAATCAGTGTAGCCTTCCGCGCCGCCACCGTAAAAACTTTCGGCACGCTGTGGGTTAAGCTCAGCTTTGCGCTGCAAGCGGGCGACCAGATCCGGGTTCGCAATCCAGTCACGACCAAATGCCACCGCATCAATTAACCCTTTGCCAATCAGCGTTTCGGCTTTTTCTACCGTGTATGCACCTGCGCCGATAATCGGACCGTGGAAACGGGCGCGTACTTTTTCGCGGAACGCATCAGTATACGGTTCACCTCCCGCCCAATCTGGTTCTGACATATGCAGATAAGCAATGCCGCGTTTACCCAGTTGTTCAATCAGATACAGTGCATCGGCTTCTTCATTCGGGCCGTTATCCGTGTTCTGGAAAGTACCGATTGGCGAAACGCGAATGCCAATGCGATCGGCCCCCCATTCTTCAATCCCTGCATCGACCACTTCCAGCACCAGACGTGCGCGATTTTCCACGCTGCCGCCGTACTGATCGGTACGATGGTTTGAAGAAGGAGAAAGGAACTGATGCAGCAAATAACCATGAGCAGAGTGGAGCTCTACCAGATCAAAACCGGCTTCACGCGCGTTAGCAATGGCCTGACGGAAATCATTGACGATACCCGGAATCTCTTCCAGTTCAAGCGCACGCGGCATGGATGTTTCAACACGGATCGCCTGACCATTTTCATCGCGCAGAGAAGTACGTGTTCCCGCGCTAAGTGCGGAAGGCGCTACCGGTGCCTGACCGCCAGGTTGCAGGCTGGCGTGAGAAATGCGTCCGGTGTGCCACAGCTGTACGGCCATATGACCATTTTCAGCATGAACGCCAGCGGTAATTTTTTTCCATGCGGCAATTTGTTCCGGACTATGGATGCCAGGTGCACCAGCATACCCTTTTGCCTGGGCAGAAATTTGCGTGGCTTCGCTAATAATCAAACCGGCACTGGCACGTTGGCGATAGTATTCCGCCATCAACGGGGTAGGGATGTCACCCGGTTCAATACTGCGCAGACGCGTCAGCGGTGCCATAAAAATACGGTTTGCCGCCGTGATCGCGCCCACTTTCAGTGGGGAATACAGTTTTTCAGATGACATAAAGGCTCCCGGTCGTCTGGTGATAAAAAATGCCTGCTAAACGGCAGGCGTCGCAATAATGGTTTTTACATGTGCCAGCGCGTTTTCCAGTGGCTCGGAATTGCGCGAAATTTTGGCCTGCAGATTCGCACCCAGCCATAGTGCGTAAAGCACTTGTGCCTGTTGCAGCGGTTCGCCACAAAAGGTTAAACAATGGCTATCACGGCCATTTTCCAGCGCCTGCGAGAGCAGAACGATCACGCCGCGAGCGCCTTTATCCATCGCGCTACGCATATCTTCTGACAGATCGCACACTTCGGCAGAGAGTTTTACTGTCAGGCAACCACTGATGGTTCCATGTTGGCAAAACTGGTTCAGTGTTTGCTGGTAATAAGCCAGTATGCGGTCGCGGTAGTTACCTTCGCCGGATTGCAGCAACTCAGTCAGTCGCTGGTGATATGCGGCGTAATGGCGCTCAAGCATGGCAACGCCAAACGCTTCTTTAGAGCGAAAGTAGTGATAGAAGGACCCTTTCGGCACTTCAGCGGTTTTTAGTAATTCGCTTAGCCCCATCCCGGTGAATCCACGTTGCAGGCAAAGTTGCTCGCCCGTTGCCAGGAGATGTTCGCGAGTATCATGTTCGGTGTGTTTGTTCATGCGTTGGAGTGTAGTAGACCAGTCGGTCTAGTGCAAGCAAAGTTGCTACTTTGGGCATTAACAGCTTCAATAATGGTAATAATCTTATTTTGAGGAGGGCGAAGTGGCGGAGCAATTAGAGTTCTTTCCCGTCCAGAGCCCGTGCCGGGGAATTTGCCAGTCTGACGAACGCGGGTTTTGTCGCGGCTGTTTTCGTAGTCGGGATGAGCGTTTTAACTGGAATAAAATGAGCGATGGCGAAAAACAAGAGGTGCTGCGCCTTTGTCGGCAGCGATTAATGCGCAAATTACGCGCAAATAAGCCAGCGTCATCAGACGAACCGGAGCAACCATCACTCTTTTGAGCCTAATCTTGCGTATACTCCTCTCATATCTGATAAGAGGAAGCGATTATGGTTCAGCGTATTACTATTGCGCCGCAAGGCCCGGAGTTTTCCCGTTTTGTGATGGGCTACTGGCGATTGATGGACTGGAATATGTCCGCCCGCCAGCTGGTCAGTTTTATTGAAGAGCATCTGGATCTCGGCGTGACCACCGTGGACCATGCTGATATTTATGGTGGCTATCAGTGCGAAGCGGCGTTTGGCGAGGCGCTGAAACTTGCACCTCATCTGCGTGAACGGATGGAAATCGTCAGTAAATGCGGTATCGCGACGACCGCGCGTGAAGAAAACGTCATTGGTCATTACATCACTGACCGCGATCACATCATTAAGAGCGCCGAACAGTCGCTAATTAATCTCGCGACCGATCATCTGGATCTGCTGTTAATCCACCGACCAGACCCGTTAATGGATGCCGATGAAGTGGCGGACGCGTTTAAACATCTGCATCAGAGCGGCAAAGTGCGCCATTTTGGCGTATCGAACTTTACGCCTGCGCAATTTGCCCTGTTGCAATCACGTCTGCCGTTTACCCTTGCCACTAATCAGGTGGAAATATCCCCGGTGCATCAGCCGTTACTGCTGGATGGCACGCTCGACCAACTGAAACAACTGCGTGTTCGTCCGATGGCGTGGTCCTGCCTTGGTGGTGGTCGTCTGTTTAATGATGATTATTTCCAGCCGCTGCGTGATGAACTGGCTGTGGTGGCGGAGGAGTTAAACGCGGGCTCGATTGAACAGGTGGTTTACGCCTGGGTATTACGTTTACCGTCGCAGCCGCTGCCAATTATCGGCTCAGGTAAAATTGAGCGCGTACGGGCAGCTGTCGAAGCAGAAACACTGAAAATGACCCGTCAACAATGGTTCCGTATCCGTAAAGCGGCACTGGGTTACGACGTACCGTAAGCACTTTTAGGAATAGCCGCCGTTCAAAAATGTGTCACTGGTTTACACTTATTCAGGAATGCACAATGAACGGAGGTCCTATGAAACGTTTTAGTCTGGCCATTCTGGCGCTGGTTGTTGCGACCGGCGCACAAGCTGCCAGTGAAAAAGTCGAGATGAACCTCGTCACGTCGCAAGGGGTTGGGCAGTCAATTGGTAGCGTCACCATTACTGAAACCGATAAAGGTCTGGAGTTTTCGCCCGATCTGAAAGCATTACCCCCCGGTGAACATGGCTTCCATATTCATGCCAAAGGAAGCTGCCAGCCAGCCACCAAAGATGGCAAAGCCAGCGCCGCGGAATCCGCAGGCGGGCATCTTGATCCACAAAATACCGGTAAACATGAAGGGCCAGAAGGTGCCGGGCATTTAGGCGATCTGCCTGCACTGGTCGTCAATAATGACGGCAAAGCTACCGATGCCGTCATCGCACCTCGTCTGAAATCACTGGATGAAGTCAAAGACAAAGCACTGATGGTCCACGTTGGCGGCGATAATATGTCCGATCAACCTAAACCGCTGGGCGGTGGCGGTGAACGCTATGCCTGTGGTGTAATTAAGTAATTAAGAGGCCAGCGTACCTTGCGGTGGTGCTTGCTCAAGTTGCGAAAGCGAGCAGTACAGCCGCCAGACAATTGCCGCCAGCTCGCGGGCGGCAGGTTGATGATGGCGGGCAAGGCTGTCGCAAATCCGCTGTAATTCTTCAAGTGTGGCCGCCAGTGATTTTTGCTGAACGCCACGCTCACTCATCACTCCGCGCAACAGTGAAATACAGTTATCCCGTACTCGCGATAACGGATCGGAACGCGATTCCCAGTCGCGCAATTGCCAGACAACATGAGAACAGTTCAGCAGCACTACACCCCAGCGTAATAACCAACGGCGAGCCAGCGCATCCTGGCTGTTACTCAACTGACTGACGTGATGATAAGTGAGCGATTCAAATTCGCTTTCACTCAGTGTTGGATGGCGGCTTAGCTGATCGACAAAATCCCGGCGCAGCGCGCGAATATGACGACGGCTTTTACGAGCACCCGACCCTGGACGCAAAATGGCGAACGCTAACCACGCCAGCGCAACGCCAACGATTTTTGCCAGATTATCGTTAAGAAAATCAGCAAAATCATACACCGGGGGATTAGTGACAGCGATAAACGAACCCATAAAAACAATCAGTTGCCCCCACAGTGCGGCAAATTTGGGCATCTGCAATTTAAGAAGCTGCATTGTCGCCAGCAGTGGAAAGAGAAACAGTAAAAATTGCCACAGATCGCTAATCTGGACCATCAGGCCAAATTTGACCACAAAGCTGAATAGCGAAAGTAACACCAGAGTGCGCATCAGTAGTGACAACGACTTAAACGGTGCTGCGACGGCGGAGTAGAGTACGCAGCTAATTGCTGCCAGCGTTAATGCATTGGCACCGGCATCCCATTGCGAAGCAATACTCCATGCGCCAATCATCATCAACGTACAAAATGTACGCAGTCCGCTCCACATAGCTTCGGCGTTATCGGTATGACGAGCCAGGCCGGATGTCCGTGGGAGTCTGGTATGATCATCCACACCGCTTTGCAGACGATGTAATTCCTGACTACTTTGCAGATAAAGGCGGCAAAAATAACGTAGTCGCTGCCAGAAGGCGACGTGCCGGTAGTCGGCGACGTTGGTCGGGCGTAGCGGGGCGATAATACGTGCGACGGTGTAAACATCTGTTTGCGAACTGGCGAGCGCCGTCAGCAGCTGTTCGAGAATTTCTCGTGTGGCACATGGCGGTGAGGGCCAGTTGAGCAACATACGTCGCAGGCTGGAGATGACACTGGTCATACGTAATTGCTGGTGGAGCAGCGCATTAAGGCGTGCGTTTTGCTGGCGAAAACGATAGTGGCTCCAGAAAGCCTGGATACGGAGCAAATTCATGGTCAGTATCTGTCCAATCACCCCCTCATGTGCTGCACGAATGGCATCGGTTGTTTCAGGCTGCCAGAGTAAACTGGCATGTTCCAGTAATCGGGCGTGCATGTTTTTCAATGCGGTTAAAAGGGCAGTAGCATCGGAACTGCTCGGCAGGATCATCATCATCATGCCGCCGCACAAAATACCGACAATCACCTCGCAAACGCGCGCCTGAGCGATATCCCACAGCTGGCTGGCCTCAGTAATATTAACCATCGGAAAGGCGATGATGGCAGCCGTGTAGCCCGCCAGTTGAAATGCATACGCGACATTATTCGTGAAGTGCGCACAGGCCCAGGTACAAAAGCCAAGCCACGCCGCCATGCTCAAAAGAAAAAACCACGGCTCATTGAGCGTATGTCCGGCAAGAAGCAGTGCCGCAATGGCTCCGAGCAAACTGCCAGCGATGCGTCCGAGGCTTTTGCTGATGACACCGCCAACGGTGGGAAAGCTAACCACGGCAGCCGAGGTCATCGCCCAATAGGGTTCATCCAGATTTAAATAATAGGCAACCGTCAGCGCCAGACACATGGCAATGGTATTGCGTAACGCATAACGCCATTGCGCCAGCGTGGCCCTGAACCAGGGCAAATTGCGCAAGGACCATGACGATGCGTTCATTATTGACCTACGGCAATGCTACAGGTGGTGCCCGACACCAGCGTGACATCGCCTGGGACTTTATCCAGCACAAAGCGGACGGGAACGCGTTGGGCGAGGCGAACCCAGGGGACGTTAGGTTTCACATCCGGAATAAGGCTTGAGTCACTTTCAACGCTCTGATCATAAATCGCCCGACCGATACTGGAAACGTGACCCTGTAACGTTTTGTTATCACTATAGAGGGTAATTTGTGCTGGTGCACCTTCGCGGATATGGCGCAACTTGGTTTCTTCAAAATAACCAATGACGTAAAACGAGTGGCTGTCGACAAGGGCAAACAGCGGTTTCCCGGTGTCAGCGTAATCGCCGATGCGGGTAGTGAGGTTAGTCACCCATCCACTCACCGGGGCGCGAATTTCCGTTTGCGCCAGTTGCCATTGTGCCTGTTTCAGCGTCGCCTGTGCGGCATCAACACTGGCCTGCATCGCTTTAACATTGAGGTTAGCGGTATCGAGTTCTTCGGCAGAAATAAAATTTTGTGAGAGATGACGACGACGATTCGCTTCGTTATTGGCTTTTGCGAGGTCAGATTGCGCTTTCGTCAGCTGAGCCTGTGCGTTCAGCTCGGCGATCTGAAAGGGCGTTTTATCGATCGTGAGCAGAAGATCCCCCGCGTTAACCAGTTGGTTGTCTTTTATATTCAGCTCAACAATACGTCCCGACACCTGAGGGGTGATAGAAACCTGTTCAGCGCGTATTTTCCCGTCGCGTGTCCACGGAGATTGCATGTAATAATTCCACAGCCACCATCCGGCAAGAACCGCAACTACCGCTACAATGATTGTTGAGAAATACTTAATTGTTTTAATTGACATAGTTACCACGCAATCAGTATTGCCAGGGCAAGGCAAACGCAAATCGCAAACAGCGATAAATCCATTAACAAGGGATGCCAGATGTCACCGGCGTAGATCCAGCCACGAAGCAGGCGGTGTACGACAAGCCAGATGACGAATCCAAACGCGAAGGCTTTGAAAAACGGAGGAAAGTAGACGGACGCACCGAACACCAGATCTTGTAAGGGCAATCCTGTTGCATTGAGCATAAACTTCACAAAGTAGATTCCTTTACGACCGAATATATTGCGTTAGATTAATAAATATTCTTTAAGTGCGAAAAATTTACGCGCAATTTCTGAAAAATATGTCTGACGGTAACCAAATGCAGCAATACATTTGTTTTAGCAATACAATTGCTGCACACTATTCTAAAAGCCGCATAATATCTTAGCAAGCTAATTATAAGGAGATGAAATTGGAATCGCCACTAGGTTCTGATCTGGCACGGTTGGTGCGCATATGGCGTGCTCTGATAGACCATCGCCTGAAACCGCTGGAGTTAACACAAACCCATTGGGTTACGTTACACAATATCCATCAGTTACCTCCAGACCAGTCGCAAATTCAACTGGCAAAAGCGATTGGCATCGAGCAGCCATCACTGGTCCGTACTCTGGACCAACTGGAAGAAAAAGGGTTAATTTCGCGTCAAACTTGTGCCAGCGATCGTCGGGCTAAACGTATTAAACTGACGGAAAAGGCAGAGCCGCTGATCAGCGAAATGGAAGCTGTTATTAACAAAACCCGCGCGGAAATTTTACATGGCATCTCCGCAGAGGAACTGGAACAACTGATTAAGCTCATCGCAAAACTTGAGCATAATATCATTGAGTTACAGGCCAAAGGGTGAAATGAAGGGGGCGTGTGGTCAGTAACCTGACCACACGCAAACTTACTTATTTAGCGCGGGGAAACGGTCACCTGACTGCCATTGCTGGCCAGTACGACACGTTGGCCCGGAGAGAAACGAGTGTTGCCTTGTTTCTGTACCACCATGATGGTATTACCATCGTCTTTACGAATTTCCAGCTCGACACCCTGCGTTTTGTTCATTGCACTCTGTACGCCCTGACCGGCTACGCCACCTGCAACAGCGCCTGCTGCAGTAGCCAGAGAACGCCCGGTTCCGCCACCAACAGTATTCCCCAGGAAACCACCAAGAACAGCACCGCCAATTGCGCCGATAACGTTGGAATCATCACCGCCCTGAATCTGTACCGGACGTACGTTAACGATGGTGCCATAGCTGACATTCTGTACTTGTTTCGCTTCAGAAGCGGTATAAACATCCCCTGACAGGGTGTCGTTATTAACACAACCGACAAGAGACAGACCTACCATTGAAACAACCAATACGCGTTTAATCATTGAAAAATCTCCTGTTCACCATGAAACGCCACGCAAGCATCCCTCATGGTCAAAGTATATGGCATATGTGAATCCATGGTTACATGTTCTACCAAATATGAGCAAATCATAATGAAAGTAGGATCAACCAATTATAAACAAAACATTCATGATGATTATTGATTTGAAGATAATGTTTTACTACCAACGGTAAAAATCGGTCATTCCGCATGGTATTCACGAAAAGTTTATGTTTGAGTGGTGCGCAAACGTCAGATTGAAAAAGGATGAACTATGAAATCGGGCCGCTTTATTGGCGTTATGTCAGGCACCAGCCTTGATGGTGTTGATGTTGTGTTGGCGACAATTGATGAACACCGGGTCGCACAGCTGGCAAGTTTGAGCTGGCCGATCCCGGTGTCTCTGAAACAGGCTGTACTGGATATTTGCCAGGGCCAGCAGCTTACACTTTCTCAGTTTGGACAGCTTGATACTCAACTCGGGCGACTTTTTGCTGATGCGGTCAATGCCTTGCTTAAGGAACAAAACCTGCAGGCGAGAGATATCGTTGCGATCGGCTGTCACGGTCAAACCGTCTGGCATGAACCGACGGGCGTGGCACCACACACTTTACAGATTGGCGATAACAATCAAATTGTGGCACGCACCGGAATTACGGTTGTCGGTGATTTTCGCCGTCGCGATATTGCCTTGGGAGGACAAGGCGCACCGCTGGTACCTGCGTTCCATCATGCGCTGCTGGCTTACCCAACCGAGCGACGAATGGTGCTCAATATTGGTGGCATCGCCAATCTGTCACTGCTCATTCCTGGGCAGCCGGTAGGGGGCTACGATACCGGTCCTGGTAACATGCTGATGGATGCCTGGATCTGGCGTCAGGCCGGTAAACCTTACGATAAAGATGCCGAGTGGGCACGGGCGGGTAAAGTTATTCTCCCACTGCTGCAAAATATGCTCAGCGACCCATATTTCTCGCAACCTGCACCGAAAAGTACCGGACGCGAATACTTTAACTACGGTTGGCTGGAGCGCCATTTGCGCCATTTTCCGGGTGTTGATCCCCGAGATGTACAGGCGACACTGGCAGAACTCACCGCCGTGACCATTTCTGAACAAGTTTTGTTGAGCGGTGGCTGCGAACGATTGATGGTATGTGGTGGAGGAAGTCGTAATCCGCTACTCATGGCGCGTCTGGCGGCATTACTGCCAGGCACAGAAGTCACCACCACCGATGCCGTTGGCATTAGTGGCGATGACATGGAAGCATTGGCTTTCGCCTGGCTTGCCTGGCGGACGCTGGCGGGATTACCAGGAAATCTGCCTTCCGTCACTGGCGCAAGCCAGGAGACGGTACTGGGGGCTATTTTCCCCGCTAACCCGTGATATCAGAGTTAACTGAATTTTTCTTACCGCGTCTGCCGTTACACTTGGAACGTTAGGGAGGGTGTATTGCCCTCCAGACCAGGAAAGTCTTCGGGAAATGTCTATGAAAAAACTGTTACTGATCTGTTTGCCGGTGCTTCTCACCGGCTGTAGCGCGTTCAATCAGCTGGTTGAGCGCATGCAAACCGATACGCTGGAATACCAGTGTGATGAAAAACCGTTGACGGTCAAACTGAATAATCCGCGCCAGGAGGTCAGTTTTGTATACGATAATCAACTACTGCATCTCAAACAGGGCATTTCAGCCTCTGGCGCGCGTTACACTGACGGAATCTATGTTTTCTGGTCGAAAGGCGATGAAGCGACTGTCTATAAACGCGACCGCATCGTCTTGAATAACTGTCAGTTACAAAATCCACAGCGTTGAGATTTTTCCAGGGGCGGCGCACAATAGCGTCACCCACTGACAATCCGTAAAGAAAACCATGTCTGATAACGACGAATTGCAGCAAATCGCGCATCTGCGCCGTGAATACACCAAAGGCGGATTACGCCGCCGCGATCTTCCCGCCGATCCATTAACCCTTTTTGAACGCTGGCTCTCTCAGGCGTGTGAAGCCAAACTGGCGGACCCTACCGCGATGGTGGTCGCTACCGTGGATGAACATGGTCAGCCTTATCAGCGCATCGTTTTACTCAAACATTACGACGAAAAAGGCATGGTGTTTTACACCAACCTCGGCAGCCGTAAAGCACATCAAATCGAAAATAATCCGCGCGTTAGCCTGCTGTTCCCGTGGCATACCCTTGAGCGCCAGGTGATGGTGATCGGTAAAGCGGAACGACTTTCGACTCTCGAAGTGATGAAATATTTTCATAGTCGCCCCCGTGATAGCCAGATTGGTGCATGGGTTTCGAAGCAGTCCAGTCGCATTTCTGCCCGCGGTATCCTTGAAAGTAAATTCCTGGAGCTGAAGCAGAAGTTTCAACAGGGCGAAGTGCCATTGCCGAGTTTTTGGGGCGGTTTTCGCGTCAGCCTTGAACAGATTGAGTTCTGGCAGGGCGGTGAGCATCGCCTGCATGACCGCTTTTTGTACCAGCGTGAAAATGATGCGTGGAAGATTGATCGTCTTGCCCCCTGAAAAGATGCAAAAATCTTGCTTTAATCGCTGGTACTCCTGATTCTGGCACTTTATTCTATGTCTCTTTCGCATCTGGCGAAAAGTCGTGTACCGGCAAAGGTGCAGTCGTTATATACATGGAGATTTTGATGGCAAGCAGTAACTTGATTAAACAATTGCAAGAGCGGGGGCTGGTAGCCCAGGTGACGGACGAGGAAGCGTTAGCAGAGCGACTGGCGCAAGGCCCGATCGCGCTCTATTGCGGCTTCGATCCTACCGCTGACAGCTTGCATTTGGGGCATCTTGTTCCATTGTTATGCCTGAAACGCTTCCAGCAGGCGGGCCACAAGCCGGTTGCGCTGGTAGGCGGCGCGACGGGTCTGATTGGCGACCCCAGCTTCAAAGCTGCCGAGCGTAAGCTGAACACCGAAGAAACTGTTCAGGAGTGGGTGGACAAAATCCGCAAGCAGGTTGCCCCGTTCCTCGATTTCGACTGTGGAGAAAACTCTGCTATTGCGGCGAACAACTATGACTGGTTCGGCAATATGAATGTGCTGACCTTCCTGCGCGATATTGGCAAACACTTCTCCGTTAACCAGATGATCAACAAAGAAGCGGTTAAGCAGCGTCTCAACCGTGAAGATCAGGGGATTTCGTTCACTGAGTTTTCCTACAACCTGTTGCAGGGTTATGACTTCGCCTGTCTGAACAAACAGTACGGTGTGGTGCTGCAAATTGGTGGTTCTGACCAGTGGGGTAACATCACTTCTGGTATCGACCTGACCCGTCGTCTGCATCAGAATCAGGTGTTTGGCCTGACCGTTCCGCTGATCACCAAAGCAGACGGCACCAAATTTGGTAAAACTGAAGGCGGCGCAGTCTGGTTGGATCCGAAGAAAACCAGCCCGTACAAATTCTACCAGTTCTGGATCAACACTGCGGATGCCGACGTTTACCGCTTCCTGAAGTTCTTCACCTTTATGAGCATTGAAGAGATCAACGCCCTGGAAGAAGAAGATAAAAACAGCGGTAAAGCACCGCGCGCCCAGTATGTACTGGCGGAGCAGGTGACTCGTCTGGTTCACGGTGAAGAAGGTTTACAGGCGGCAAAACGTATTACCGAATGCCTGTTCAGCGGTTCTTTGAGTGCGCTGAGTGAAGCGGACTTCGAACAGCTGGCGCAGGACGGCGTACCGATGGTTGAGATGGAAAAAGGCGCAGACCTGATGCAGGCGCTGGTCGATTCTGAACTGCAACCTTCTCGTGGTCAGGCGCGTAAAACTATCGCCTCCAATGCCATCACCATTAACGGTGAAAAACAGTCCGATCCTGAATACTTCTTTAAAGAAGAAGATCGTCTGTTTGGTCGTTTTACCTTACTGCGTCGCGGCAAAAAGAATTACTGTCTGATTTGCTGGAAATAATGCATTAAGTGGAAAGGGGGAGTGAGAAATCACTCCCCCTGGTTTTTATACAGGGAACATGATGAAAAATATTCTCGCTATCCAGTCTCACGTTGTTTATGGTCATGCGGGTAACAGTGCGGCAGAGTTTCCGATGCGCCGCCTGGGCGCGAACGTCTGGCCGCTGAACACCGTTCAATTTTCTAATCACACCCAATACGGCAAATGGACTGGCTGCGTGATGCCGCCCAGCCATTTAACCGAAATTGTGCAAGGCATTGCCGCCATTGATAAATTACACACCTGTGATGCCGTATTAAGTGGCTATCTGGGTTCGGCGGAGCAGGGGGAACATATTCTCGGTATCGTTCGTCAGGTGAAAGCAGCAAATCCGCAGGCGAAATATTTTTGCGATCCGGTAATGGGTCATCCGGAAAAAGGCTGTATCGTTGCACCGGGTGTCGCAGAGTTTCATGTGCGTCACGGTTTGCCTGCCAGCGATATCATTGCGCCGAATCTGGTTGAGCTGGAGATACTCTGTGAGCATCCGGTAAATAACGTCGAAGAAGCGGTTCTGGCAGCGCGTGAACTCATTGCGCAAGGGCCACAAATTGTGTTGGTTAAACACCTGGCGCGGGCTGGCTACAGCCGTGACCGTTTTGAAATGCTGCTGGTTACCGCCGATGAAGCCTGGCATATCAGCCGTCCGCTGGTGGATTTTGGTATGCGCCAGCCGGTAGGTGTTGGTGATGTGACGAGCGGTTTACTGCTGGTGAAACTGCTTCAGGGGGCAACGCTGCAGGAGGCCCTGGAACATGTGACCGCTGCAGTATACGAAATCATGGTGACCACCAAAGCAATGCAGGAATATGAGCTGCAAGTGGTTGCTGCTCAGGATCGTATTGCCAAACCAGAACATTATTTCAGCGCAACAAAGCTCTGAAATATCTCATTTCGGCCCACAACGACCTGTGGGCCGATGGCTATTACTTTAAGCCTTCCGCTGACAGCGCGTCTTGTACTTCCGGACGTTCAGCCATACGTTGCATAAATGCCGCAATGTGCTCTAACCCTTCCAGATTCAGTTTCACCGCGTATGCCCAGCGCAGAACCGTAAACAGATAGGCATCAGCAATTGTAAATCGTTGCCCGCAGATCCAGTGCTCATCCTTCAGAGCATCGTTCACATATTGCAGCTTCTTCTCAAGCTGCGCGCGAACTGTTGGTTTGTACTCTTCCGGTGTATCAGGGCGAAACAGAGGTGTGAAGCCTTTATGCAGCTCGGTGGCGATGTAATTCAGCCATTCGATGGTTTTATAGCGGGAAATACTGTTTACCGGTGCCAGCAACTGGCGGTCGGGGACGCTGTCGGCAAGATACTGCATAATTGCTACGCCTTCCGTCAGCAAAGTACCATCGTCCAGCAGCAATGCAGGCACCTGTCCCTTAGGGTTAACGGCAAAGTAATCGTCACCGTTTTCGAGACGTTTTTTCATTAAATCCACACTGACGAGCGTAAAATCCTTTCCGCTCTCACGCAGGGTGATATGGGAAGCGAGAGAGCAGGCGCCCGGTTTGTAGAACAATTTCATCGGTAACTCCTTTTGTCTGTGGTTTAAAGTATGGTAGTGCGTTGCTGAACAAAAAAAAAGCCGCTAACGAAAAGTTAGCGGCTTGTAAAAGAGTTTCCCTGAATTTTACGCTACAGCAGCTTTCGCCGCTTTGTCTGCAGCGTCATCCTGCGTCATGCGGTGCAGTTTCGGCGCGGTTAGCAGCATCAGTACTGCAATAACGGCAGTAGCGACACCAATCTGCAAGAATACGCGACCATAGACTTCCAGTGACATCAGCGGATCGGTAACGTTATCCGGCACCGCCATCATACCCGCAACATAACCACCAATCAGGTTTGCACCGGCAGTGGTCAGGAACCAGCTACCCATAATGAAGCCCATCAGACGCTGCGGAACGAGTTGAGCAACCATTGCCAGACCCAGACCAGAGATCATAAGTTCCCCGATACTCTGCAGGCCATAGCTTGCGACCAGCCAGCTTACAGACACGATACCTGCGTCAGACGCGAATTTTGCACCCAGCGGCAGAATCAGGAACGCACCAGAACACATCACCATGCCGATTGCAAACTTGGTTGGCATCGGCAGGGTATCGCCCATCTTGTTATAGATAGCGGCCAGAATCGGACTACCGATGATGATCCAGAACGGGTTCAGTGCCTGATACTGCTCAGGTTCTACGGCCATACCCAGAATGGAGTGCTCAACGTTACGAATCGCAAAGAAGTTCAGTGACGTTGGCATCTGGCTGTACAGCACGAAGAAGATGATTGCTTCGAGCATCAGGATGAAGGCAACGATCATTTTACGACGCGCAGCACCTTTCATCGCGAAAGCTTCTTTACCGAAGATAACCACAATACCGAAGGCAACAACGCCCAGCGCCATACGCGCAACTTCCTGATTGTGCAGCAGCCAGGTGGCGATAGCGATCAGTGCCACAACACCAATAATGGTCAGCAGCAGGTTACGGTAGTTGATAGGCTCGAAGTCTGGTTTTGAACCGTACTGTTTAACCCAGCGTTGGCAGAAGGCGAAGTTAACGATAGTGATCAGCAGGCCTACAACGCTCAACGCAAACGCAACACTCCAGCCGTATTTCGCGGCCAGCCACGGGGTGGCGATCATAGAGAAGAAAGAGCCGATGTTGACGGACATGTAGTACATGGTGAATGCACCGTCCAGACGCGGGTCGTTTTTCTCATAGCATGTAGAAAGCAGAGAAGACGGGTTAGCTTTAAACAGGCCGTTACCGACCGCAATAGCCGCCATACCCATATAAACGATACCGGCGTCGTGACCAGACCAGGCAACCAGAGCATAACCAATCGCCAGCACAATAGCGCCAAGCATAATTACGCGTTTAGTACCCAGTACCTTGTCACCTAACCAGCCGCCGATAGCGACCAGACCATAAACCAGGGCACTAAAGGAAGAGAAAAGGGTGATTGAATCCGCTTCAGACATACCCAGTTGTTTAACCAGGTAAACAGCCATAATTCCTTGTAGGCCGTAATAACCAAAACGTTCCCATAACTCAATCGAGAAGATGAGATAGAACGCCTTCGGTTGTTTGAAAGCGTTCAAACTGACGCTTTCAGTTGGTTTTTGGTTTGCAGTGGACACTTTTACCTCTTTTTTTACATCCCATATTAACGGGGGTGCTTTCTCGCGTTATGCCTAAAAAACATACGCGCAATTGTTATAGTGGGAGGGGAAACGGCAGGTAATGTTCACTATCTTGCACTTTCAGACAAGTACTTTGTAATAATCTGTTACATATAACTGAGGCGGGGAATTCAACCATTCCGGGAAATGTTATCCAGCGTTAAATTTTTCAAAAAACGTAACGGCAGATTTTTTCACTACCCTGAGAGGGGGATGATGGCTTAACGGCGATATGTTCTGCTATTTGGCGTTTTTCCTAGTGAGATAGTCCAGTTTCTGAAAAATAGCCAGTGTAATGTTTTGTAGGTCAATATTTGTTGCGTGTGTAAATTTAAATGATTTTAACCTAGTTCTTGCAATGTTTTTACATTGCCACAGCATCGTGATCTTGATCACGAATGAATAGAAAATTTCGCTATTAAAAAAACAATTAACCTGCATTTTTGGTTATCCGCAAACGGATTACCTGATGATAACGCTAAGCAATGGCATCATTGACGTTAAAAAGATGTTTTAAAAGAGGATAAAGAAAGGTTATGAATGGGGTAATCGGTGTTACCCCTTTTCTTCAGATGTCAACTTTCTCTTTGTATTCACAAAGATCTTCAATAATACAAGAGCCACAGCGAGGCTTGCGGGCAATACAGGTATAACGCCCGTGCAGGATCAACCAATGGTGGCAGTCGATTTTAAACTCTGCCGGAACCACTTTCAGTAGCTTTTCTTCTACCTGTTCGACGTTTTTCCCCGGCGCAAATTGAGTACGATTACAAACGCGGAAAATGTGCGTGTCGACAGCAATAGTCGGCCAGCCGAATGCAGTGTTTAATACGACGTTGGCTGTTTTACGACCTACACCAGGCAGGGCTTCAAGCGCAGCACGATCTTCCGGAACCTCGCCATTATGCTGTTCCAGTAAGATACGGCAGGTTTTGATGATATTTTCTGCTTTGCTGTTATAAAGCCCAATGGTTTTGATATAGGTTTTCACCCCTTCGACGCCCAGTTCAAGCATCGCTGCAGGTGTATTAGCCACCGGGTAGAGTTTCGCCGTCGCCTTATTAACACTGACATCGGTCGCCTGAGCGGAAAGCAGTACGGCAATCAGCAATTCAAAAGGCGAACTGAAATTAAGCTCGGTGGTGGGATGAGGATTGTTCTCACGCAGGCGAGTGAGGATCTCCAGGCGTTTTGCTTTGTTCATCAGACATTCCCTGTTTCACCGTTTGGCAATGCACGTTCGGCAGCTGCTTCAGTACGGCGCTTTTTCATTCTTTCATCAATCAGGTATTTTCCTGCCAGCATCAGTCCCAGGCCAATAAATGCACCTGGTGGCAGCATCGCCAGCAGGAAAGGGGAGTCGGTGTGGAAAATTTCCACGCGTAATACTTTTGCCCAGCTACCTAACAGCGCATCTGCACCGTCAAACAACGTGCCATTGCCGATTATTTCGCGTAGTGAACCCAGCACGAACATGGCGCAGGTTGCGCCCATACCAATTGAAAAGCCGTCCAGTGCCGAAAGCGCCGGACCTTTTTTGGCGGCGAAGGCTTCAGCGCGGCCCACAACGATACAGTTAGTGACAATCAGCGGAATAAAAATCCCTAATGATTGATACAGGCCAAAGGCGTAGGCGTTGATCAGCATCTGTACAGCGCTGACCACCGAGGCGATGATCATCACGTAAATGGGAATGCGGATCTCGGCTGGCGTCCAGTGACGCAGCGTCGAAATGGTCAAGTTGGTCAGCGTCAGTACCAGCGTAGTCGCAAGTCCTAAACCCAGAGCGTTAGTGGCAGTGGACGTGACCGCCAATAGCGGACAGAGGCCGAGCAGCTGGACTAGCGCAGAGTTGTTTTTCCACAACCCCTGAACAATAACGTCTTTAATTTCGCTCACGCTTTATTCTCCACAGGCAGGAAGTTGAGAAAGTTGTGACGGTAACGTCTGAGCGTACAATCCGGCGCGTTTTACCGCATTAACCACCGCGCGGGGAGTAATCGTCGCGCCGGTGAACTGGTCGAAATCACCACCATCTTTCTTCACCGCCCAGTGCGCATCATCCGCACCACTGATTTTTTTACCCGCAAAATGGGTGATCCAGTCAGAAAGGCGCAGTTCGATTTTATCGCCAAGCCCTGGCGTTTCGTGGTGCTCTGTCACGCGCGTGCCTAGTACCGTGCCGTTAAAATCGGCTCCCACCAGCAGCTGAATTGCACCAGAATAGCCATCTGGCGCGGTTGCTTCCAGAACGGCGGCTACAGGTTTGTCATCCTGTTTGGCGATGTAAACCCGATGCTCACCTTTACCTAACTCTGGCGCAGTGACCAGATAGCAACTCTGTGCCAGCGCATTGTTATAGCGTTCGGCTGGCAGCACCTGATCAAATAACGCCTTTTGTTGCAGACTGGCCTGTTCAGCAATTGTCGTTTTGGTCATCTGGTTGATGGCCGCAGTTAACCCTGTAGAACCCGCTGCAAATAGTGCCAGTGTAATGCCGTGTTTTCGGATAGTTTTCAGCATGGTTTACCCTTTGCGATGGCCGTAGACGCGCGGACGCGTGTAGTAATCGATCAGAGGAACCGTGATGTTCGCCAGCAGGACGGCAAAAGCCACGCCGTCAGGATAGCCGCCGAAACTGCGGATCAACCAGACTAATAAACCCGCCAGCGCGCCGAAAATAAGACGACCACGATTGGTCGTAGAAGCAGTAACCGGGTCAGTCAAAATAAAGAATGCGCCGAGCATAGTCGCACCAGACAGCAGATGAATTTGCGGTGATGCCAGTGTTTCTGGTGAGAACAACCAGCCCAACGTTGCGCATAACGCCAGCGTTACTAAGAAGCTGAGGGGAATATGCCAGCGAATCGCTTTCTGCCATAGCAACCACACGCCGCCAGCCAGCCAGGCGAGATTTACCCATTGCCAACCAGCGCCCGCCAGAATACCGCTGTAGATCGGATATTGCATAATCTGTTCAACCGAATGACCGGCACGGACAGAGGTTTTAAATGTATCCAGCGGTGTCGCCTGACTAATGCCATCAATACCTAAGCGTAGCGTGTTCATATCACCACCACTGGTGGTATGTCCGCTGAAAATAACCTGTATGGCGTCGATAAAACCAGGGATGTTGACCGCAATTTCATGTGGCGGTAACCAGCTGGTCATCTGCACCGGGAAGGAGATCAGTAAGACCACATAACCAATCATTGCCGGATTAAACGGGTTTTGCCCCAGACCGCCATACAACTGTTTAGCGATGATCACCGCAAACACCGTACCCAGTACGACCGTCCACCATGGCGCGAGGGGGGGAATACTTACCGCCAGCAATAAGCCTGTCAGCAATGCTGAGTTATCTTTCAACGTTGCGGCTACCGACTGCTTGCGTAGTTTGAGTACGAGAGCTTCGGCTAACAGAGCACTGACCGACGCCAACAGGATCTGAACGAGAGTACCCCAACCAAAAAACCACAGTTGCGCTGCGATTCCTGGCACGGCTGCGAGCAACACCAACAGCATAATGCGCGATGTCTGGCGCTGGTTATGGGTATAAGGGGAGCTAGCTATTCTGAATACCATTTAGTCCTCGTTTACAACCTTTTGCTGGGCGGCTTTTTTGGCCTGAACGCGGGCAATAGCCGCGGCAACTGCCGCTTTGCGCGGATCAATCTGTTCTTCTGGCTCCGCATTAGCCTGTTGCTGTTCCAGCTTGCGTGCTTTGGCACGGGCAATAGCAGCTTCGACGGCGGCTTTGCGCGGATCAACCTGTTCTTCTGGTTCTGCGTTAGCCTGTTGCTGTTCCAGCTTGCGCGCTTTGGCACGGGCAATAGCGGCTTCGACGGCGGCTTTGCGCGGATCGACCTGTTCTTCTGGTTCCGCATTAGCCTGTTGCTGTTCCAGCTTGCGCGCTTTGGCGCGGGCGATAGCGGCTTCAACGGCAGTTTTACGTGGATCAGCAACGGTTGCTGCGTCGTTAGTTTGCTGCAGTTCTGCCTGTTTCGCTCTGGCTTGCGCTTTACGGGCTTCCCGTGCTGCAATAATTGCACTGTTATCCGGGCGTTCGCCCGCTTTAATCACAATAGGCTGTGTAGCCTGGGCCTGTTTCTCTTTCACCCGCGCCAGAGCGGCAGCAATCGCATCTTTATCTTTGGCTGCAGGTTGAACGGCTGCGCTCTTATGTCGTTCAAGGCGAGCCGCTTTTTCGCGCTCAAGGCGAGCCTGGCGCGCTTCGAAACGCGCTTTGGCTTCTGCGGCGCGCTTTTCTTCCTGACGAATAGCCGCAATTTCAGCTTTTTCCTGACGGAAATATTGCACCAGGGGAATATTGCTCGGGCAAACCCACGCGCAAGCCCCACATTCAATGCAGTCGGCAATGTTATGCGTGGTGGCTTTATCGTGTTGCTGACCTTTGCTGAACCAGTACAACTGTTGCGGCAAAAGATCCGCAGGGCAGGCGTCAGCACAGGCGCTACACCGGATGCAGCTTTGTTCTTCCTGTGGTTCGCCAAGCTCATTGGCAGAGGGAGCCAACAGACAGTTGGTAATCTTTACGACCGGGACATCCAGCCATGGCAAGGTAAAGCCCATTAGCGGGCCGCCCATAATCACCATTTGATCGGCAGAGGGGCAGAATCCGGCATCATTCAATAAATGACGCACTGGCGTACCCAGCCGTGCCCAGACGTTGCCCGGGCGTGCGATTGCTTCGCCAGTCAGGGTCACGACACGCTCGGTAATCGGTTCGCCATCAATAACGGCACGTTTCACTGCATAAGCAGTGCCGACGTTTTGCATTAATACGCCGATATCGGATGAACGCCCGCCATGTGGAACCTGCTTCCCGGTCAGAATGTAGGTTAATTGTTTAGCACCGCCAGAAGGATATTTGGTTGGAATCACCCGCAGAGTAATATCGTGAGAGTCCGCCAGCACCGCGCGCAGCATGGAAATCGCCTGCGGTTTGTTATCTTCAATGCCGATAAGAATTTCGCGTGGCTGCAGAATATGCGCAAGAATGCGAATACCCTCTACGACCTGAGCCGCGCAATCCTGCATCAAACGGTCATCGGCGGTAATGTACGGCTCGCACTCAGCAGCGTTGATAATCAACGTTTCAATCTTATCTCCGCCGCCCTGCAATTTAACGCCTGTCGGGAATCCCGCACCACCCAGCCCGGCAACACCAAACTGATGAATGCGCTCGATTAACTCTTCGCGACTGCGAGAGCGATAATCGTCCCAGCCGTCGCGCGGGATCCAGCAGTCTTCGCCATCGGCATCAATAATCACGCTTAATTCAGCTAAAGCTGAAGGATGAGCCGTAGAGTGGGGCGCAATAGCCGTAACGGTACCCGAGGTGGGCGCGTGAACTGGCAGCATTTTGCCGCGTCCACGGGTAAGCGGCTGGCCGCGCAGTACTTTATCGCCGACGCTAACGCACAACTCACCTTCAGCGCCAATATGTTGTTTCAGTGGTATGACAAAACGCTGCGCCAGTGGTACCTGGCGCAGGGGCGTACCGTTGGACTGGGTTTTCATCTCCGGTGGATGGATGCCGCCGTTGAAATCCCAGATTTTATTTTTTCTGAATGCAGAGAATAACTTAAGCATGGTGTTCCACGGGAATGATACGCACGGGAATGGTGTTCAGATCCCATTTCCAGGAGTCAGGTGTTTCTGCAACCGGTTGCAACGAGATGCAGTGCGTCGGGCACGGATCAACACATAAATTGCAGCCCGTACAGAGATCACTCATTACCGTATGCATGGCGCGGGTAGCACCAACGATGGCGTCTACCGGACACGCCTGAATACATTTAGTGCAGCCAATACAGTTATTTTCATCAATAACCGCCACCATCCGCGCAGGCGTTAGCTCTTGCGCTTCGCCATCCAGCGGCTGTGGCTCGACATTAAGCAACTCAGCAATTTTTAGCATCACAGCTTCGCCACCTGGGGCGCAGCGGTTAATTTTTTCACCGTTACAGCTGATGGCTTCCGCGTAGGGGCGACAGCCGGGATAACCGCACTGACCACACTGGCTCTGCGGTAAGATTTCGTCAATTTTCTCAACGACCGGATCGTCTTCCACCGCAAAACGGCGGGAGGCATAACCCAGAATGGCGCCAAACGCCAGGCCCAGCAGGCTCACGGCGGCAACGGCAATCCAGATAGCATTCATTACAACTTCACCAAACCACTAAAGCCCATAAAGGCCAGAGACATAAGACCTGCGGTAATTAACGCAATGGCATTACCGCGAAAAGGTGCCGGGACATCAGCCACAGCAAGGCGTTCGCGGATGGCGGCGAAAAGCACCATCACCAGCGAGAAACCGACAGCGGCGGAAAAACCGTACAGCGCCGACTGCAAGAAATTGTGCCCGAGATTGATATTCAGCAACGCCACGCCGAGCACTGCACAGTTGGTGGTGATAAGCGGCAAAAAAATCCCCAGCAGACGGTAAAGCACCGGGCTGGTTTTGCGCACCACCATCTCGGTGAACTGCACAACCACAGCAATCACCAGAATAAACGCCAGGGTGCGCAGGTAAATCAGATTAAGCGGGATCAAAATCCACGTATCGATAAGCCAGGCGCAAATAGACGCCAGCGTCATCACAAACGTTGTAGCCAGCCCCATGCCCATCGCGGTTTCCAGCTTTTTGGAAACCCCCATAAACGGACAGAGACCGAGAAACTTGACCAGTACAAAGTTATTGACCAGTACAGTTCCGACAAACAGTAACAGGTAGTCAGTCATTTTTCGGCCTGAAATAAAAAAGCCGCCTATTATCCGTTAATCCAGAGCAGGCGACAACAGGTTAACTGTAAGGTTATTACGGATTCACAAACGTCGCTTTCACCCGCGACGAGCGTTTAAAATAGGGGACGATCAATGCGGTTGCCAACAAAGTAAACAGTAACTGGCGAACGGCTATGACATCTTCCACGGGTGAAAAAGCGAACGCTTTTACTGCCAGCAATACGGAAATAAGCAGCCAGATAATATAGTGTTTAGGAACACAACGCCGACGTTTAAAGAAAGCGATGGTCAACCACAGTGTGTAATACCACATGGCGATAGCGGTAATAAAAGAAACGCCCCATAAGATTTGTGTCGTCAGTGCTTGTTCGCCGAGCGTTTGAAATGTTTGCGGAGAAGATAACGCAGCGGTATACAGCAACAACGCCAGCGTCGTACTCAACAGAGCGACTAAAAGCCAGGCCAACGGGCCAAGCAACCAGCCTCCAATACGTTGTGGCGTTGTGGTGGTCATAGGTTCTCCAGAATAGCGACGCAAACAGGCAAATCTAATTTTAGGGGCGTTATTATAAGGCTTTTATAACCGATCGCTACTTTCTTTATTGGACATAGTGCCAGACGGACTTCGGTACCTGGCCGAGGTCAAACAAACGCCCGCCAGAAACCAGCTCTGCGCGACGGTGATCGGCAGCACGATACATATTGATCAGTTCCTGATCGTCCGTCAGGGTGTAATTAAGATGGTCGTAGAGTTTTTCCAAACTTTCGAGTGAACTGATTTTGCGAAATTTTAATAAGTAGTCCTGAACAGTCATAAAAGGTCCATAAAATAATTAATACCAAAGGGGTAGGTATTATTAGTGATGATAAAATTTCACCAAAAGTGAACGCTTGTGTTATTACAATAATAAGAATGCGCTGATGGCAAATATTCAGGGATGAAAAACTGCTCTGAAAAGAGTAACGCGCTTTACTATCTCTGACAATCACCAACAACATCGAACAAGATAATAAATTCCTGGTTTAATATCCGACAAGTGAAAACATGCACCCGGACGGGCAGCATGTCGCTCTACAAGCGCAGAGCTTACTTGTGTTGTACCGTAGTACTCTGTTCAGGTGGCTGATAGTTGTCAATGTGACTCGCCACGCCAAGAAGAATGACTGAAACGACAAGAACGATCCAACCTGTTAATTCAATAAGACGATTCATTACAGCCCACATCTCTGTTGATTGATCCATTAACTTCAGGGGGTAAATGTTACTTAGCAATAATAGCTCCAGCAAGATTTTTACTGAGGTTTTTGCGATATTTAGCTTTTGTCGTTGGAAAATTCGCTATTTTTTGACTTAAGTTAAACAACATCCCTTATTGCTGGCAGGTTATTAAACTGTTGAGCGAGGGTAAAGGATAGTGTCAAATAGCCATCATACTTCAATGAGAGGCAATGACATGAGCGACAACATCCGTGTTGGGTTGATTGGGTATGGTTATGCGAGCAAAACCTTCCATGCGCCCCTGATTGCGGGCACGCCCGGGCTGGAACTGGCGGTAATCTCCAGCAGCGATGAAACAAAAGTAAAAGCCGACTGGCCAACGGTTACGGTTGTCTCTGAGCCGAAGCATCTGTTTAACGATCCCAACATAGACCTGATTGTCATCCCTACACCCAACGATACCCATTTCCCGTTAGCCAAAGCGGTGCTTGAGGCGGGTAAACATGTGGTCGTTGATAAACCCTTTACCGTGACACTGTCACAAGCGCGAGAGCTGGAAGCGCTGGCAAAAAGCCTGGGGCGTGTGCTGTCTGTATTCCATAACCGTCGCTGGGATAGCGATTTCCTGACGCTAAAAGGTTTGCTCGCGGAAGGCGTACTGGGTGAAGTTGCTTACTTTGAGTCTCATTTTGACCGTTTCCGTCCGCAGGTGCGCGATCGTTGGCGTGAACAGGGCGGCCCTGGCAGCGGTATCTGGTACGATTTAGCACCGCACCTTCTTGATCAGGCCATTACGCTATTTGGTTTACCGGTTAGCATGACGGTAGATTTGGCACAGTTACGGCCCGGAGCGCAGTCGACCGATTATTTCCACGCCATCTTGTCCTATCCGCAGCGGCGAGTCATTTTACACGGCACCATGCTGGCAGCCGCTGAGTCAGCACGTTATATCGTGCATGGATCCCGAGGCAGTTATGTGAAATATGGCCTCGATCCACAGGAAGAACGTCTGAAAAATGGCGAGCGTCTGCCGCAGGAAGACTGGGGCTACGATATGCGTGATGGCGTACTTACCCGCGTGGAAGGTGAGGAACGTGTCGAAGAAACGCTGTTGACAGTACCAGGGAATTATCCGGCTTACTATGCGGCTATTCGTGATGCGTTAAATGGCGATGGTGAAAATCCGGTTCCGGCAAGTCAGGCAATCCAGGTAATGGAGTTGATTGAGCTGGGCATCGAATCCGCCAAACATCGCGCGACGCTGTGCCTTGCGTGAAAAGAGGATGGTGCAATTAGCACCATCCATTTTTGTTACTTCGCAGCGACTTTTTCTCGCAGTGCGCGTTTTTCCTCTGCGCTGAGGAAAGCCATTTCCAGACCATTAATCTGCGCCTGGCGGATTTGCTCGCGGGATAACCCAGCAGCCGGCGCGGCAACGGTATATTCGTGAATGATATCCACTCCCTGTACGCCGGGATCGTCAGTGTTAATGCTGGCACGAATGCCATGCTCAAGGAACGTTTTCAGCGGATGTGCCGCCAGCTCTGCCACGGTGCTGGTCTGAATATTGGAGGTCAGACAGGATTCAATACCAATTTGCTGCTCGGCGAGAAAATCCATCAGCGCCCGATCTTCAATGGCTTTAACGCCATGTCCAATACGCTCTGCCCCCAGTTCACGAATCGCCTGCCAGATGCTTTCCGGCCCGGCAGCTTCGCCTGCATGGACGGTAATATGCCAGCCCGCATCACGCGCGCGGTTGAAGTGAGAAAGAAACAGACTTCCCGGGAAACCAAGTTCATCACCGGCTAAATCAAGTGCGGTAATCTGGTCACGGTGGGCTAAAAAGGCCTCCAGCTCTTGCTGACAGGCGGCTTCACCGAAGGTCCGGCTCATAATGCCGATAAGCTTCGCCTGCACACCAAAGGTACGGCAACCTTCACATACGCCATCGATCACCGCTTCGACAACACCCGCTACAGGCAGCTGATGAGCCATTGTCATGTAGCCCGGTGAAAAACGCAGCTCGACATAGTGCAGGCCGTTACGGGCTGCATCTTCAATGTTTTCAAATGCCACGCGGCGACAGGCATCAAGAGAGGCGAGAACTTTAACGCCCCAGTCAAGTTTGGTCAGAAAGCTCACAAGATCGGGTTCGTTGGCAATGACCTGAACGTGGGGAATCAGTGTTTCCAGGGATTGTGCAGGAAGCGAGATATTATACTGGCGGCCAAGTTCAAGAATGGTCTGGGGACGAATGTTGCCATCAAGGTGGCGATGGATATCAGTTAATGGCAGGGTGGTATCAATCATGGTCGCACTCTTTTTCTGGATATAAAAGTGCGCACCATTATAAAAACAAAGCAGGGTAAAAATCCACGATTGCGCAACGATTTTTTACGTTGCGCAATTGGGGTTAGCGAACAGCGCGGATGGCGTTAATTAATCCAGCAACACCTTTTTCCAGTTTCGAACGTGGGCAGCCGGCATTGAGACGGACAAAACCACGACCTTCTTCACCGTAGGTATACCCCGGCATGATCGCGACCTTCTCTTGCTCGATAAGCGCTTTTTGCAACGCGTTGTCGTCAATATTCAACGGACGTAGATCAAGCCAGGCCAGATAAGTGGATTGCGGGATCTGCCAGTTGAGTTCAGGGAACGCGGCGTTCATTTTATCTGCGATATACGTCAGGTTATCTTTCAGATAGACGCGTAAGGCATCCAGCCACGGCGCGCCTTGCTGATAGGCGGCGATATGGGCAGTTAACGCCAGTACTGAAGGGGAAGAAAGGCCATCACGTCCTTTCAGTGCCGATAAATAGGAATCACGGCTGCTGCAATTTTCTATAATCCCGTAAGCACCGGTCAGGGCGGGAATATTGAAACTTTTCGAGCCCGACGTTAGCAATGCCCAGTCTCCGCGCGCCACATTACTCCAGGGAATATGCGGCTGCTTGCCCCAAACCATATCCATATGGATTTCATCGGAAATAACCCGCACACCATGACGCTCGCACAGGTCAGCCATGATCTCCAGCTCATCGCACGTCCACACTTTCCCGGTAGGATTCTGTGGGCTACACAGGAGCATAATTTTACATTCTGGTTTCGCCAACACGGCTTCCAGCTTGCCCATATCGCAAAACCAGCCGTCAGCCTGCTTCTCTAAAGCAACGGGCATTACTGTGCGCTGGTTACCTTCAATGGCCTTGTAAAATGCGTCATAGGCGGGTGTGTGGATCACCACGCCTTCACCTGTTTCAGACCACTGACGAATCAGTTCTGAAACCATATAGATAACAGAAGGGCCATACACCACCGACTGCGTATCAATGGCGGTGTAATGCTGGGTGGAAAACCAGTGGGCAATAGCCGCGAGAAACTCATCGTTTTTCCAGCGGCTGTAGCCAAACACGCCGTGCATCAGGCGCTGATTCAGCGCCTCGATAATGCAGGGGGCAGTGGCAAAATCCATGTCTGAAATCGTGAACGGTAACAGGTCAGCAGTGCCGAAACGGTCAGCGACATAATCCCACTGCGTACACCATGTGCCATGACGATCCACGACCTTTGAAAAATCGAACATATCTTATCCTTATGCCTGAACAGTATGCATCAGACCGGCCATTTCATCTTTTACTGACTGAACTTGTGGCCCGATAACAACCTGCAGGTTATGTTGATTAAGTTGTACTACGCCAATTGCCCGATTGTCCTTCAGTGCCTGCACATTAACAAGCGACATATCTTTCACAGACAAACGCAGACGGGTAATGCAGTTATCGAGGCTGACAATATTGTCGGCACCGCCTAAGGCTTCGAGGATTGCCGGAACGTTGTAACCTGATTTACCCGGCGCACCGGCAACGGCTTTTTCGATTGAGCTGGCAACTTCGCTATCGCGCCCCGGGGTTTTCAGATTGAAGCGGGTGATAGCGAAACGGAAGATGACGTAGTAAACCACAAACCAGATTGCCGCCACCACTGGCACCATGTACCACTTGGTTGACAGACCATGCAAAATACCGAACACCACGAAGTCGATGATATTGCCGTCGGTATTACCGATGGTGACGCCGAGCACAGACATGACGGTGAAGCCGAGGCCGGTTAACAGCGCGTGGATGACATACAGAACTGGCGCTACGAAAAGGAACAGGAATTCCAGCGGTTCGGTCGTGCCGCCAACGACACAGGCGATCAGGCCAGAAATAAGCAGACCTTTAATTTTATGGCGATTTTCCGGGCGCGCGCAGTGATACATAGCTAACGCTGCACCTGGCAGGCCGCCGAGAAACGCAGGCATTTTACCTTGCGAAAGGAAACGCGTGGCGCTTTCAGAAAAACCGTGAGTGGTCGGGCAACTCAATTGCGCCTGGAAGATGGTCAGTGCGCCGCTGACGGTTTGACCGCAGACTTCCTGCGTGCCGCCTGCGTCGGTAAAGCGAATTAATGCCACCAGAATGTGATGCAGACCAAACGGCAACAGCAGACGTTCACCGGTACCAAACAGCATCGGTCCGAAATCACCCGCGCTGTTTATCATATGGCCCAGGCCGCTAATACCCATGGCGAAAATCGGCCAGACTAATGGAATCACCAGACCGACAAGGCCCATCACCAGCGAGGAGATGATTGGTACGAAGCGCGTACCGCCGAAGAATGCCAGCGCATCCGGCAGGCGGATATTATGGAATCGCTCATGCAGCATCCAGACGATAATACCGGCGATCACCGCACCGAGGAGCCCGGTATCGATCGACTGGATCCCAAGAATGCTCTGTATGTTATTGGCTTTCAGAACGGCGGCGTCTGTGGTTGGCAGAATGCCTTTATTGGTTAACCAGAAGTTTACCGCGAGGTTCATTACCGCATAACCGACGAAGCCAGCGAATGCCGCTACGCCTTTGTTTTCGCGTGCCAGGCCCAGCGGGATGGCGATACAGAACATGACTGGCAGGAAACTAAAAGCAAACGAGCCAATCTTACTCATCCAGGTAAAGATAGCCTGCAACACGGGGTTGCCCAGGACCGGGATTAGGGTGATGACATCGTGGCTACTAAGGGAACTACCAATGCCGAGCATAATGCCGCAGAACGACAATAATGCCACGGGTAACATGAAGGTTTTGCCTAACTGCTGGAAGAACTCCCACAGCGTGACTTTCGGTGCTGTTTTCGCCGTCATAAAACGACTCCTCGTAGAGAACAATCTGGATTCAGTAAATTGCGCGAGAAGATAAAACGTTTTATCAAATTTTAGTGAGGCATAAATCACATTACGCAACGATAATAGCGGGTATAAGATAAATAAAAGGTAAAACGTTTTATCTGTCACATAATCAGGGAGTAGGTCATCTGCATGGCTACCGCCAAAAAAATAACCATTCATGATGTTGCGCTGGCTGCGGGCGTGTCGGTAAGCACCGTTTCGCTGGTGCTAAGTGGCAAAGGGCGAATCTCTACCGCCACAGGAGAACGCGTTAACGCCGCCATTGAAGAGCTGGGATTTGTGCGCAATCGTCAGGCGTCGGCGCTGCGCGGCGGGCAAAGCGGCGTCATTGGTTTGATCGTCCGTGATTTATCTGCGCCGTTTTACGCCGAATTAACGGCCGGATTGACGGAAGCTCTGGAAGCGCAGGGACGGATGGTTTTTTTGCTTCACGGCGGTAAAGACGGCGAGCAGCTGGCACAGCGGTTTTCACTGTTACTGAATCAGGGTGTCGATGGTGTGGTAATTGCCGGGGCTGCAGGAAGCAGCGATGACCTGCGACGGATGGCAGAAGAAAAAGCTATCCCGGTGATTTTCGCTTCCCGTGCCAGTTATCTTGATGATGTTGATACGGTTCGCCCGGACAACATGCAGGCTGCACAGTTGTTGACGGAGCATCTCATTCGCAATGGGCATCAGCGTATCGCCTGGCTGGGAGGGCAAAGTTCCTCATTAACCCGGGCAGAGCGGGTGGGGGGCTATTGTGCAACTCTACTAAAATTTGGCCTGCCGTTTCACAGCGATTGGGTGTTGGAGTGCACTTCCAGCCAGAAGCAAGCCGCGGAAGCTATCACGGCGCTTTTACGTCATAACCCGACCATCAGTGCTGTGGTTTGCTATAACGAAACTATTGCGATGGGGGCATGGTTTGGTTTGCTGAAAGCAGGGCGGCAAAGCGGGGAAAGCGGAGTCGATCGTTACTTTGAACAACAGGTTTCGTTGGCGGCATTTACCGATGCGACACCAACCACACTTGATGATATACCTGTTACCTGGGCCAGCACGCCAGCGCGGGAACTTGGTATCACACTTGCGGATCGCATGATGCAAAAAATCACCCATGAAGAGACGCATTCACGCAATCTTATTATTCCCGCCCGGCTCATTGCGCCGAAATAATCCTCTCTTTATCTGCTATACCTGGTAGTGTCCTTTCCTCAAGGTTAATGATAAAAAATGTGGCACACAGGCGGTGCCTTTTATTTTTACTGAAGTTCACAGGAGGTTTATGTGTTTAATTCTGACAACCTGAGACTCGACGGAAAATGTGCCATCATCACAGGTGCCGGTGCAGGTATTGGTAAAGAAATTGCCATTACATTCGCGACAGCTGGCGCATCTGTGGTGGTCAGTGATATTAACGCCGACGCAGCTAACCATGTTGTAGATGAAATTCAACAACTGGGTGGTCAGGCATTTGCCTGCCGTTGTGATATTACTTCCGAACAGGAACTCTCTGCACTGGCAGACTTTGCCGTCAGTAAGCTGGGTAAAGTTGATATCCTGGTTAACAACGCCGGTGGCGGTGGTCCTAAACCGTTTGATATGCCAATGGCAGATTTTCGCCGTGCTTATGAACTGAATGTGTTTTCTTTTTTCCATCTGTCACAACTTGTTGCGCCAGAAATGGAAAAAAATGGCGGTGGCGTTATTCTGACCATCACTTCTATGGCGGCAGAAAATAAAAATATAAACATGACTTCTTATGCATCATCTAAAGCTGCGGCCAGTCATCTGGTCAGAAATATGGCGTTTGACCTGGGTGAAAAAAATATTCGGGTGAATGGCATTGCGCCGGGGGCAATATTAACCGATGCCCTGAAATCCGTTATTACACCAGAAATTGAACAAAAAATGTTACAGCACACGCCGATCAGACGTCTGGGCCAACCGCAAGATATTGCTAACGCGGCGCTGTTCCTTTGCTCGCCTGCAGCCAGCTGGGTAAGCGGACAAATTCTCACCGTCTCCGGTGGTGGGGTACAGGAGCTCAATTAATACACTAACGGACCGGTAAACAGCCGTACGTGTTGTTTACCGGGATAAACTCATCAACGTCTCTGCGAAACAACTGGCAGCCAAATCACGGCTATTGGTTAACCAATTACTGAGTGAAAAGTATACGAATAGAGTGTGCCTTCGCACTATTCAACAGCAATGATAGGCGCTCACCTGACAACGCGGTAAACTAGTTATTCACGATAACTATAATGGTTTTATGATGGATAACATGCAGACTGAAGCACAACCGACACGGACCCGGATCCTCAATGCTGCCAGAGAGATTTTTTCAGAAAATGGATTTCACAGTGCCTCGATGAAAGCCATCTGTAAATCTTGCGCCATTAGTCCCGGGACGCTCTATCACCATTTCATCTCCAAAGAAGCCCTGATTCAGGCGATTATCTTACAGGACCAGGAGAGGGCGCTGGCCCGTTTCCGGGAACCGATTGAAGAGATTCATTTCGTTGACTATATGGTCGAGTCTATTGTCTCTCTCACCCATGAAGCCTTTGGACAACGGGCGCTGGTGGTCGAAATTATGGCGGAAGGGATGCGCAACCCACAGGTCGCCGCCATGCTTAAAAATAAGCATATGACGATCACGGAATTTGTTGCCCAGCGGATGCGTGATGCCCAGCAAAAAGGCGAGATAAGCCCAGACATCAACACGGCAATGACTTCACGTTTACTGCTGGATCTGACCTACGGGGTACTGGCCGATATCGAAGCGGAAGATCTGTCGCGTGAAGCGTCGTTTGCTCAGGGATTGCGGGCGATGATTGGCGGTATCTTAACCGCATCCTGATCCTCTCTCTCTTTCCGCGGGCTGGTGACAACTGAGCCCGCGTTTCATATCGTAATTTCTCTGTGCAAAAATCATCCTCCCCGGGAGCGGAGAATTCCCCCCAAAATATTCACTGTAGCCATATGTCATGAGAGTTTATCGTTCCCATTATGCTCGAACGAGCGTTCGGTTGCTTATTTTATGGCTTCTGTCAACGCCGTTTTAAAGATTAATGCGATCTATATCACGCTGTGGGTATTGCAGTTTTTGGTTTTTTGATCGCGGTGTCAGTTCTTTTTATTTCCATTTCTCTTCCATGGGTTTCTCACAGATAACTGTGTGCAACACAGAATTGGTTAACTAATCAGATTAAAGGTTGACCAGTATTTTTATCTTAATGAGGAGTCCCTTATGTTACGTCCTGTAGAAACCCCAACCCGTGAAATCAAAAAACTCGACGGCCTGTGGGCATTCAGTCTGGATCGCGAAAACTGTGGAATTGATCAGCGTTGGTGGGAAAGCGTGTTACAAGAAAGCCGGGCAATTGCTGTGCCGGGAAGTTTTAACGATCAGTTCGCCGATGCAGATATTCGTAATTATGTGGGCAACGTCTGGTATCAGCGCGAAGTCTTTATACCGAAAGGTTGGGCGGGCCAGCGTATCGTACTGCGTTTCGGGTGATGATGCCAACTTACTGATTTAGTGTATGATGGTGTTTTTGAGGTGCTCCAGTGGCTTCTGTTTCTATCAGCTGTCCCTCCTGTTCAGCTACTGACGGGGTGGTGCGTAACGGCAAAAGCACTGCCGGACATCAGCGCTATCTCTGCTCTCACTGCCGTAAAACATGGCAACTGCAGTTCACTTACACCGCTTCTCAACCCGGTACGCACCAGAAAATCATTGATATGGCCATGAATGGCGTTGGATGCCGGGCAACCGCCCGCATTATGGGCGTTGGCCTCAACACGATTTTCCGCCATTTAAAAAACTCAGGCCGCAGTCGGTAACCTCGCGCATACAGCCGGGCAGTGACGTCATCGTCTGCGCGGAAATGGACGAACAGTGGGGATACGTCGGGGCTAAATCGCGCCAGCGCTGGCTGTTTTACGCGTATGACAGGCTCCGGAAGACGGTTGTTGCGCACGTATTCGGTGAACGCACTATGGCGACGCTGGGGCGTCTTATGAGCCTGCTGTCACCCTTTGACGTGGTGATATGGATGACGGATGGCTGGCCGCTGTATGAATCCCGCCTGAAGGGAAAGCTGCACGTAATCAGCAAGCGATATACGCAGCGAATTGAGCGGCATAACCTGAATCTGAGGCAGCACCTGGCACGGCTGGGACGGAAGTCGCTGTCGTTCTCAAAATCGGTGGAGCTGCATGACAAAGTCATCGGGCATTATCTGAACATAAAACACTATCAATAAGTTGGAGTCATTACCCCCCGGACGAGTGGGAATCCATGGTAGGGATTTTTACCGAAATGGAAGAACACTATTAGGGGGCACCTCAGAAAACGGAAAATAAAGCACGCTAAGGCATAGCTGACCTTGCCAGGCCTGCTTCGCCCTGTAGTGACGCGATCAACGGGCAGGAAACATTCCCCTTTCGTGCATGGCAGGCGCACACGAGTTCAGACAGCACGGTTTCCATGCGCGCCAAGTCGGCCATCTTCTCGCGCACGTCCTTGAGCTTGTGTTCGGCCAGGCTGCTGGCCTCCTCGCAGTGGGTGCCATCGTCGAGCCGCAACAGCTCGGCAATCTCGTCCAGACTGAACCCCAGCCGCTGTGCCGATTTCACGAATTTCACCCGAACCACGTCCGCCTCCCCATAGCGGCGGATGCTGCCGTAAGGCTTGTCCGGTTCCCGCAACATGCCCTTGCGCTGATAGAAGCGGATTGTCTCCACGTTGACCCCGGCCGCCTTGGCAAAAACGCCAATGGTCAGGTTTTCCAAATTATTTTCCATATCGCTTGACTCCGTACATGAGTACGGAAGTAAGGTTACGCTATCCAATCCAAATTCAAAAGGGCCAACGTATGTCTGAACCACAAAACGGGCGCGGTGCGCTCTTCGCCGGCGGGCTGGCCGCCATTCTTGCATCGACCTGCTGCCTGGGGCCGCTAGTAGGGGGCTGACGCTCAGTGGAACGAAAACTCACGTTAAGCAACGTTTTCTGCCTCTGACGCCTCTTTTAATGGTCTCAGATGTCCTTTGGTCACCAGTTCTGCCAGCGTGAAGGAATAATGGCCGAGCATATTGATATGTCCGTGGCAAAGCGGGGAGAGGCGTGCGATATCTTCATCATTCAGTGTTTCACCCTGCGCCCGGAGATGATCCAGGGCTGCCTGCATATAAATAGTGTTCCATAACACGACGGCGTTAGTGACCAGCCCCAGTGTGCCCAGTTGATCTTCCTGACCGTCGGTATATCGTTTTCTTATCTCACCTTTTTGACCGTGACAGATGGCTCTGGCAACGGCATGGCGACTTTCTCCCCGATTAAGCTGGGTCAGAATGCGCCGGCGGTAATCTTCATCATCAATATAATTAAGCAGATACAGCGTTTTGTTGATGCGCCCCACTTCAATGATTGCCTGAGTCAGTCCGGAAGGACGTTCACTTTTCAGCAATGAACGGACCAGCACTGAAACCTGTACTTTGCCCAGCTTCAGGGAGCCAGCGGTCCGGATCATTTCGTCCCACTGAAGGACTATTTTTCGGGGATCTGATTGCCCTCTGGCAATATCATTCAGCACGCCATAGTCGGCATCATGGTCCATTCGCCAGAAAACCGAAGCACCGGCATCAGCCAGGCGTGGAGAAAACTGGTATCCCAGCAGCCAGAAAAGGCCAAAGACAAGTTCGCTGGCACCTGCTGTATCGGTCATAATTTCGGTTGGATTCAGCCCGGTCTCCTGTTCCAGAAGACCTTCCAGCACAAAGATAGAGTCCCTCAGCGTCCCCGGTATAACGATGCCATGAAAGCCGGAATACTGATCGGACACAAAGTTGTACCAGGTGATCCCTCTGTTATTACCAAAGTATTTGCGGTTCGGTCCGGCATTGATTGTTCTGACTGGCGTAACAAAGCGCATTCCATCTGCAGATGCCACTTCTCCTCCACCCCATATCTGTGCCAGTGGCAGCGTTGCCTGAAAATCAACCAGTCTGGCATTAGCGCTGGTGATAGTTTCAGCCCGCAGATAGTTCGCTTTTGTCCAGTTCAGCCGGTGTCGGGTCAGTGCAGGAACATTTGATCTGATCAGTGGTTCCAGACCGATATTGCAGGCTTCAGCCATCAGCACGGCGCTGATGCTGACGGGCAGATCATCAACTCTGGCACTGGCTTCACTAGCATGGAAAAACTCATCAGCAAATCCGGTATGGGCGTTAATTTCGAGCAGCAACTCCGTTAAATCCACCGGAGGGAGTAGATCACTGATCATTTTGCTCAGTCGTTTCAGACTGTCCGGCTCATCAAGACTGGCGAGGGGAGAAATTGTCAACCGGGGCTTCGGGCCAGAAACATCGAGTTCGACAGCCTCATTTTCGCAAAGACGTGCAGCAACCTGTCTGTAACGACTATCAAGCTGATGACCCAGAGATTTTATTGCTTCCTGCGGGTCTGTCGGGTGCCCCAAAGAACGATAAACCTTAATCCGGTTTGCCTGCCAGTCAGCACCCTGTAGTAATCTTGCACGAGGATCTCCCCACCGGTTACTGCCGGTAACGTAGACATCCCTCCGCCTCAGACTATCCTGCAGTTTACTGAGAAAGCAGAGCGTGTATCCCCTGCGGGTGATATGTTTTTCCTTGTTAATCACCAGCCGTTTCCATGACCGACTGATAATTTCCGTTGGTGCGTCGTCAAAAAACTGCCGCCGTGAGCTGAACTCCCGGCTGAGGTAGTCACAGGCATTCAGAGTGGTAACCCCGGCAGGTGCGGATGAAAATTTAACGGTATTCAGCAGATGGGGCAGGAAACGACGAACGCGCCCGTACTGCTCCACCATTTCTTCATGAAAATTATCGTCTGAGGGCCGGGCAATTTCACGGACAAGCGTGATGATTTCAGCCAGCTTTTGCCTTGGGATGTAGCTGAACACCTCAGCACGAATCGATTCGTCCGGTGTTTCTTCTTTCAGCAGGTACGAACATGCGCTGGCGAGCGCCAATGCAGATTTATCCAGATCCTTCAGCGAGCGGAGCCGTTTTTTCTGCCCAATCTTTCTGGCGTCACGGATGATAACGGCCAGCATGGCGTCCAGAACGTCCAATGCATCATCCAGCGCCAGCGTTTCCCATGCAAGGACAAAGGCAACCAGAACCGCCATCCTTTTCTGCGGTGACATCCTGGCAATATTGAACACCGAAGTCATACCAGCATAACGTGCGAGATTTTTCAGGCGCACAGCCGGGAGTGTACTCAGGTTTTCAGCATGCAGGCCAAAATCGTTCAGAGTTTTCCAGCGTTCAATTGCTTCATTAAACGCCGGACCACTGATGGTCACAGGGCCCTTTTTCAGTGATTCCAGTAAAGACAGGCGGCTGCAATCAGTTGGCCCCAGCAGCATCTCCAGCTGTGAACGCTGTTCGGCTGACGGTATCAGTGCCAGTTTGTTCCACAGGCGCAACGTCGCCTTTTCCCTTACCTCTGAAATCAACCGGGTCAGCGTAGTGGCTCCGGGGAGAATAATACGATGTTGCATAAGCCACCCTGTCGCCAGATCGAAAAGCAGGCCAGGACGTTCGTTGCTTATCCAGCTCCGGGTATATAAAAGACGGGTAAGGCGAAATGTCCAGGGCCAGGCAAATTCACGATACTGATAGTGCTGACGTATCAGCGCTGCATGCTCACGGCGGGTATTTTCCCTCTGACCGTATTCTGCAAGAACGGTGATATCACGAATCCCGAGCTGTCTGGCGGTAAAATGCCGGACGCCGGAAGGAATATGATTCATATCGGTGAGGAAGGTGCCCAGAAAACGGACACATCCAATTTGCAGGGCAATGCCCAGACGGTTGTGATCACCTCTGCTTTTTCCGATAAATTCCTTGTCTGCTTCATCAAGGTGAAAATATCGTGCCAGCTGAAGCTCATCCGGTTCACCGGTGAATCTGCCATAGCTTTCAGTCTGCTCAGTGGTCAGAAAGTCAACGGGCATATCGGCCTCCCTGCCTGACGGGCATTTAGTAACATTTTTCCAACCGTACGAAATGTTATAAATTATCGGACATCGTAAAACTGTTACATTAATATGTCTATTAAATCGTAAATTTGTAATAATAGACATGAGTTGTCCGATATTCGATTTAAGGTACATTTTTATGCGACTTTTTGGTTACGCTCGGGTCTCAACCAGTCAGCAGTCTCTTGATCTTCAGGTCAGAGCACTCAAAGACGCAGGTGTGAAAGCAAACCGTATATTTACCGATAAGGCATCCGGCAGTTCAACAGACCGGGAAGGGCTGGATTTGCTGAGGATGAAGGTGGAGGAAGGTGATGTCATTCTGGTTAAGAAGCTCGACCGTCTTGGCCGCGACACTGCCGATATGATCCAACTGATAAAGGAATTTGACGCTCAGGGCGTGGCAGTCCGGTTCATTGATGACGGGATCAGTACCGACGGTGATATGGGGCAAATGGTGGTCACCATCCTGTCGGCTGTGGCACAGGCTGAACGCCGGAGGATCCTAGAACGCACGAATGAGGGCCGACAGGAAGCAAAGCTGAAAGGAATCAAATTTGGCCGCAGGCGTACCGTGGACAGGAACGTCGTGCTGACGCTTCATCAGAAGGGCACTGGTGCAACGGAAATTGCTCATCAGCTCAGTATTGCCCGCTCCACGGTTTATAAAATTCTTGAAGACGAAAGGGCCTCGTGATACGCCTATTTTTATAGGTTAATGTCATGATAATAATGGTTTCTTAGACGTCAGGTGGCACTTTTCGGGGAAATGTGCGCGGAACCCCTATTTGTTTATTTTTCTAAATACATTCAAATATGTATCCGCTCATGAGACAATAACCCTGGTAAATGCTTCAATAATATTGAAAAAGGAAGAGTATGAGTATTCAACATTTTCGTGTCGCCCTTATTCCCTTTTTTGCGGCATTTTGCCTTCCTGTTTTTGCTCACCCAGAAACGCTGGTGAAAGTAAAAGATGCTGAAGATCAGTTGGGTGCACGAGTGGGTTACATCGAACTGGATCTCAACAGCGGTAAGATCCTTGAGAGTTTTCGCCCCGAAGAACGTTTTCCAATGATGAGCACTTTTAAAGTTCTGCTATGTGGTGCGGTATTATCCCGTGTTGACGCCGGGCAAGAGCAACTCGGTCGCCGCATACACTATTCTCAGAATGACTTGGTTGAGTACTCACCAGTCACAGAAAAGCATCTTACGGATGGCATGACAGTAAGAGAATTATGCAGTGCTGCCATAACCATGAGTGATAACACTGCTGCCAACTTACTTCTGACAACGATCGGAGGACCGAAGGAGCTAACCGCTTTTTTGCACAACATGGGGGATCATGTAACTCGCCTTGATCGTTGGGAACCGGAGCTGAATGAAGCCATACCAAACGACGAGCGTGACACCACGATGCCTGCAGCAATGGCAACAACGTTGCGCAAACTATTAACTGGCGAACTACTTACTCTAGCTTCCCGGCAACAATTAATAGACTGGATGGAGGCGGATAAAGTTGCAGGACCACTTCTGCGCTCGGCCCTTCCGGCTGGCTGGTTTATTGCTGATAAATCTGGAGCCGGTGAGCGTGGGTCTCGCGGTATCATTGCAGCACTGGGGCCAGATGGTAAGCCCTCCCGTATCGTAGTTATCTACACGACGGGGAGTCAGGCAACTATGGATGAACGAAATAGACAGATCGCTGAGATAGGTGCCTCACTGATTAAGCATTGGTAACTGTCAGACCAAGTTTACTCATATATACTTTAGATTGATTTAAAACTTCATTTTTAATTTAAAAGGATCTAGGTGAAGATCCTTTTTGATAATCTCATGACCAAAATCCCTTAACGTGAGTTTTCGTTCCACTGAGCGTCAGACCCCTACAAGCGTGGAACACATCTACGCCGCAGGCGACTGCACCGACCAGCCGCAGTTCGTCTATGTGGCGGCAGCGGCCGGCACTCGCGCCGCGATCAACATGACCGGCGGTGACGCGGCCCTGAACCTGACCGCGATGCCGGCCGTGGTGTTCACCGACCCGCAAGTGGCGACCGTAGGCTACAGCGAGGCGGAAGCGCACCATGACGGCATCAAAACTGATAGTCGCACGCTAACGCTGGACAACGTGCCGCGCGCGCTCGCCAACTTCGACACGCGCGGCTTCATCAAACTGGTGGTTGAAGAAGGCAGCGGACGACTGATCGGCGTGCAGGCAGTGGCCCCGGAAGCGGGCGAACTGATCCAGACGGCCGCACTGGCGATTCGCAACCGGATGACGGTGCAGGAACTGGCCGACCAGTTGTTCCCCTACCTGACGATGGTCGAAGGGTTGAAGCTCGCGGCGCAGACCTTCAACAAGGATGTGAAGCAGCTTTCCTGCTGCGCCGGGTGAGGACAAGGAGGTGTGCGATGAGCGCCTACACGGTATCGCAACTGGCCCATAACGCTGGGGTGAGCGTACATATCGTGCGCGACTACCTGGTGCGCGGCTTGTTACGGCCGGTGGCCTGCACCACGGGCGGCTACGGCGTGTTCGACGATGCGGCCTTGCAACGGCTGTGCTTCGTGCGCGCGGCCTTCGAGGCGGGTATCGGCCTGGATGCCCTGGCGCGGCTGTGCCGTGCGCTCGACGCAGCGGACGGCGCACAAGCCGCAGCGCAGCTTGCCGTGCTGCGCCAGTTGGTCGAGCGGCGGCGCGCGGCGTTGGCCCATCTGGACGCGCAACTGGCCTCCATGCCAGCCGAGCGGGCGCACGAGGAGGCATTGCCGTGAACGCCCCTGACAAACTGCCGCCCGAGACGCGCCAACCCGTTTCCGGCTACCTGTGGGGTGCGCTGGCCGTGTTGACCTGCCCCTGCCATCTGCCGATTCTCGCCGCCGTGCTGGCCGGGACGACCGCCGGTGCCTTCCTTGGCGAGCATTGGGGTGTTGCCGCGCTCGCGCTGACCGGCTTGTTCGTTCTGGCCGTAACGCGGCTGCTGCGCGCCTTCCGGGGCGGATCATGACGAGTTCGCAGCCCGCCGGATGGACGGCGGCCGAGTTGGCGCAGGCGGCGGCGCGCGGACAGCTTGACCTGCATTACCAGCCGCTGGTCGATCTGCGCGATCACCGGATCGCTGGCGCGGAAGCGTTGATGCGCTGGCGGCATCCGAGGCTTGGCCTGTTGCCGCCCGGCCAGTTCCTGCCGCTGGCCGAGTCGTTCGGCCTGATGCCGGAAATAGGCGCGTGGGTGCTGGGCGAGGCCTGTCGCCAGATGCACAAGTGGCAAGGACCGGCATGGCAACCGTTCCGTCTTGCCATCAATGTGTCCGCCAGCCAGGTTGGGCCAACGTTCGACGACGAGGTAAAGCGGGTGCTGGCCGATATGGCCCTGCCCGCCGAGCTTCTGGAGATCGAACTGACCGAATCGGTCGCATTCGGCAATCCAGCCCTGTTCGCCAGTTTCGACGCCTTGCGCGCCATCGGCGTGCGCTTCGCCGCCGACGACTTCGGCACCGGCTATTCCTGCCTGCAACATCTGAAATGCTGCCCCATCACCACATTGAAAATCGACCAATCCTTTGTCGCCAGGCTCCCGGATGATGCCCGTGACCAAACTATCGTGCGGGCGGTGATCCAGCTCGCGCACGGGCTGGGCATGGATGTCATTTTCAGAAGACGACTGCACCAGTTGATTGGGCGTAATGGCTGTTGTGCAGCCAGCTCCTGACAGTTCAATATCAGAAGTGATCTGCACCAATCTCGACTATGCTCAATACTCGTGTGCACCAAAGCGAGGTGAGCATGGCGGCGGACACCCCACGGATTCCAGAACAAGGCGTGGCCACTCTGCCTGATGAGGCTTGGGAGCGTGCGCGCCGTCGTGCGGAGATCATCAGTCCGTTGGCGCAGTCGGAGACGGTCGGGCACGAAGCGGCCGATATGGCGGCTCAGGCGCTGGGCTTGTCTCGGCGCCAGGTATACGTTCTGATCCGGCGTGCCCGGCAAGGCAGCGGCCTCGTGACGGATCTGGTGCCCGGCCAGTCCGGTGGAGGTAAAGGTAAGGGGCGCTTGCCGGAACCGGTCGAGCGCGTCATCCACGAGCTACTGCAAAAGCGGTTCCTGACCAAGCAGAAGCGCAGCCTAGCGGCCTTTCACCGCGAAGTCACTCAGGTGTGCAAGGCTCAAAAACTGCGAGTGCCGGCGCGCAATACCGTGGCCTTACGGATCGCTAGCCTTGACCCGCGCAAGGTCATCCGCCGGCGGGAAGGCCAGGATGCCGCTCGTGACCTACAAGGTGTGGGCGGCGAGCCTCCTGCCGTGACCGCGCCGCTGGAGCAGGTGCAGATAGACCATACGGTCATCGACCTGATCGTGGTCGATGACCGCGACCGGCAACCTATTGGCCGCCCGTACCTGACCCTCGCCATCGACGTGTTCACCCGCTGCGTGCTCGGCATGGTCGTCACGCTGGAAGCGCCGTCTGCCGTTTCGGTTGGCCTGTGCCTCGTGCATGTCGCCTGCGACAAGCGCCCTTGGCTGGAAGGACTGAACGTGGAAATGGATTGGCAGATGAGCGGCAAGCCCTTGCTGCTCTACCTAGACAACGCGGCCGAGTTCAAGAGCGAGGCCCTGCGCCGGGGTTGCGAGCAGCATGGCATCCGGCTGGACTATCGCCCGCTGGGACAGCCGCACTATGGCGGCATCGTGGAACGGATCATCGGCACGGCGATGCAGATGATTCACGACGAACTGCCGGGAACGACCTTCTCCAACCCTGACCAGCGCGGCGACTACGATTCCGAAAACAAGGCCGCCCTGACGCTGCGCGAGCTAGAGCGCTGGCTCACATTGGCGGTCGGCACCTACCACGGTTCGGTGCACAACGGCCTGCTCCAACCGCCGGCCGCGCGCTGGGCCGAGGCCGTGGCGCGTGTCGGCGTACCGGCCGTCGTCACACGCGCTACTTCGTTCCTGGTCGATTTTCTGCCGATCCTCCGGCGCACGCTGACCCGCACCGGCTTTGTCATCGACCACATCCACTACTACGCCGATGCGCTCAAGCCGTGGATTGCGCGGCGTGAACGCTGGCCGTCCTTTCTGATCCGGCGCGATCCGCGCGACATCAGCCGTATCTGGGTCCTGGAACCGGAGGGACAGCATTACCTGGAAATTCCCTACCGTACCTTGTCGCATCCGGCTGTCACCCTCTGGGAACAACGGCAGGCGCTGGCGAAACTGCGGCAGCAAGGGCGCGAACAGGTGGATGAGTCGGCGCTGTTCCGCATGATCGGCCAGATGCGTGAGATTGTGACCAGCGCGCAGAAGGCCACACGCAAGGCGCGGCGTGACGCGGATCGCCGCCAGCACCTCAAGACATCAGCTCGGCCGGACAAGCCCGTTCCGCCGGATACGGATATTGCCGACCCGCAGGCAGACAACTTGCCACCCGCCAAACCGTTCGACCAGATTGAGGAGTGGTAGCCGTGGACGAATATCCCATCATCGACCTGTCCCACCTGCTGCCGGCGGCCCAGGGCTTGGCCCGTCTTCCGGCGGACGAGCGCATCCAGCGCCTTCGCGCCGACCGCTGGATCGGCTATCCGCGCGCAGTCGAGGCGCTGAACCGGCTGGAAGCCCTTTATGCGTGGCCAAACAAGCAACGCATGCCCAACCTGCTGCTGGTTGGCCCGACCAACAATGGCAAGTCGATGATCGTCGAGAAGTTCCGCCGCACCCACCCGGCCAGCTCCGACGCCGACCAGGAGCACATCCCGGTGTTGGTCGTGCAGATGCCGTCCGAGCCGTCCGTGATCCGCTTCTACGTCGCGCTGCTCGCCGCGATGGGCGCGCCGCTGCGCCCACGCCCACGGTTGCCGGAAATGGAGCAACTGGCTCTGGCACTGCTGCGCAAGGTCGGCGTGCGCATGCTGGTGATCGACGAGCTGCACAACGTGCTGGCCGGCAACAGCGTCAACCGCCGGGAATTCCTCAACCTGCTGCGCTTCCTCGGCAACGAACTGCGCATCCCGTTGGTTGGGGTAGGCACGCGCGACGCCTACCTAGCCATCCGCTCCGATGACCAGTTGGAAAATCGCTTCGAGCCGATGATGCTGCCGGTATGGGAGGCCAACGACGATTGCTGCTCACTGCTGGCCAGCTTCGCCGCTTCGCTCCCGCTGCGCCGGCCTTCCCCAATTGCCACGCTGGACATGGCTCGCTACCTGCTCACACGCAGCGAGGGCACCATAGGGGAACTGGCGCACTTGCTGATGGCGGCGGCCATCGTCGCCGTGGAGAGCGGCGAGGAAGCGATCAACCATCGCACACTCAGCATGGCCTGTTGAGTTGCATCTAAAATTGACCCACTGGGGGTGCGGACGATTTCTTGGACGGTTTATACGGACATCAATCCGACCGCATGACGATACTCGATGGGACTACGCCCGCCAAGCGACACTTTGATGCGGCGCTCGTTGTACCAGTGGATATAGGCATCGATTCGCGTCATGAGGTCTTTCAGCGTCACGTGCTGCCAATTCCTCGGGTAGATTAGTTCGGTCTTCAATCGTCCGAAAAAGCCCTCGCATGCAGCATTGTCTGGCGAGCAGCCCTTTTTGGACATCGACCGCGTTAATTGGGCATTTTCAGTGCGGCGGATCCACGCAGGCCAGCGATAATGCGAGCCCCTGTCCGAATGGATAACCGGATGCTCACCGGGTCGCAGTGTCCGTACCGCGTGATCCAGCATGGTATTGACCAGGTTCGCATCCGGGCTGGTGCCGATATTCCAGGCCACCACCAGCCCATCGAAGCAATCGACGATCGGCGAGACGTAGACCTTCCCTGCCGGAATGTGTATTTCCGTCAGATCGGTCAACCATTTCGTATTCGGCGCCGACGCGTGAAAGTCGCGATTCAGCAGATTCGGGACCGCTGGTGTCGGGTCGCCAGCATACGCCGAGAAGCGCCGGCGGCGCGGTGTTCTCACGACCAGACGCTCTTGCGCCATCAAGCGACGCACGACCTTCTCGGACACACGCATGCCACCAAGGCGCAAGGCACTATCAATGCGTCGATAGCCATAGCAGCGGTAGTTGTCCTCGAAGATAGTCCGAATGACCTCACGCACCTGCGTGTACTTGTCGGGCCGCGTCTGCCGCAGGCGTTGATAGAAGTATGTGCTGCGCGCCAGCTTCAGGCCGCACAACAGATTGGCTAATGGAAACGTGACTCTGAGGGCATCAACCACCTTCGTTTTTTCTCGGCTTGTCAGTTCGAGGGGGTTGATGCCCATGTCTTTTTTTATCAATTCACTCGCCTTCTCCAGAATTGCATTCTCCATGCGAAGCCGCTGGTTCTGGCTCTCCAGTTCGGCCAGTTCCCTGAGTAGTGCCTCATGCCGCTGCTCGAGCGAGGTGTCACCTTTCTTCTTTGTCATGGGTTTTAGGGGCACTTTGCCAAGTAATCGATGCTGCCAGTTATACAACGTTGGTCGCGATACACCGACAGTGTCGGCCACATCCTTTGCCGAACCTACGCGCAGGTTCAGTGCAATGACGGCTTGCTGCTTCTCGAGGCGAGAGCGGGCGACTGTGGGAGCGCTGCTGCCGACGACCGTCCTAGCGAATTCAGGGCGTAAATCACGGATCCAGGCACGCAAGGCCTCGCGGCTTGGGTAGCCCAGGCTTCGGATTGTGTGACTCAGGCAGTAGCCTTGTTCGATATAGTGATCTACTGCCCGTTGCTTTTGCTCATCGGTGTACTGCCGTTTTATCCGTTGATAGCCTCGGCGAAGATCCTGATTCCGTTCGAATTCTGCCAACCAGGCCTTCAGCGAGTTCTTGGTGGGGTATCCCAGCTGCCGTAGTGTGGCGCTCATCCGGCGCCCAAGCTTCAGGTACAACCTCACGGCTCGAAGGCGATCTTCATACGAATACATGAACTACTCCTAAAGTAGTCCAAGATTTTGTCCGCACCCCAACTTAGGGTAAAGATTTGCGTCGAAATTTGACCCACGTATGACACTGTTTCCCGTCTGGATATGGCGGGAGAAATCAAGGAGTGATAAACGTGGCGATATTGAGCGCAATTCGACGCTGGCATTTTCGCGATGGTGCGTCGATTCGGGAAATAGCCCGACGAAGCGGCCTGTCCAGGAACACCGTTCGCAAGTATTTGCAAAGCAAGGTGGTTGAACCGCAGTACCCAGCGCGAGACAGCGTTGGCAAGTTAAGTCCTTTTGAGCCCAAGTTAAGGCAGTGGCTCTCCACCGAGCACAAAAAGACAAAGAAGCTGCGCAGAAACCTGCGCAGCATGTACCGGGATTTGGTCGCTTTGGGCTTTACCGGGTCTTATGACCGAGTGTGTGCCTTTGCCCGACAGTGGAAAGATTCCGAACAGTTCAAGGCGCAAACCTCGGGCAAGGGTTGTTTCATCCCCTTGCGCTTTGCTTGTGGCGAAGCCTTCCAATTCGATTGGAGTGAGGACTTTGCCCGCATAGCGGGCAAACAGGTCAAACTTCAGATTGCCCAGTTTAAGTTGGCCCACAGCCGGGCCTTTGTGCTTCGGGCTTACTACCAGCAAAAACATGAAATGCTGTTTGATGCCCACTGGCATGCCTTTCAAATCTTCGGTGGCATTCCCAAGCGCGGCATCTACGACAACATGAAGACCGCTGTGGATTCGGTGGGGCGTGGCAAAGAGCGCAGGGTCAATCAGCGGTTCACTGCCATGGTCAGCCACTACCTGTTTGATGCGCAGTTCTGTAATCCAGCATCGGGTTGGGAGAAAGGCCAGATTGAGAAGAACGTGCAGGATTCCCGCCAACGCCTGTGGCAAGGGGCACCAGACTTTCAAAGCCTTGCTGATTTGAATGTGTGGCTTGAGCATCGCTGCAAAGCGCTGTGGTCTGAGCTGCGCCACCCCGAATTGGACCAAACCGTGCAAGAGGCCTTTGCCGATGAACAAGGCGAGTTGATGGCGCTACCCAATGCCTTTGATGCATTCGTGGAGCAAACCAAGCGAGTCACTTCAACCTGCCTTGTTCACCACGAGGGCAATCGCTACAGCGTTCCTGCCAGTTACGCCAACAGGGCCATCAGCCTTCGGATTTATGCAGACAAGCTGGTGATGGCTGCCGAAGGCCAACACATTGCCGAGCATCCAAGATTGTTTGGCAGTGGCCACGCTCGGCGTGGCCACACACAATACGACTGGCACCATTACTTGTCTGTGCTTCAGAAGAAACCTGGGGCGTTGCGCAATGGTGCGCCATTTGCTGAATTGCCACCCGCGTTCAAGAAGCTTCAATCCATCTTGCTGCAACGCCCCGGCGGTGACCGTGACATGGTGGAAATTCTGGCCCTTGTATTGCACCACGATGAAGGTGCGGTACTCAGTGCTGTGGAATTGGCATTGGAGTGTGGCAAGCCATCGAAGGAGCATGTGCTTAATCTGTTGGGACGTTTGACCGAAGAACCTCCACCCAAACCGATTCCAATTCCCAAGGGGTTAAGGCTGACATTGGAACCACAGGCCAACGTGAACCGCTATGACAGTTTAAGGAGAGCCCATGATGCAGCATGAAGGCCATGTGAGAATCCTCAAATCCTTGAAACTCTTTGGCATGGCACACGCCATTGAGGAGTTGGGCAATCAGAATTCACCAGCATTTAATCAAGCCTTGCCCATGCTGGACAGCTTGATTAAAGCTGAAGTGGCAGAGCGTGAAGTACGTTCGGTGAACTATCAATTGCGGGTGGCCAAGTTCCCCGTGTATCGGGACTTGGTGGGCTTTGACTTCAGTCAAAGCCTGGTTAATGAGGCCACGGTCAAACAATTGCACCGGTGCGACTTCATGGAACAAGCCCAGAACGTGGTGCTGATTGGTGGGCCAGGCACAGGCAAGACTCACCTGGCCACAGCCATTGGTACACAAGCAGTGATGCACTTGAACCGACGGGTGCGTTTCTTCTCCACCGTGGATTTGGTCAATGCACTGGAGCAAGAGAAATCATCTGGGCGTCAGGGACAAATCGCAAACCGTCTGTTGTATGCCGATTTGGTGATTCTGGATGAGCTGGGATATTTGCCTTTTAGCCAAACCGGTGGGGCACTGCTGTTTCACCTGCTCTCAAAGCTGTACGAAAAAACCAGCGTGATACTGACCACCAACTTGAGCTTCTCGGAATGGAGCCGAGTGTTTGGCGATGAAAAGATGACAACAGCGTTGTTGGACCGACTAACCCACCACTGCCACATCCTGGAAACCGGCAATGAAAGTTACCGCTTCAAACACAGTTCAACTCAGAATAAGCAGGAGGAAAAACAGACCCGCAAACTGAAAATCGAGACATAATTCTGACAACAAGGGGTGGGTCAAAATTCAATGCAAATCCCGGGTCAAATTTGGGTGCAAATCAACAGATATCGACAACCTCTCGCGCAACCAAGACATCGCGGTCGGACTGCAAGTGATCTTGAAGCCACGGGCCCGTCCCACCCCGACATGGACCTCGATGCCCGAACGGACGTTAGATTTCGAGTTCTAGGCGTTCTGCGATGAAGGTTGGATCCCAGCCGGGATTGAAAGTGTCGACGTGGGTGAATCCGAGCCGCTCGTATAGGCCACGCAGGTTCGGGTGGCAGTCGAGCCGCAGCTTGGCGCACCCCTGCGTTCGCGCGGCATGGCGGCAAGCCTCGATCAGCGCGGAGCTGACACCCCGGCCCGCATGTGTCCGTCGCACCGCGAGCTTGTGCAGATATGCGGCCTCCCCCTTGAGGGCGTCGGGCCAGAACTCGGGATCCTCGGCCGACAAGGTGCAACAGCCGACGATGCCGTCGCTGCAACTCGCGACTAGGAGCTCGGATCTCAGGACGAAGGTCTCCGCGAATGTCCGGTCGATCCGCGCGACGTCCCAGGCGGGCGTTCCC
>ENA-OWOJ01000063-OWOJ01000063.1-gut-metagenome-genome-assembly--contig:-NODE-63-length-87275-cov-34.134659_pt1 | contig 87275 bp, 69 predicted proteins | sample MGYA00248246_ERZ651795 | MGnify/ENA primary metagenome ERZ651795 (study PRJEB26908, sample SAMEA4031706) | gut metagenome | biome: gut; feature: normal infant; material: stool | place: China | collected 2015...
TTTCAACTTCACGGACGATTCCAAAACCATCTCCCGTGAAGAGGTGTTGGGTTCGAGTGCTGTGGACAATGCTCCACTCAAAAATCCGTTGTCAGATGACAACGGATTTTTTTTTGTTTATCTGCATCTTGCCTCCCGGCAGAAAAGACGGTACAATAAAATAAAGCACAGCAGGGGGCGGGCGAGATGGAGAAACTGGAAGCGAAGCTGAAAGCAGTAGACTGGGCCGTGCGGGACGTACTCGTCGGTACTATGCGCAGCCTGCAGCAGCTGGATATTTGCCGGAAGCACTGCTTTTATTACATCCCCGCAGAGCGCCTGCAGGACAGCGATTTTCCTGTCCGCTATGTGGCCCTTTACCAGTCGCAGTATGTGTTCGGCGCACAGGCAGGTGTCCGGTACTACGGCGAAGTCACGAAATGCAGCGCCGTCCGCCGGAGCGCGATCACAGAGGTCAGCCCCCGGAGAGGGACGGAAGGAAACTTTTATTACCGCTTCGACATCCGGGAATGGAAGCAGCTGAACCGGCCCATCGAGGCCAAAGAAACGGGCTTTGTAAGGGATTTTACCAACCTGTTCCTGCTGGAGCACAGTGTCCAGACGCCGGAACTCTGGCTCCGCACGGAAGAGGAATACCGCCTTTGTTCGGCCCTGAAGCGGGCTGTCTGGGGCGACACCATCAACGAACCGGACAACGGCCTTGCATTTGAATTCCGGGGTTTCACCGTGAGCTTTGCGGAGGGGAAAATCTTCGTCTCGGATAAGGACCGCGCTTTTGCGCGGTATGAGATCTCGCATTTTTTGCAGGATCCCGGCGCTGTGGTCCGGGGCATCCGAAGAGAATGCCTCCAGAGGGATTCCATGAGGGAACTTTCGAAGATTTGAATCGTTCCTATTATTTACTTCTGCACTCCTGCGGCGCACTGCTCGATGAACTGCTTGGCGACGCGGGGACTGCGGCCTCCGGCACGGATGGCGAAGGCTTCGGCCTTGGTCAGCAGCTCGTCGTGGGGCATCTCGATGCCGTGCTGCTTGGCCAGCTCGGTGAGGATGACCTCGAACCGGGCTTTCTCGGGCCGCTGGAAGGTGACGGTGAGGCCGAACCGGGCCGAAAGGCTCATCAGCTCCTGACGGGTGTCGGCCTCGTGGATGTCATCGCCGGTGCGGTCGGAGAGGGTCTCCTTGATGAGGTGGCGGCGGTTGGAGGTAGCGTAAACGGCGATGTTCCGGGCTCTGCCGCCCACGCTGCCCTCGAGGATGGCTTTCAGGGCCGCAAAATTGTCGTCGTTGGCCGTGAAGCTCAAATCGTCGATGAAGAGGATGAACTTCAGCGGGTTTGCCGCCAGCTTGTCCATCAGATCGGGGATCTGATAGAGCTGGTTCTTCTTGACTTCCACGAGGCGCAGGCCGTCGGCGGCGAACTCGTTGGCGATGGCCTTGACGGTGCTGGACTTGCCCGTACCGGCGTCGCCGTAGAGCAGGACATTGTTGGCGGGCATCCCGGCCAGCAGGGCGCGGGTGTTGGCGATGACCTTCTCCCGCTCCTGCTCATAGCCCGGCAGCTCGTCGAGGCGCTGGGGGTCGGGGTAGCGCACCGGCACCAGCTGGCCGTTCTCGACCGTGAAGACGTGGTGCTTGGCGAACATTCCGTAGCCCTTTTTGCCCACCTCGCTCATCCGCTGGGCGTAGGCGGCGTGGAGGTCGATGGCCTTCGTCTCCCACCGGGGCAGGAAAGGCAGCTTGTCGGCGGCACCGGCGGCGTCCAGAAGCTCGTCCAGCGTCAGGCTGCACAGCTGCCGCAGGAAGTCCAGCTCATTGTCCAGTGCAGTCTGCAAGACGGGCGGCACTTCGCTGACAGCCGCCTGCCGGACACAGACCGTCTCGGCTTCGAGGACGGCAGCGGAAAGGTATTCGCCGAAGTTTGTCGTGTGCTCGAAGAGGGCTGCTTCGAAGGAAGCGGCAGCGTCGCACACGGCTCCCGTGCTCTGGGGGGCAGCGGCCATCCGGTCGGTGAGGTCAACAAATTTTGCAATGACGTCATCGTCCAGCAGGGCGCGGAAGATGACCAGCCCGTGGAGCCGGGCGTTCCATTCTGTGAGGTTCATAATCTTGTTCCTTTATACTCTTTTTTGGAAAACCCCTCCGTCACGCCTGACGGCGTGCCACTGCCCGGGTTGCGGCACCCAGCATCCGCAGCGCTTTGCTTGCGTCTTGCTGGCCGCGGCCCCAACAGCGACTCCCTGTTTCCGCCACTGGCGGCGGTCGTCGTTGTTGCTCCTAACGAGGGGAGGCCTTGGCATGGCGGAAAACTTCATCTCTTCGCCAGAGGCTCCCCTACAAGGGGAGCTGGCTGCGAAGCAGACTGAGAGGTTGTACGAAGACGGGCCTGCCCATGAACCGCAGGCGTGACGGAGAGGTTAAAAATTAAGCACGTACTCCCAAAGTATACAGCGATGTAAGGCCCTGCGCAAGATGGTGTTTAATTATCTTCATGTTTGCCATGATTCACGTTACAAATCGTCGATTGACAACGGCCCGATTTATAGTATAATTGACCCAACAAATGCACAGATGGGAAAAAGTAACGCAGGATACCCGCTTTTCAGAGAGCTGCCGGACGATGCAAGGCAGCAGGCGGCCCGGCGCGGAATCCTCCCGGAGCAGCCTGCTGAAGGACGATATATGGGACGTCTGCTAAGCAGCGCCGGTGGCGGCCGTTAGAGCGCAGGGCTTTGTTGGAAGCCCGTGAGAGGGCGCGGAAAGCGTCAACGAGAGTGGTACCGCAGAGAGTTTTGGATTGATTCCAGGTCTTTGTCTCTTGGATAAGGAGACAGAGACCTTTTGTTTATCAGGTATCGGGTACTGTCTCTGAGAGTGTTGGGAAAAAGTGTATAAAGTGGAAAATGGAAACGGAAACAGGAGAAACTCGCCATGCAGTTGAACGGTTCTCAAATCTTTGTGGAGGTGCTCTGTGAGCAGGGGGTGGACACCCTCTTCGGATACCCCGGCGGCGCAGTGCTGAACCTCTACGACGAGCTGTACAAAAACGCCGACCGCATCACCCATGTGCTGACCGCCCACGAGCAGGGCGCATCCCACGCGGCGGACGGCTACGCCCGTGCAACGGGCCGCACCGGCGTGGTGCTGGCCACCAGCGGCCCGGGCGCAACGAACCTCGTCACCGGCATCGCCACCGCCTATATGGACTCTGTGCCGATGGTGGCTTTCACCGGCAATGTGACCACGGCAGGTCTGGGTAAGGACAGCTTCCAGGAAGCCTACATCGAGGGCATCACGATGCCCATCACCAAGCACAACTTTACGGTGCGCCGGGTCGAAGACCTGGCCGACACCATGCGTGCGGCGTTCCGCATCGCCCAGAGCGGCCGCAAAGGGCCGGTGCTGGTGGACATCCCGAAGGATGTCACCGCTGCGGTGTGTGAGTTCACCCCGAAAAAGCCGGAGCCCATCCGCACCGTGACCACCTTCAACGAAGAGCAGGTCAAGTGGGCGGCAGAGATCATCAACGGCGCACAGCGCCCGCTGGTCTACTTCGGCGGCGGCGTCCGCTCGGCGGCCAGCTGCCAGCCCCTGCGTGACCTTCTGAAAAAGGCTGAGATCCCGGCCACCTATACCCTGATGGCCGCAGGCGTCGTGCCTTACGGCGACCCGATGAACATCGGCATGGTGGGTATGCACGGCTGCTACACCTCGAACCGGGCGGTGGCAGACTGCGATGTCCTTATTGCGGTGGGTGCCCGCTTCTCCGACCGCGTGGCCCTGAACCCCAAGACCTTCGCCAAGAATGCGACCATCATCCAGATCGACATCGACGCCAGCGAGCTGGGCAAGAACGTGGATGTTGACCTTGCCATCGTGGGCGACGCCGCCTATGTGCTGAACGCCATGCTCCCGATGATCGAGGACAAGAAGCATCCCGACTGGATGAAGATGATCCACGAGTGGCAGGCACAGGATTACCACCCGGTATCCGACGCCTCCCGCCTGATGCCCCATCAGGTCATCGGCGAGGTCTGCAACCAGTGCGGCCCCGAGGCGGTCTACGTCACCGATGTGGGCCAGCACCAGATGTGGGCGGCACAGTACATCCGCCACACCAAGAGCCGCGGCTTCATCACCAGCGGCGGCCTCGGCACCATGGGCTTCGGTTACGGCGCAGCCATCGGCGCACAGATGGCGCTGGGCCGCGACCAGCGGGTGGTCATGTTCACCGGCGACGGCTCCTTCCACATGAACCTCAACGAAGCCTGCACTGCTGTCAGCTGCGAGCTGCCCATCATCACGGTCATCTTCAACAATCAGGTGCTTGGCATGGTGCGCCAGTGGCAGACCGCTTTCTACGGCAAGCGCTTCTCCCAGACCGACCCCCACCGCAAGACCAACTTCGTCAAGCTGGCCGAGGGCTTCGGCCTCAAGGGCTACCACTGTGAGAATCTGGCCCAGTTCCAGGAGGCATTCGCCGACGCTCTGAAGCAGAAAGGCCCCACCTGGATCGAATGCATGATCGACAAGGACGAAAAGGTCCTGCCCATGATCCCCGGCGGCGGCGACATCAACGACATCATCATGAAATAAGGAGGACACAGCGACATGGAATCCAATCAGCGCAGGGTCATCAGCCTGCTGGTGGACAACCAGAGCGGCGTTCTGGCCCGGGTGTCCAACCTGTTCTGCCGCAGAGGCTTCAATATCGACAGCCTGACCGTTTCGGCCACCAACGACCCCACAGTCAGCCGCATCACCGTTTCCGTCTCGGGTACCGAAAAGGAACTCCAGCAGCTCATCCTCCAGACTGAGCGTCTGGAAGTCACCCGTCAGGTCTTCGTACTCAACGAGTCCACGGCTCTCGAGCGGGAGCTGCTCCTGCTCAAGGTGATGGCAAATGTCGCCAACCGCGCAGAGCTGCGGGAGATCGCCGGTATCTACAAGGCAAAGATCATCGACCTGTCGCCCGACAGCATGGTCTTTGAGCTGACGGGCCGTCCCGAGAAGATCGACGCCTTCTTAAAGCTCATGGCGGACTATCGGATCCTGGAGCAGTGCCGCACCGGCGTCACCGCCCTCGAGCGCGGCGGGATGCATCAGCATATGCAGAAGCCCGCGCAGGAGGTAAGAGAGGCACAGTTCCCGCTGCCCGGCACACGGTGCCGCTAAGTTGCTTTTCCGCTCCCCAGTGAGCGAAAATATACGATGCTTATCATTCATTCTTATACTGAAATAAGTAAAAAACAAAAGGAGAACAACTACCATGGCGATCAAGAAATACTACGATTCCGACTGCAACCTCGGCGTGCTGGACGGCAAGACCGTCGCTGTCATCGGCTTCGGCAGCCAGGGCCACGCACATTCCGAGAACCTCGCTGAGAGCGGCGTCAATGTCGTCGTCGGCCTGCGCAAGGGTTCTGCTCACTGGGAAAAGGCTTCTGAGTTCGCTGCAACTCATCCCAACTTCAAGGTCATGGAGGTCGAGGAGGCTGCCAAGGCCGGCGATGTCGTCATGATGCTGGTCCCCGATGAGCTGTGCGCTGACATCTACAACAAGCAGGTCGCTCCCTACATGACCGAGGGCAAGGCTCTGGCTTTCGCACACGGCTTCAACATCCACTTCAAGACCATCACCGCCCCCAAGAATGTTGATGTTATCATGATCGCTCCCAAGGGCCCCGGCCACATCGTCCGCCGTCTGTACACCGAGGGCGAGGGCTGCCCCTCTCTGATCTGTGTCGAGCAGGACTTCACCGGCAAGGCTAAGGACATCGCTCTGGCATACGCTTCCGGCATCGGCGCCGGCCGTGCCGGCATCCTCGAGACCACCTTCAAGGAGGAGACCGAGACCGACCTGTTCGGCGAGCAGGCTGTCCTGTGCGGCGGCGTCTGCGAGCTCATCCACGCTGGTTTCGACACTCTGGTCGAGGCTGGCTACGAGCCCGAGATGGCCTACTTCGAGACCTGCCACGAGATGAAGCTCATCGTTGACCTCATCAACGAGGGCGGCTTCTCCAAGATGCGTTACTCCATCTCCAACACCGCTGAGTACGGCGACTACCGCACCGGCAAGCGCCTCATCACCGCTGAGACCCGCAAGGAGATGAAGAAGGTCCTGACCGAGATCCAGGACGGCACCTTCGCTTCCGAGTTCCTGACCGAGATGAGCCCCAACGGCGGCCGCAAGGTCCACTTTCTCGCTCAGCGCCGCATGGAGGCCGAGCACCCCATCGAGAAGGTGGGCGCAGAGCTGCGCAGCATGATGAGCTGGCTGAAGAAGTAAGAAAATCAGAAAAACCTCTCCGTCAGCGCTGACGCGCTGCCACCTCCCCTAACGAGGGGAGGCCTTGGCATATCGTAAAGCCTCGTCTCTTCGCCAGAGGCTCCCCTCGGTAGGGGAGCTGTCTGCGAAGCAGACTGAGAGGTTGAATACCAGAGCGTCGGTTTTAGCAGAAAAACTGCTGATTCCGGTGCTTTTTTGTATCAGGAGGATAAAATGAGAAGTGACAACGTGACCAAAGGCTCGGAGCGCGCGCCCAACCGAAGCCTGTTTTACGCCCTGGGCTACACCCCGGAAGAGCTGGACCGCCCCCTCATCGGTGTGGTGAGCGCCTACAGCGAGATCGTCCCCGGCCACATGAATCTGGATAAGATCGCCGACGCCGTCAAGGCAGGCGTCCAGATGGCAGGCGGCACCCCCATCCTCATCCCGGCCATCGGCGTCTGCGACGGCATCGCCATGGGCCATGTGGGCATGAAGTACAGCCTGGCCTCCCGCGAGCTGATCTGCGACAGCGTGGAGACCATGCTGATGGCTCATCAGCTGGACGGTCTGGTGCTGGTGCCCAACTGCGATAAGATCGTTCCCGGCATGGTCATGGCCGCTGTCCGCATGGATGTGCCTGCCGTGGTCTGCTCCGGCGGCCCCATGCTGGCCGGTACCTACGGCGGCGAGGAAGTCAGCCTTTCCAAGATGTTCGAGGCCGTGGGCGCCTATAAGGCCGGCATGATCACCGACGAGCAGCTGGAAGACTGCACCTGCAACTGCTGCCCCAGCTGCGGCAGCTGCTCCGGCATGTACACTGCCAACAGCATGAACTGCCTGTGCGAGGCCATCGGCATCGCACTGCCCGGCAACGGCACCATCCCCGCCGTCTACTCCAAGCGGCTGCAGCTGGCAAAGCACGCCGGTATGGCCGTCATGGATATGGTGAAGAAGGGTATCACCGCCCGCCAGATCATCAACGAGCGCTCCATCCGCAATGCGCTGACCTGCGATATGGCGCTGGGCTGCTCCACCAACACCGTCCTGCACCTGCTGGCCATCGCCTACGAGGCCGGTGTGCCCATCGATCTGAAGCTTTTCAATGAGATAAGCGCCAGGACCCCGAACCTCTGCCATCTGGCCCCCGCAGGCCCCACCCACATGCCCGACCTCTACGCCGCCGGCGGCATCCCTGCCGTGCAGGCAGAGCTGGCCAAGAAGGGTCTGCTGGACCTGGATGTCCCCACCGTCACCGGCAAGACCCTCGGCGAGAACATCAAGGGCGCTCACATCCTGAACGACAAGGCCATCCGTCCCATCGAGGATCCCTATTCTCAGACCGGCGGCCTGCAGATCTTGTGGGGCAACATCGCCCCCGATGGCTGCGTCGTCAAGCGCAGCGCCGTGGCCCCCGAGATGCAGGAGCACTCCGGCCCGGCCCGCGTCTTCAACAGCGAGGAAACGGCCATTGCCGCCATCTATGCGGGCAAGATCGTCCCGGGCGACGTGGTGGTCATCCGCTACGAAGGCCCCAAGGGCGGCCCCGGTATGCGTGAGATGCTCAACCCCACCTCCGCTCTGGCCGGCATGAAGCTGGACAAGACCGTGGCCCTCATCACCGATGGCCGCTTCTCCGGCGCTTCCCGCGGCGCTGCCATTGGCCACGTCAGCCCGGAGGCTGCTTCCGGCGGCCCCATCGGCCTTGTTGAGGAAGGCGATACCATCCACATCGACATCCCCAACGCCAGCATCACGCTGGAAGTGCCCGATGAGGTGCTGGCCCAGCGCAAGGCAAAGTATGTGGCTCCCGAGCCCAACATCAAGACCGGCTGGCTGAGCCGCTACGCCCGCATGGTCACCAGCGCAAACCTCGGCGCAGTGCTGAAGTAAGGCGCATTTTCCGCAACACCAAAGCATCCCCTGCAGGGCCCGGCCGGGCAATGGCCGGAAAGGCTGCAGGGGATGCTTTTTTGTTCGGGCCGGGGCGCAAAAAAAGCCCCGGGCCGCAGGGCTCCGGGGCAGGGGGGAGAGGTTTACTTCTCCAAAACCATCACAGCGAGGAGGAAAGTCTTATCCCCGATGGTTTTGTGGGCGGCGGCGACTCTCAGGTGAGTGGCGTTTTTGGATGCCTCATCGAGATCTCCAGAAATAACGACAGGATCCCCCGACTGCGTAAGCAACTGAAACACTTCCGGCGATGCAAAGCCAACGTACTCTGTGACATCTGTTGCATAGAAGACGGCGTAGGAAGCGTCCTTGTAGTTGCTCAGGCACTGCGCCAGAGCCTGCTTGACGGTAGTGGTGCCGCTGATCACGGCATTTTCATTAAGGTTCTGATTGCCAGTCGTATGCATCCAGTTTGTGTCAAACAGGGGGACAATATCACGGCGGAGCTCGGGAACCTGATAGCTTACCGAGATTTCTGTGTTTCCCTCCTGAGAGCAGGAATACTTTATCCAATCGACAATACCTTCGGCGACTGCACGATCCGGAGACGCTGCCTTGCCGCAGCCGGTGAGCAGGGCCAGAGCCATGACGCCTGCAAGGATGAGCGCAAGGATCTTTTTGACGGGTTTCATATAGAAGTCCTCCTTATCCAGTGTTGAACAAAATATTTCCCCCGTCCGTATGCGGAGGACCAAATCATTATACCCCCCCCCCTACTATTATTTCAAGGGCTTTTTACAAAATCATCGTTTTGCCTAAGATAATTGGATAAAACCGGGGAATTTGACGGGGTTATACGCCGGAAGTTGGAAAAAAGCCCCCTCCCGGAGAACACCGGGAGGGGGCTTTCTTTTTGGTGAGTCCAAATGGAATCTTTGCATTTCCGCTTTCAGTATATGCGAAATTCAAAAAAAGTCAAGCTTACCGCAAGAAAATTACATTTTACGCCCCAAGCTGAAACTCAAATGTATATCCATCCTCGCCGTAGTGCTCATTGCCTACCCAGAGAACAGACGGATCCGTCAAATCGTAGACCACGCTGTGGATGGTGTTGGTGTTGGAGTCGTCGTTGTTCCAGGTGCGGCGGCCCACCGAAGCCAGCAGGTCCATGGCAGCGTTCTTGTCGGCCACGACGCCGTTGGTCTGGCGCAGGGCAGCCGCAAGGTGCTCGTAGCGGTCGAGGCCCTTCATCTCGACGGTAGTTCCGTCGTAGTAGCCGGGTGCCTTGATAAAGTTGGTCACCACCTGCCAGTCGGAGGAATCGGAGAGGGCGTCGGTGTCGTTCCAGAGGACGTTCAGCTGACGCTGAGAGCCGTCGGCGTCGTGGTCGGCATCAGCGCCCACCCACTCGAGGATGGCGCTGCGGCCGGTGGAGTCGGCCACCATGTAGTGGAAGCAGCTGCTTGCCGAGTCGTGAAGATCGTACTGCTGGGCCAGCGCCACGGCGTCCTCCACCGAGTCGGCGTAGTCGAGGATGAGCCGGAGCAGGGTGGTGGAGGTGAGGTCGGGCTTGTCGGTCTGGGTGTCGGTGGGGGTGCCTTTGCCCTCGCCCTGATAGGACATGAAGATGCCGCAGGCCACACCGGCGTCGTTGACGCCGTCCAGCGGCACATAGGGGGCCGCGAGGGTCAGGATCTTCTGGCCGAGGCTCTCTACGTCCTTGTCCTTGTCGAGGCCGAGGAAGCTCAGGTCGATGGTGGAGTAGGAGGCGTGACGACCCTTACCGGGGTTCGTGTAGACGATGGCGGTGTTGGTGGCCGAGAAGTCGTAGTTGCGGCCAAAGACCCGGTCGCCGCTCTGGGTGTCTGCGGTAAAGGCCGAGCAGGCGATGGTGCTGGTCTTGATGTTCATGGGGATGATGCCCTTGGTGATGCTCTGGGTGATGAAGGAGATGAGCTCAGAGTCAGTGGATGCGCCGCCCCGGGCCAGGAAATCGTCGAAGTAGTAGTCGCCCGAGACGTTGAGCTGGTAGACTGCGCCGTCGCGGTGGGCTTCGTCGCGGTCAGAGAGCTTTTTGAGGGACGAGAGGGTGGCCAGCTCGTTGTGCCAGAGGGCGAACACGGCAACGGCCAGTGCGATGACCAGCGCCGCCAGCACGCAGGCGAGGCGCTTGAGGACTTTGGAGAGAGAGTGATGCTTCATGGGACCTCCTGAAAAAGTCAAAAGAATATAGATAAAATACTTGAATATTCTATCACGACTTCTGTCGTGTTACAAGACTTTTGGAGATCTGGCCGGAAAATAAAAACAGGCGCTGAACGACAGCGCCTGTTCTGAGAAAGACTTAACCAAACAGTTTTTTCGTATTGTGCATATACACCGACAGCACCAGCCCCACGCAGATATACAGCATCAGCACCGAGCTGCCGCCCGCCGAGTAGAAGGGCAGGGTGACGCCGATGACCGGCAGGAGGCGGAGGTTCATGCCGACATTGACGAATATCTGGGCCATGAACGCGCCGCCGATGCCGGCGCAGATGAAGGAGCCCAGCATATCCTCGCTGCACGCTCCGGTGGCGAAGGTCTTGATGATGATGGCCAGCAGCACGCCCAGCACCACGCAGCAGCCCACGAAGCCTGCCGCGTTGCCGATCCAGCTGAAGATGAAGTCATTGTGGGCGTTGGGAACGCTGTAGTAGCGGCCGCCGAAGAAGCCGTTGCCGAAGATGCCGCCCGAGCCGATGGCGATCTCGCCCCGCTGCTGCTGGTAGACAATGTTCTTCCAGATCGTCTCGCTGGGCGCCCAGCCCGTCTCGTTGTTGGGGTCGATGACCGCAAGGATGCGGTACCACTGGTAGCCCTTGCCGATCTTGTCGCTGAAGAAGGCGAAGGCCGCCGCTGCCGCCGCTGCGAGGGCAGCGAAGGCCCCGATGATATACTTCCAGCTCAGCCCGGCGGCAAAGAGCATACAGCAGCCGATGATGCCGTAGATGATGGCCGTACCGTCGTCACCCTGGATATGGATGATGCCGATCGGCACGAAGAGATGGAGCAGCAGCTTGCCCAGCTCTTTCGGCTCGTTGAGGCGGCTGCGGACATTGTTCAGATGCATGGCGAAGGTGAGGATGAAGCTTATCTTTGCCAGCTCGGTAGGCTGGAAGGTAAAGCCGCCCAGCTTGTACCAGGAATAGTTGTCGGTGTCGCCCGCGTTGTAGCCGATGGTCAGCGGGCCGAGGGTCACATTGCGGATGACCAGCGTGGGCAGCACGAGGCCCCATGTGAGCACCACATGGACGGGCCAGACATTGACGAGGCTGCGGTAGTCGATGTTGGACAGAAGGATGGCCACCAGGATGCCGATGGCCGCTGCGCCCGCCTGCACCACGGCCCGGCGGTAGTCGCCGATGCCGGTAATCTGGCCGGTGAGCTCATCCACGGCAAAGCCGCTGCCCTGCTTCGCCGCCCACGACGACAGCGCCAGCACCGCCATCGCGCTGCTGAACAGGCAGAGCAGCAGGTACATCTTGTCTGTCCGTTTCCAATATCGCTGAATGCTTTCCAAAAAAGCACCACCTTTCTGTATCCTTGGGAAGCCGTTTTCTGAGCGCTGCACTCCGCTTACGAAAACAGCTTCCTCAAAACCCTGCCTCACAGCCGGGCATGATCCCCAATATACCTTATTATACAGCAGGGGAGAGAGGCGCGCAAGATGGACGGTTGTGACAGCTTTGCAAAATCGGCGCAGAACGCTTGACAAAGGCCGATATGCCCTCTAAAATGAAACGTACCGGGGCGGTAAATGGCCGGTCCCCGGCGTTCTTGGAGGAACAGTTTTTACATGAAGGAACAACGCCATCGAATTTTGTGCGCGGTCTGCGCACTGGCACTGGTGCTGACGGCTGTGCTGGCTCCCGCCGCATGGGCGGCAGACGGAGCGGGCGAGGTGCAGGATACAGCAAAGTCTACCCTCACCACCGACGATGCCGTCGAGATGCAGCAGGCAGACGCCGCTGTGACGGCCCTGACCGGCAGCGACGAATACGAGCAGATGTCCCGGGAAGAACGGCTCACCTCGGCCCTTGCGGAGCTGGATGAGCTGGCCCGGAAGGGGCTGGTGCGTCGGGACTCCATCCGCACCGACGAGGAAAACGGGATGGTCAGCTTTACCTACCGCTGCGGCGTGCTGGGCGGCATCCTGCTCACTCTGCCCGACGAGCTGGACGAGATGACCTTTGACGCCGGAGACAACGGCCTGCGCGCCCCGAGGGACATTGCTCCATGCACTCCCCGCACCGCCGAGATGCCCCTGACCGACGATGTCCGGCAGGCTGCGGAGGCCCGGCAGTACCGGGAAAACGCTCTGCCTGAGACGATCGGCCGTGCCGCTATTTATTATGCCTTCGATAATACGGTGAACAGCTCCCGCTTTCCGTATTATTCCTATATGCAGGGCTTCTGGGAAGGCATGGGCCTGCGCACGACGATGAACACCCGGGTGACCCTGTCGGACCTGCGCCGGATGAACAAATACGATCTGTGCATCCTGAGCGCCCACGGTGCCTACTATACTTACAGCTACGGTACGTTCCGGAAGCACACCCGGACCGAGCCCATCATCCTGCTGACAGAAGCGTCCACGCTGTACAAAGACATCATCTACGGCTTTGACCTGCTGGCTCACCGCATCATCAAGCTCAACGGCCTTTACTGCGTCACGGCGGATTTCTTCCGCAATGCGTACCGCGCGGGCCAGCTCAGCAATACCATCATCTACTCCGAGACCTGTGAGTTCCTGGGCGTCACGAACAGCGTGGATGAGTCGATGGCCGAAGCGCTGCTGGCGGGCGGCGCACGGACTGTGCTGGGCTATGTGAACAACGTCTACACGGTCTACTCCCGCAGTATGCTCTGGGATACCGTCAACCATCTTGCGATGGGACAGACCATCGGCAGGGCGCTGGCCCACGCGAAGGATACCTACGGCGAGAACGACATCATCTGGTATACGGAGCAGGGGGGACGCCGCCCCCACGCCGCCGCAGCGTATCTGGTGCTCTACGGTGACGAGAACGCCCGGCTGAATGTGCCGGAAAACTTCTCGCTCGAGGAACGCGCGGAGGCCGCAGAAGATATGCTGGCCGATGTGCTCGAAAGCGCAGCCTGAGCGTTGCACTTTTGACAGAAATAGTTTATACTAAGGGACGGCAGAACAGGACGGCAGGACTCTGCCGTCCCTTTTTTATAGAAACGCGTATGAGGTAGGATACCCATGTCTGAATTTATCACCCACTCCCGTGAGGAGACGGTGGCGCTGGGGGCGCAGGTGGCGCAGCATCTTGCGCCCGGGGCGCTCATCGCCTTTACCGGCGGGCTTGGCGCGGGCAAGACGGCCTTCTGCGAGGGCATTGCCAGAGGTCTCGGCTGCACCGACCCGGTCAGCAGCCCGACCTTCGCCATCGTGAACTATTACCGCGGGCCGCGGCCCTTCGCGCATTTTGATCTATACCGCATCTCCACGGAGAACGATTTGTGCGCGGCAGGGTTCTACGACTATCTGGATGAGGGCGCTGTGGTGGCGGCAGAGTGGAGCGAGAACTTCGCCGACCTGCTGGCGCTGGAAGACCCCATCCACATCAACATTGAGCGGGTGGACGACACCACCCGCCGCATCACCATCGAGGGGGTGGAAGTATGAACATCTTAGCCGTGGATACGGCGGGCAAGACCGTGGGCGTGGCCCTTCTGCAGGATGACCGCCTGCTCTACGAGTGCTATCTCGACGCGGGCATGACCCACAGCGAGACCCTGATGCCCCTCATCGACAACTGTCTCAAGTTCTGCGGCATGGGCTGCAGGGACATCGACCTCTACGGCGTCAATGCCGGCCCCGGCAGCTTTACCGGCCTGCGCATCGGGCTGGCGGCGGTGAAGGGTCTGGCTTTCCCCCGGGAGACGCTCTGCGCCCCGGTGTCCACGCTGGAAGCGCTGGCGGCGGCCCACACCGGCTGCGGCACCGTGCTCTGCGCGCTGGATGCCCGCCGTGCGCAGGTGTACAGCGCGGCTTTCGACCTTGAGACCCACGAGCGTCTGATGGACGACGATGCCCGTGCCGTGGCCGACCTGGCTGAGTTTGTAGAAAATTGCAAAAAGCCTCTGTTTTTTGTTGGTGATGGCGCAGCTCTGTGCTATAATAAATATGGCAATGTCCCGGGCGTGCTCTGTGTACCGCCGGCTCTCCGCAATGGCCGTGCCGCTGCGGTGGCCTATGTGGCAGAGCAGATGGCCCAGCGGGGCGAAGCCGTCCTGCCCGAGGCTCTGCTGCCGGATTATCACCGGCTGAGCCAGGCCGAGCGGGAGCGGGCCGAGCGTCTGGCCGCAGAAGCTGCCCGTACCGAAATACCGGAAGATACTGCAAAGGGAAAGGATCAACACCAATGACGAAACCCATCGCACTTGCCGCCGACCACGGCGGATTTGAACTGAAAGAGGCCGTTAAGGCTCATCTGGACGAGCTGGGGCTGGAGTACATCGACTTCGGCACCCACAGCACCGCCAGCGTGGATTACCCTGACATGGCTCTGCCTGCCTGCGACGCCGTGGTGAGCGGCCAGTGCAGCAAGGCGCTGCTGTTCTGCGGCACCGGTGTGGGCATCAGCATGGCCGCAAACAAGGTCAAGGGCATCCGTGCCTGCTGCTGCTCTGACAGCTTCAGCTGCGAGTATACCCGCCGCCACAACGACGCCAACGCCCTGTGCATGGGCGGCCGTGTCGTCGGCCCCGGCCTCGCCTGCCAGCTGGTGGACATCTTCCTCAACACCGAGTTCGAGGGCGGCCGCCACGAGAAGCGCATCGCAAAGCTGATGGCGATCGAGAATCGGTAAACCTTAGTATTCCAATATCTATTTACAATATAAGGAGCGTGTATTATGACCCCTATGATCGTTGAGCATCCGCTGCTGCAGCACAAACTGAGCATTCTGCGCAACAAGCAGACCGGCACCAAGGAGTTCCGTGACCTCGTGGGCGAGATCGCCACTCTGCTGTGCTATGAGGCTACCCGTGACCTGCCTCTGGAAGAGGTGGAGATCGAGACTCCCATCACCATGGCAAAGACCAAGGTGCTGGCAGGCCGCAAGCTGGCTCTGGTGCCGATCCTCCGCGCCGGCATGGGTATGCTGGATGGTATGCTGACCCTGCTGCCCGCCGCTAAGGTCGGCTTCATCGGCCTGTACCGCGACGAGGAGACCCTGCAGCCCGTGGAGTATTTCTGCAAGCTGCCGAAGGACATCGCCGAGCGCGACGTTCTGGTGCTTGACCCGATGCTGGCTACCGGCGGCAGCGCCATCGACGCCATCACCCAGATCAAGAAGCACGGCGCAAAGCACATCAAGTTCATCGGCCTCATCGCTGCTCCGGAAGGCATCAAGGCCCTGCACGAGGCACATCCCGATGTGGACATCTACCTCGGCGCACAGGACGACCACCTGAACGAGAACGGCTACATCGTCCCCGGCCTGGGCGACGCAGGCGACCGTATCTACGGCACCAAGTAAATCTCTGTATAACGGAAAAGTGCTCTGCCGGCCGGCAGAGCACTTTTTGCGTCTTGAAGCTTATTTTCTGCGTTTCAGGATCTCATCCAGAATGGCATCCGCCACATCATCCTTGCTCATCAGGGGCAGCTCGCGGGCGCCGTCCGGCGTGATGAAGGTGACAACATTGGTATCCACGCCAAACCCGGCACCGGCGACCTTCAGATTGTTGGCCACCACCATGTCGAGGTTCTTTTTCTCGAGCTTGGCCGAGGAGTTGGCCAGCATATCCCGCGTTTCCATCGAGAAGCCGCAGAGGAACTGGCCCTTCTTTTTGGGGCCGATGGTGCCGAGGATGTCGGGCGTCCGCTCCACGGCGATGGAGAGGTCGCCGTCCTTCTTCTTGATCTTGTCGTCGGCCACGGCGGCGGGGCGGTAATCGGCCACGGCAGCGGCCATGACCAGAACGTCCATCTCGTCGAAGCGGCTGGTCACGGCCTCGTACATCTGCTGGGCTGTCGTGATGGGGACATCCTCGGTGAACCGCACCGGCTGCAGGGCCGTCGGGCCGTGGATGAGGGTGACGTCGGCACCGCGCATCGCGGCGGCACGGGCCACGGCATAGCCCATCTTGCCGGTGGAGTGGTTGGTCAGGTAGCGCACAGGGTCCAGCGGCTCCTGAGTGGGGCCGGCCGTGACGGCAATGCGCAGGCCGGCGAGGTCCTTCGGCTTTGCGATGGCGCGGAAGATGTAGTCCAGCAGGACATCCTCTTTCGGCAGGCGTCCGCTGCCCACGTCCTTGCAGGCCAGTACGCCGCTCTCGGAGGGGATGACCGTGAAGCCGTACTTTTCCAGTGTGGCGATGTTGTCCTGGGTGATGGGGTTCTCCAGCATCCCGGTGTTCATGGCAGGGGAGACGAGTTTGGGACACTTGGCCGCGAGAACGACGGTGGTGAGCATATCGTCGGCGATGCCGTGGGCCATCTTGGCAATGACGTTGGCAGTGGCCGGGGCCACGAGGATGACGTCGGCCTTCTTTGCCAGCGAGATATGGGTGACTTCGAACTTGAAATCCCGGTCGAAGGTGTCCACCATGCACTTGTGGCCTGTCAGGGTCTCGAACGTGATAGGGGTGATGAACTGGGTGGCGTTTTTGGTCATGATGACCTCCACGTCGGCCCCCAGCTTGCGCAGTGCGCTGGCTACGTTGGCCATTTTATAGGCGGCAATGCCGCCGCTGACGCCCAGAAGGACGCATTTTCCCTTCAGATCCATCCCAAATACCTCCTATAAATAGGGATAATATAACTACAGTATAATGCAAAACGGCCCAGAGCACAACAAAATCTTTGATTGGGGTTGTATCTTGGTCCAAAATGCGGTAAAATACAGCTTGACTTATACAAAAAGCTCTCCGTCAGCGCTGGCGCACACAAGCCTCTCCCTTTGGGAGAGGTGTCACCGAAGGTGACGGAGAGGGCAAGGACGCTGACAGGAAATCGCAGACACGGCGACAGCATCGCTCTGACAAAGAGGCTGCTTATCGCTGGGTAAGAGTCCTGTCGTACTGGCCTTGCCCTCTCAGGCGCTTCGCGCCAGCTCCCCCAGAGGGGGGAGCCTTTTGCGGAGAGGTTCGACCCTGCGAGGAACTGAATTATGATTTTAGCCATTGACATAGGCAACACCACCGTCGCCCTCGGGGGCATCCGGGACGGACGTGTATGCTTTGTGGCCCACATGGACACGGTGCGCACCCGCACAGCGGCGGAGTACCGTGCCGAGATGGAAAAGGTGTTCTCTCATCGGAGACATCCGGAAAAGCCCATCCGCTTCGAGGGCGCTGTCCTCACCAGCGTCGTCCCCCAGATCACGGGGGCGCTGGCCGAGTGCGCCCGCCACTACACCGGCAAAAAGCCGGTCATCGTCTCGCCCGACATCCGCACCGGCCTCACGATGGGGGTGCCTGACCCCCACGCCGTCGGCAAAGACCGCCTTGTGGATGCGGCCTACGCGGCGGCGAATTTCCCCCTGCCGGTGGTCACGGTAGACCTCGGCACCGCCACCACGTTCAACGTGATAGATGAGAATAAGGTCTTCCGGGGCGGCGTCATCTGCCCCGGACTTTCCACCGGTCTGCGGGCGCTGGGGGAGCGATGCGCCCAGCTGCCGCAGGTACATCTTTCTTCGCCCAAAAGCGCGATCGGCGTCGATACCGAGAAGTGTATGCTCTCCGGCTCTGTGCTGGGGACGGCTGTCCTGCTGGACGGCATCACGCAGCGCATCGAGGAAGAACTGGGCCGTCCGGCCACGCTGGTGGTCACGGGCGGTCTGGCAAAGTATGTCATCCCGCTCTGCCGTCACCCGCTCACCTATGACCCCGAGCTGCTGCTGAAGGGACTGGCTCTCCTTTACCAGCTCAATGCGCCGCAGCATGAGCGTCACCACGAGCCGCGCAGCGACGGTGAACACCGCCGTCCCCGCCCGGCAGGCAGACGCCCTTACAACAACGGCAGCAGCCCCCGCCGCCGCAGCCACAATAACCGCCGTCCCCGCCGGGACGATGAGGCCAAAGCGGGCTGAGCCCTGAAAGGAGAGACCCTATGATGAAATTAGGCATTCTCGGCGCAGGCATGATCGTCCGGGAGTTCCTGCCCTGGCTCACCGGGCCGGAAAGCCCCTTCAAGGTCGAGGCTCTTTGCAGCACGGAGCGGAGCGCCGGTGCAGCACAGGCTCTCTGCGACCAGTATGGTGTGCCGCGCCACACCACCAGCTACGACGAACTGCTGAGCTGGGTGGACGTTGTGTATATCGCCGTACCGAATATCCTGCACGTAAAATATACCCGTGCCGCTCTGGAAGCGGGCCGCCACGTCATCGTCGAAAAGCCGATGGCCCCCACGGCGGCGCTGGCCGAAGAGCTGGCCGAGCTGGCCCGGAGCAAAAAGCTCTTCCTCTTCGAGGCGGTCACCACGCAGTATCAGGACAACTACGCCAAGATCCGTGAGGTGCTGCCCAAGGTAGGCGCCGTCACGATGGTGCAGTGTAATTTCAGCCAGTATTCCAGCCGGTATCATGATTTCTGTGCCGGCAAGGTCTGGCCGTCCTTTGACCCGGCCTGCGCCGGCGGCGCGCTGATGGACCTGGGCGTCTACAATGTCAGCTATGTGGTGGGCCTCTTCGGCTCGCCCAACAAGGTCCACTATGCGGCCAACATCACCCGGGGCATCGACACCAGCGGCGTGCTGACGATGGAGTATCGCAGCTTCAAGGCCGTGAGCATCAATGCCAAGGACAGCAGTTCCCCGGCCCGGTACATCATTCAGGGTACCAAGGGGTATCTGCTCCAGAAATCCACCGCCAACTTCTGCGGCGGCGTCACCTTCCACCCCTATAAGGGCAAGGAAGAGCACTTCAACCTCAGCGCAGGCCGTCCCCGGCAGGCGGCGGAGTTCCACGCCTTTGCCCGCGCCATCGAGAGCGAGGATATGGAGCTTTGCAGCCGGATGCTGGACACCTCGGTGGCCGTCAGCCGTGTGCTGGAAACGGCCCGCCGCGATGCGGGCATCCGCTTCACTACTGATTTATAATGCTATCCCCGGGAGTTCCCTGACAAAACATCCCGTATATTTCAGACTGTATTCTACAAAAGATCCCGTGTATTTCACGGGCAGGTTTGCGCCGTATCCGACAATTTAGGGCGGAACGGCAGCAAGGAGGAAAACTGAATTATGAAAAAGAATGACATTCGCACCCTCACCCGGCTGGCACTGCTGGTCGCCATTGAGCTGGTCATGAAGGCCGTCGGCCTGGGCAGTGTCCCTGTAGGCCCGCTTTACATGAGCTTTTTGACCCTGCCGATCGCCGTGGGTGCCATCACCATGGGTCCCGCCGCAGGCGCTATCCTCGGCGGCGTGTTCGGCGCCGTGAGCTTCTATGACGCCGTCACCGGCGCTTCCGCCATGACCGGTGCGCTGTTCCAGGTCAGCCCCGTCAACACCTTCATCCTCTGTGTGGGTATGCGTGTGCTGATGGGCGTGTGCGTCGGCCTTATCTTCAACGCTGTCAAGAATTTTGATAAGCCCGGCACCTGGAGCTACCTTGTCAGCGCCATGTGCGCCCCGGCCCTCAACACCCTGTTCTTCATGGGCTACATCGTGCTGGCCTTCTACGGCTGCGATTACGTCCAGAACCTCGTGTCCGTCAAGGGCGCAGCCAACCCCCTGATGTTCGTCGTCCTGCTGGTCGGCGTGCAGGGCGTGGCCGAGTTCCTTGTCTCCGGCATCCTGGGCGGCATCGTCGCCCGCGCTGTCCACAAGTTTTTGAAGTAACAGGCGGTGTCGGTCAGGGACATCCGCTGATAAACCTCTCCGTCACGGCTGACGCCGTGCCACTGCCCGGGTTGCGGCACCCAGCATCCGCAGCGCTTTGCTTGCGTCTTGCTGGCCGCGGCCCCAACAGCGACTCCCTGTTTCCGCCACTGGCGGCGGTCGTCGTTGTTGCTCCTATCAAGGGGAGGCTGAAAGGAAAGATCATATCATAGGCCCCTCCCACGGCAAAAATGCTGAGGGAGGGGCTTTTATGTTGATTTTAGCCTACCGGTGCGGTATACTTATCATACTTTATTCAAAAGAAGGAGGCGGCGGAAAATGCCCATCGGCCCCAGCAGACCCCTGAATTTAGCAAAGCCGGAGTCCATCGACATCCGGCAGGCCGCGCGGTATTTTGGCGCGCGGGGCGAGGCTGACAGCGCTACCCTCACCCTTCTGGAGAAGTGCGCTGCGCCCCTTCTCGCCGCCGCCACGCCCCGGGCTGTTTGGCTCGAGGCCGACGTGGAGAGCCTCACGCAGGCCGGTATTTTGAAGGGGGAGGACATCTTCCGGCATCTGGAAGGGTGCAGCGAGGCCCTGCTTCTGGCCGTGACAGTCGGCCCCGGCGTGGACGGACAGATACGCCGGGCCGGTGTGGGCGACATCGCCGCCGGTGTGGCGTCGGACGCCATCGGCTCTGTACTGGCCGAACAGGCCGCGGACGCCGCCGAGGCCGAGCTGCGGCAGTGGGCCGCAGAGCAGGACAAGTACCTCACGGGCCGTTTCTCGCCGGGCTATGGCGACTGGCCCATCGGGGTGCAGCCGCTGGTGGCGGCGGCACTGGACACCGCCCGCCGGGCCGGGCTCTGCGTGACCGAAAATGACCTGATGACGCCCCGCAAGAGCGTGACCGCGCTGCTGGGCCTGAGCGACCACCCGGTGAAAGGACGTCTTGCCGGGTGCGGACACTGCGTGCTGAACACGCGGTGCGAATATAGAAAGAGGGGCAAGACCTGTGCAAGCGAATGAACTGTTTACCCAGCCGAATACCATCCTCCTCGACGGCGGCATGGGGACCATGCTGCAGGCGGCGGGCCTGAAACTGGGCGCACGGCCTGAGGAACTGAACATCACCGACCCACAGCTCATCGAGAGCATCCACAGCCGGTACGCCGCCGCAGGCAGCCGCATCATCAATGCCAACACCTTCGGCGCGTCGGCCCATAAGCTGGCGGGCAGCGAATACACGCTGGAAGAGATCATTGCGGCGGGCATCGCCAACTGCAAGCGGGCCTGCGCCCCTTACGGCGCACTGGCCGCGCTGGACGTCGGCCCGCTGGGCGAACTGCTGGAGCCCAACGGCACGCTGGCTTTTGAAGACGCTGTGGCCGAGTATGGCCGCATCGTCCGGGCGGGTGTCGCCGCCGGGGCCGACCTCGTCTTTTTTGAGACCTTCACCGACCTCTACGAGCTGAAAGCCGCTCTGCTGGCCGCGAAAGAGAACTGTGACCTGCCCATCCTCGCCAGCATGAGCTTTGAGGCGGGCGGGCGCACCTTCACCGGCTGCACCGTCGAGAGCTTCGCCGTCACGGCCCGGGGCCTCGGTGCCAACGCCGTGGGCATCAACTGCTCCCTCGGCCCGAAAGAAATTTTCCCCATGGCGAAGCGGCTGGCCGAGGCTCTGCCCGGCGATTTCCCGGTCTTTGTCAAGCCGAATGCGGGCCTGCCCCGGGCCGACGGCAGCGGCTACGACATCACGCCCCAGCTCTTTGCCATGGAGATGAAGCCCTACCGCGATCTGAAGCTCTTTGCGGCGGGCGGCTGCTGCGGCACCACCCCCGATTTCATCAAGCTGCTGAACGGCGTCTTCGCCGACTGCAAGCCGGGCCGCCCCGCCCACGCCATGCCCTCGGTGCTCTGCTCGCCGATGGACTTCGTCACCGTGGACGGCATCACCGTGGTGGGCGAGCGCATCAACCCCACCGGCAAAAAGCGGTTCCAGCAGGCCCTGCGCGAGGGCGACATGAACTACATCCTCGAGCAGGCCGTCAGCCAGTCCGAGGCCGGAGCGCAGGTGCTGGACGTCAATGTGGGCGCGCCCGGCGTGGACGAGCCCGCCGTCATGGAGCAGGTGGTGAAGGCGTTGCAGAGCGTCGTCAGCCTGCCCTTGCAGCTGGATTCTTCCCACGCGGACGCCCTCGAGCGGGGCCTGCGGGTCTACAACGGCAAGCCCATCGTCAACTCGGTGAACGGCGAGACCGAAGTGCTGGAGCGCGTCCTGCCCCTCTGCAAAAAGTACGGCGCGGCCGTCGTCGGCCTCGCCATCGACGAGCGGGGCATCCAGCCCAGCGCCGACGCCCGGTTTGAGATCGCAAAGCGGGTGGTGGACGCGGCGCTGGCCCACGGCATCCCCCGGGAAGATATTTATATCGACTGCCTGACCCTCACCGCCAGCGCCCAGCAGCAGGACGTTCTGGCCACCGTGGAGGCGCTGGCCCGCTGCAAGACGGAGCTGGGCGTCCGCACCATCCTCGGCGTGTCCAACATCAGCTTCGGCCTGCCCTGCCGCCCCTACCTGAACACCACCTTCCTCACCATGGCCATGTACGCGGGCCTCGACCTCGCCATCATGAATCCTTCCAGCGAAGAGATGATGGCGGCAGTCTACGCCTACAACGTCCTCACCAACCGTGATAAGCAGAGCATGGCCTACATCGCCCGCTATGCCGATAAAGTCCCCGCCAGCGCCGCGTTGAAGCAGGCCCGGACGGCCCAGGCGTCTCAGACGTCAAACACCCCGGCGGAGGCGGATGCAGCTCACAGCGGCCCGTTTGCCGCGCTGATGCAGGCGGTGGAAAAGGGCCTCAAGGGGGAAGCCTCCGCCCGCACCCACACCCTGCTGGACGAAAACGAGCCCCTGACGCTGGTGGACGAGGCCCTCATCCCGGCGCTGGATGTCGTGGGTGAAAAGTACGAGAAGGGCAGGCTCTTCCTGCCCCAGCTGTTGCAGGCCGCCAGCGCCGCACAGGCCGCCTTTGAAGAGATCAAGACCGCCATCGCCAAGCGGGGCGGGGCCGGGGCCAGCAAGGGCCGCATCGTCCTCGCCACCGTCAAGGGCGATGTCCACGACATCGGCAAGAACATCGTCCGCGTCATCCTCGAGAACTACGGCTTCGAGGTCATCGACCTTGGCCGCGATGTGCCGGTGGAGACGGTGGTGGACACTGTCCGGGAGAAGGATGTCCACCTCGTGGGACTCTCGGCCCTGATGACCACCACCCTCAAGAGCATGGAGGAGACCATCGCGGCCCTCCATGCGGCAAAGCTCGACTGCAAGGTGATGGTGGGCGGCGCTGTCCTGACGCCCGAGTACGCCGAGAAGATCGGCGCGGACTGGTACGCCAAGGATGCCAAGCAGAGTGCCGATATTGCCAAGAAATTCTTCGGCGAGTCATAAAAACAGAGCAAGAGCCGGTGCATCTGCACCGGCTCTTTCGACGTTTACTTATGATCCACCAGCGCCATGATGCGCTCCGGCGGGGCGGAGAGGCAGGCCGGGGCGTCGGGTTCGGCCACGGAGAGGGTCGTCTTGCTCACTTTCCACCACAGACGAGTGGTGCCGTCCGGCAGCTGGAAGATGAGGTTCCAGTCGAAGGGGTTCTCGCTGGCCGAGAGAAGCTCCACCGGCAGGGCGTTCTCTGCGCCCGGGGCGGAGGGGGCGAAGTCGTGGGCACGGATGCCCACGGCGGTGCAGCCCTCCGGCACCTCAGCGGCGAGGTGCAGCAGACTCTCACAGCCTGCGAGGCGGACGCTGTGGGCGTCCACCCGGGTGCAAGGCAGGATGTTCTTGCAGCCGGTCAGCCGGGCCGCAGCGGTGCTGCGGGGGTTGGCAAAGACCTCTTTCGTGGTGCCGGTGCGGAGCACCTGCCCGCCGTCCATGACGATCATGTCCCGGCACAGGCGGTAAGCCTCGTCCCGGTTGTGGGTGACAAGCAGGGCTGTGCCGTCGAAACCGGCCAGCAGGCTGCCCACTTCGCCCTCCACTTCCTCGCGGAGGTAGCTGTCCAGTGCGCTGAACGGCTCGTCCAGCATCAAGATCTTCGGCTTGCCCACAAGGATACGGGCCAGCGCGGTGCGCTGCTGCTGTCCGCCGGAAAGCTCTGCCGGGCGGCGGCTGGCCAGTTCTTCCAGCCGCAAGGCCCGCAGCATCCCGGCGCAGCGGGCCTTGCGGGCGGCTTTGTCCCTTTCGGATTTCAGGCCGCAGAGGATGTTCTGCTCCACGGTCATATTCGGGAAGAGGGCATAGTTCTGGAAGAGCAGGCCCACGCCCCGCTGCTGGGGCGGCAGGTCGATGCGCTGCCCGCTGTCGAACAGCACCCGCCCATCCAGCACGATGCGGCCCTTGTCGGGTTTCACGATGCCCGCGATGCAGCGCAGCGTCATGCTTTTGCCGCAGCCCGACGCGCCCAGAATGGCCGTGGCAGTGTTCCCGGCGGTGAAGTCGGAGCGGAGGGTGAAGCCGTTCAGCTTTTTCTCGATGTGTACTTCCAGGCTCATGCGCGGCCACCTGCTTTCTGCTTTTTCTCCAAGAGGTTCACAGCCAGTAGCACCACAGCAGAGATGACGATGTCCACCAGCACCCACCGCATGGCACCGGCCTCATCGTTGGTGCGCCAGAGCTGGTAGACGGTGGTGGCGATGGTGGCCGTCTTGCCCGGGGTGTAGCCCGCGATCATGCTGGTAGCACCGTACTCGCCCAAGGCCCGAGCAAAGGCCAGCACCGTACCGGCCAGAATGCCCTGTCGGCAGCAGGGCATCCGCACCCGCCAGAATATCCATGTGTTGGACTGTCCCAGTGTCTGGGCCGACCAGGCCAGCGTCTCGTCAAAGCTCTCGAAGGCGCCCCGGGCGGTGCGGTACATCAGCGGGAAGGCCACTACGATGGACGCAAAGATGGCGCTGTACCAGTTCATGACCAGCTTGACGCCGAAATGCTCCAGGAAGAAGATTCCCAGCGGCCGCTTTGCGCCGAAGAGCAGCAGCAGAAAATAGCCCACCACCGTAGGCGGCAGCACCATGGGCAGGGTGAGCACCACGTCCAGCACGCCCTTGACGGTGCGGGGCAGCTTTGCGATATAATAAGCGGCAAAAATGCCGAGGAAGAACACCGCTGTGCAGCTGATGAGCGCGATGCGCAGGCTGTTCCATAAGGGATACCAATCCATAAATGATACCTCGAATGTTGGGGGCCTTAAGGCTCTCCCTTTGGGAGAGCTGGCGAGCGAAGCGAGACTGAGAGGGCAAGCCCGTTGCGACAGCGCCGGTGCATAGCGATAGGTAGACTCTTTATCAGAGCGATACTATCGCCATGCCTGAGCTTCTCCGTCAGCGTCCTTGCCCTCTCCGTCACCTGCGGTGACACCTCTCCCAAAGGGAGAGGCTTTTGCTCACGGTCAGGCTGACCTTACATCGCCGTGAAGCCCACGCCCTCGAACACGGTGGCGGCACGGTCAGTCTGCAGATAGGCCAGGAACTCCCTGGCGGCCTCGGCGTTGGGAGCAGCCTTCAGCACAGCGGCGGGGTAGATGGCCTGACCGCACATCTCGGCGGTGGCCTCGTCCACGGGGGTCAGACCGGCGCTGTAAGCGTCGGTGCAGTAGACGACACCGGCGTCCACACTGCCCTCGCTGATCTGGGTGGTGACTTCCTTGACGTTGGAGCCGTAGGTGATGACACCGGCAGCAGCCAGAGCCTCTTCGGCGAGGTCATAGTAGGCGAGGATCTTCTGGGTGTACTGGCCCACAGGCACATCGCTGTTGCCCATGCAGAACAGGATGTCCTGAGCCTTCAGGTGCTCGGCCAGAGCGTCGAAGCTGTCGATGCCCTTGTCGCTGCCCTCGGGCACACAGAGGACGACCTTGTTTTCCAGCAGGTCCACGCGGGTGGAGGGGTCCACGAAGTCCAGACCGTCGGTGTTCACGTCGGCAGAAGCGGTGATGTCCAGCTGGTTCATCTGCTTCTGACCGGCGGAGAGGAAGAGGTCGCAGTCAGCGCCCTCCTGGATCTGGGTCTTGAGAGTACCGGAGGAATCAAAGTTGAAGCGGAAGGTGACGCCCGGGTTCTCGGCAGAGTAGTCTTGGGCGATGGCGTTCAGGGTCTCGGTCAGGGAGGCAGCGGCGAAGACGATGAGCTCGACGCTCTCGCCAGCAGCCTCGGAAGCAGCTGCGGAAGAGGCAGTGCTGGAAACAGCGCCGCCGCAGGCGGTCAGGGCAGCAGCAGCGCCGACTGCGCCGACCACGGACAGAAAGCTGCGGCGGGAAATGAGATCGGTTTTCATGAATTTTCTCTTTCTATCAATGTTATTTGCGGGCGCACTCGCCGTCCAGACCGGCGGCGATGCGGACGCCGTGCCCGAGGCTGGGCAGGATATACTCGAGGTTCTCCTTCACGGCTTTCGGACTGCCCGGCAGGTTGACGATGAGCGTCTTGCCGCGCAATACACTGGCGGCGCGGCTCAGCATCCCGCGGGGGGTGATGGAAAGACTGTGGTACCGCATGGCCTCGGCGATGCCGGGGGCGCTGCGGTCGGCCACGGCATAGGTGGCTTCGGGGGTAATATCCCGGGGCGAGAAGCCGGTGCCGCCGGTGGTCAGGATAAGGTTCACCTGACGGCCATCGGCCAGACGGATGAGCTGTGCTTTCAGCGCCCTGGCCTCGTCGGGCAGGAGCATCGTCTCTTCCACCACATAGCCTGCGGCGGTGAGTATCTCCACGATGAGGGGGCCGCTCTTGTCCTCCCGCTCGCCCCGGCTGCCCTTGTCGGACAGGGTGATGACCGCAGCGCGCAGCGGCGGATCTTCCAGCGGCGGCAGAAGGGTCACTTCGTCGCCGACATGAATTTCGCCGCCTTTCAGCACCCGGGCAAATACGCCCTCCCGGGGCATGATGCACTCGCCGGTCTGCTGCTTGATGACGCAGTCGTTGTGGCACTCCTTGCCGATCTGGGTCATCTCCAGCACCACGTCGCCGATGGCGAAGCGGCTGGTGACGGGCAGGCTGCGGAAGTCGAAGCCCTCGATGACGAGGTTTTCGCCAAAGGCACCATAGTCCACCCAGATCTTCTTGCGGAACGCCTCGATCTTTTCGGCGCTGAGCAGGCTCACCTGCCGGTGCCAGTTTCCGCCGTGGGCGTCGCTCACGATGCCCCATTCCGGGGTCAGGACAGCACTTGGCACCTCGGTCTTGACGGTGCCGCGCTTGGGGCTGGTGCAGATCGCCAGAATTTTTCCCATAGTAATTTATCCTCCGATACGGTACATCCCGCGGGTGGCGGGTATGGAATTGTCTCCGAAATGATGTTCCCGGGGTTTCGACCAGATGGTCTCCCGGATGGCCTGTAAAAGCTCCTCGTCGGCTGCGCCGCCGCGCAGCAGGGTGCGCAGGTCGCAGCCCGTCTCGCTGGCAAGGCAGGGGCGCAGAAAGCCCTGACTGGTCAGCCGCACCCGGTTGCAGGAAGCACAGAACTTGCCATGGACCGCCGCGATGAAGCCCACATCGCCCTTCCAGCCCGGGACGGTGTAGTAGACGGCAGGCCCGTCGCCGAACCCGGCGCTCTGGGCGGCGGGCAGAGGCGAAAACTCCGGCCAGCGGCGGGCAAACCGCTCCCGCAGCTCCGGCCCCGAGATGCAGGGCATGGCCGCGCCGTAGCCGATGGGCATCATCTCGATGAACCGCACCTGTAACGGGCGGCTCTCGGCGAGGGCGGCCAGGTCTTCCAACTCACCCTCGTTCACGCCCACCTGCGGCACACAGTTCAGTTTGACAGGGATGCCGCTGTCGAGGGCTGCGCGGATGCCCTCCATGACGTGCTCGAACTCGTCCCGGGCCGTGATGCTTTGGAACACCTCGGGGCGCAGAGTGTCGAGGCTGATGTTCACGCTGTCAAGACCAGCCGCCAGCAGGGCGGGAAGCTGCTGCGCCAGCAGGATGCCGTTTGTGGTCATGGTGACTTTGCGGATGCCGGGGATGGCTTTCAGCCCCGCCACCAGCTGGTCTACGCCCTTGCGCACCAGCGGCTCTCCGCCGGTGACGCGGACGGTATCGACGCCGCACCGGGCAAACAGGGCCGCCAGACGCAGGAACTCTTCGTAGGTGAGCACGGCTTCCCGCTCCAGCTTTTCCACGCCGTCGGGCATACAGTAGCGGCAGCGCAGGTTGCAAAGGTCGGTGACGGACAGGCGCAGATAGTGGATATTGCGCTGGGCAGAATCAAACATAGCCGCCCTCCGCCCGGATGTAGTGGCCGCTCTTGCCGCCGGTCTTCTCGACGAGATGGATCTCGCCCAGCTCCATGCCCTTATCGACGGCCTTACACATATCGTAGATGGTGAGCAGGGCGGTAGAAACGCCCGTCAGGGCCTCCATCTCCACGCCGGTGACGCCCGCCGTCTTGACGGTGCAGAGCGCCTCCACAGCCTGCCGCTCGGGCAGAAGCCTGAAGTCCACGCTCACTTTCGTCAGGGGCAGCGGATGGCACAGAGGGATGAGCTCGCTGGTGCGCTTGGTGGCCATGATGCCGGCAATGCGGGCCACGCCCAGCACATCGCCTTTCTTCACGGTGCCGCTCTCCACAGCGGCGAATGCCTCGGCGTTCATGGTGATGATGCCGTGGGCGGTGGCCTCCCGGAAGGTGACGGTCTTCTCGCTCACATCCACCATCACGGCGTTGCCGGAGGCATCAAAGTGGGTCAGATTGGTTTCAGTCATGATCGTATCTTTCTGCTTAACAAAAATAAATCGTATGGGGAGCCGGGCTTGCCCTCTCAGTCTCGCTTCGCTCGCCAGCTCCCCCAAAGGGGGAGCCGTTGGCAGGCCGGGCAGCTCTGAGCGGGACGCCTGAGGCCGATATGGCGCAAAAGGGCGGGCCTTGCTACAGAGGCCGGCAGCTTCTGGACAAGCGTTCCTTGTCAAGCTGCTGTAAATCTCTGTCGCAGGGCACTATCGTTCCCGACAGGAAGAGCTTTTCTCGCCCAGTGCGGGCCTTACCGACACGCCAGTGGCTCTCCCTTTGGGAGCAACGGCGACGACCGCCGCCAGCGGCGGAAACAGGGAGGAGCTGTTGGGACAGCGGCCAGCAGGATGCAAGCGGCAGCGAAGCAGACGCTGGGTGCCGCAACCCGGGCAGTGGCACGGCGGTAGCCGTGACGGAGAGGTTTATATTCTCTCAGCAATGCCCAAATCCGCAGTTAGGCCAGTGGCACTCGGCGCAGCCAAGGCAGAGACCGCCCTCGCCCAGACGGGCAATATCCTCGGCGGTGATGGCATCGTCGGCCAGCAGACGGGGCAGCAGCAGGTCAAAGATGGTGCGCTTGGCGTACATGACGCAGCCGGGCAGACCGCAGACCGGCACACCGTCCAGATAGCTCACGAGGAACATGGCACCCGGCAGCACCGGTGCGCCGTAGGTGACGATGTCCGCGCCGGTGTTCCGGATGGCCAGCGGGGTGCGGTCGTCGGGGTCCACGCTCATGCCGCCGGTGGTGAAGATGAGCTCACAGCCCGCCGCTTTCGCCTCGAGAATGGCGGTGGTGATGCCTGCCGGGTCGTCGTCGCAGACCTTGTGGAAGGTCATCTCGCAGCCGTATTCGGCCAGCTTGCCCACGAGGATGGGGGTGAACTTATCCTCGATGCGGCCCTTGAACACCTCGCTGCCGGTGGTGATGACGGCAAACTTCTTGGCCTGCATGGGCAGCACGTTCAGGATGGGCTCACTGCCTGCGGCAGCCTGCATGGCGTCCATCTTCTCCTGTTCGATGACCAGCGGGATGATGCGGGTACCGGCCAGTTTCTGGCCCTTTTTCACGGGCAGGTCGCCGTGGATGGTGGCGATCATCATCTGGGGTGTGCGGTTCACGGCCAGCAGGGCTTCGCGGTTGATCTTCAGCAGGCCGTCGCAGTCGGCGATGAGCTCGATCTTGCCCTCTTTCGGCTCGGTGCCGTGGATGTTCTTGCCCGCAGCGGCCTTGTACAGCAGCGCGGCGGCTTCGTCCTCGTGGAGGATGCCGGGCTTTTTCTCCCAGACGTAGAGGTTTTCTTTGCCGATGGAGAGCAGCACGGGGATGTCCTCGGGCTGGATGACATGGCCCTTGCGGAAACGTGCGCCCTTGAACTCGCCGGGAATGATTTGGGTAATGTCGTGGCAGAGCACCTGGCCTGCCGCGTCTTCGGTACGAATCAGTTTCATATCTGTCTTCTCCTTACAGGCCCGGCATCTGGGCAACGAGCCAGTCGGCCAGAGCCTGCGCATCTTCCAATCCAAAATCTGCCCCCGGAATGTCTCCCACCACCGCCAGCGGCTGGAAAGACACCGGTGTGTCCGAAATTTCTTTGCGGACAACTTCGATTTTCGGCCAGCCGCTGTCCTTGAAGCCTTCCAGCAGCACCAGATCATAGCCGTGGCGCTCGAAGAGCGCCAGCAAGTCCTGCTCCGTCAGGCGGAACATCTCGGTCAGCAGATAGCGCTGGCCGGAGTAGACCGCCACCCCCTCGGCCCCCGCTTCCCGCAGGCGGTAGCTGTCGGTGCCGGGGACATCGGGGGTGAAATCATGGCCGTCGTGCTTGATAATGCCCACTTTCAGCCCCCGGCTGCGCAGGGCAGGCAGAAGTTTTTCCAGCAGCGTCGTCTTGCCGCTGTTGTGCAGGCCGCTGACGGCCAGCACCGCCGGGCGCTTGAGTTCGATCTCCTGGGCCAGAGCCTCTTTCTGTTCACTGTACAAAACGGAGCACCTCCACTTCTTCGCCCGGAGTCACCGGGCCGCTGCCTGCAGGCAGTTCAACGAGACAGTTGCAGCCGATCATGGCAGAAAGGCTGCCGGACGAGTGGGCTTCGGCGTTGCCCTCGCCGGGGATGGTCACGCTGCCGCCCATGGCCTTGGCCCGCAGATAGCGGTTCCCCTTGCTGGGCTTCGAGAAGCCCGTGGTCAGGGTGCGGGTGGTGCGGGGAAGGATGCAGCTTCCCTCACAGCGCCCCGCCGCCCGCAAAAGAGCCGGGACGGCATATTGTTCCAGCGTAGCGGCGGCAGCAAAGGGGTTGCCGGAGAGGCAGAACACCAGCTTGCCGCCCACTTTCCCGGCCAGCATGGGGCTTCCGGGCTTCTGGGCCACGCCTGCAAAGAGGATGTCCGCATTCAGCTGTTCCAGCACAGCGGGCAGATAGTCTTTCTGCCCCACCGAGACGCCGCCGCTGGTGATGACGGCATCGCACTCCGCCAGCAGTTCCTGCATCTCACGGGTGATCTCATCCGGGTCGTCGGAGCAGTGCCGACGTTTTACCGCAAAGCCCAGCTGCCGCAGGCGGGCGGCGTTCTGGACGCCGTTGGCGTCGTAAATTTTGCCGGGCGTCCAAGCCTCGCCCGGAGCTAAAAGCTCGCTTCCGGTGGCCAGAACGCCCACGGTCAGCGTCTTGTAAACGGGGACTTCAGCGTATCCCTGCCCGGCCAGCACGCCGAGATGGGCGGGGGAGAGTACCGTACCGGCTTCGGCGATGACGGCACCGGCGGCGATGTCTCCGCCCCGGAATACCACGTTCTGCTGGGGCTTCATGGCGGCATAGAGCTGTACCGTCTCCTCGCCGCTGTCGGTCAGCTCCTGCATCAGCACACAGTCTGCGCCCTCGGGCAGGGGTGCGCCGGTCATGATGCGGGCCGCACAGCCCACAGGCAGGGGCGAAGCGGGGGCATCTCCGGCGTAGAGCTTCATGGTCACGGGCAGGGTGACGGGTGTTTCGCGGCTGGCACCGGCGGCGTCGGCGCTGTGCAGGGCGTAGCCGTCGAAGGGGCTGCGGTCAAAGGGCGGCTGGTCCATCCGGGCCGAAAGCGTCCCGGCGGCAATGCGGCCGCCCGCTTCGTCCAGCGGGACGGTCTCTGTCTCCGGCCTCGGCAGAGCCGCAGCGGCATCCAGCACGCGGCGCAGCGCCTCAGAGGGCGCGCAGAAAGGCTGTTTCATAAAAAAATCCTCCAAATGCCCGGCCACACCCGGCCCGCTATGGCTCAGACGGGGCGCAGCGGGGACTCATATAAAAAGGCAGGTTAAAAAAGAAGCGGAGACGTCTTGATGAAAAATCAAAACGCCTCCGCAGAATATCCGCACATTCCGGCAAAAGGCAGCTTGCAGACTGCCCTGCCGATGGCTGCTCCCTGCCGCCCTTGCAGTGGCGGCAGGGCATGGAAAGCCCCTGTGTGGATGGGAGGAGTTCTTTTTTTCAAATTGCAGCGTTTCTTCTGCGGGAAGGCGGCGGGGTTTCCCCCTCCACCCTTGAATGCCGGCTGATATAGCCCTTAGCATTGCGGCGCGGTGTCATGCCCGACGGTTTAGACACCTTTGCTCAAAGAAGCTCGTATACCCTATTTGATCGTGTGGGATGCTTTAGTCGGTCCACTCGTCCACGTCGCTGATGGCTTTTGCGTAGCGGCGGGTGAGATGCTGGGTGGAGAAGAGGAACCGCTCGTTCTGGTTGTTGGTCAGCTCCTCGATGTCGGCGTACTCCGGCTTGCCCTGCATGGACTGCCACGTCTGCTCGATGGCTTCCTGTGTCAGATCGTAGGGCGAGCGGCGGAAGTACCGCAGCGGGGTGGCGCTGGGGTAGACGCGGGCGTTGAACCGCACCATCTCGGCCACCATGGCGCAGAGGTCCTTGTCCTCGATGAGCTGCGCGATCATGGCGTAGTTGTCGCTCATGTTGGCGCTGGAGTAGTAGTAGGCATCCTTTGCGCCGGCGCGGGACACGATGTCTGCGCACTGGGGGTCTTCCGGCATCTGGGCCAGAAGTTCATCGGCGTTTTCCACCTCGCTCACCAGCAGGGCGTGGGATGTGACCAGCGCCGCCGCCGAGCGGGAGCGGATGTAACCCGCCAGCTCCTGTGCCGGGGTCAGCTTGGGCAGCTCCGGCGCGGTGACGGTGGGCTGGTCGGCGTAGGGGTCGCCCTCTGCCTCCGGTGCAGCGGCCAGAAAATCCAGCAGCTGGGGCTTTTCGGCGGCGTCCGGTGCAGCCGTCTCTTCGGGAGCGGGCTGTGCCTCGGCCTGCTTTGCGGCCAGAGCATCCGTCTCCTTCTGTACGGCGGCAATGACGTCCTCGCCGAGCTTTGCGGCGCTGCCGTCGAACATACTGCCCGTTTCCTTCAGGCGGCGGGCCGTCTCGCTGGCCGCGTCGATGTCAAAGACCTCGGCCTTCGGCTTCTTTTTCGCGGCCATCTCTGCCTTTTGCAGGTCGAGGATGACCTGCTCAGGGTCGGAGGCGGCGTCCACCGTGGTGGTATAACCGGGTTTGCGTCTGCCAAACAGCATGATAGTTCCTCTCGTTTCTGTGAATTACTGGGCTGCAGCCTCCCCGGCGGGAGTCTGGTCGTAGATGCCGCGTGCTTCCAGATCGTCGGCCATATCGCCGAGGTCGAACTTCTCCAGCGTCTCGCGGGTAGGCACACCGGTGGTCTTGTCCCAGCCGAAGATGTCATAGAACAGGTCTTTTGCCTTCTCCATGTCGGCGCGGTCCAGCTTGGTGGTGCCTTCCTCGAATGCCTTGAAGTCGGGTTCCTTGTCGAAGACCCAGTCGCAGATGGCGTCGTGCTCCTGACGGAGGTTTGCGCTGCCGCAGTTCTTCTGGAAGCTGATGGCGGTCATGGCGCGCAGCATCTGGGTGATGCGCTCGCCTGCCTCCTGCAGACCGGCCTGGGTGTAGGTCTCGCCGGTGACGGCGGTCATGAAATCTGCCTGCAGGTCCAGATCGCCGTGGTAGGCCCGCTCCTTGGAGGGAGACTGGGTCATGGGCCACATCCAGTTGCAGAGGGTGGCAGAGTCGTGGAAGTTCTTGTCGTTGACGCAGTAGGCGGCCAGCTTTGCCTTGTTTTCGTTGATGGGCGTGTAGGCCTTGGCCTTGTCGTAGCAGCCCTCGCCGAAGAAGTCCTCCATGACCTTTTTGGTCACCTCGTAGGGTGCGCCGGAGCCGGTCTCGCAGACGATCTCGTGGATCATGCAGTCTCTATTATACACCAGATTGTACAGCATGCCAACCTGCCATGCCTCTGCGGGGCCGTGGTGGTTGGGGAAGCCGTTGTACATCAGGTTGGAGTTGGTGGCACCGTCGGTGCGGTCCAGCCAGCTCTTGGGCAGGCCGAACTTTTCCATCATGGCCAGCGTACCCTTTGCGATGACGGACAAATCGCCCTCGCCGTAAGCCATGCGGCGGATGAGCTCCACCTCCCAGCGGGGGTCACCGGCCTTTTCCCATGCCCAGGGCAGGGAGTCGTACTCTTCCTCGCTGATGTACTTGGTGGCCTCCTCACGGGGCATCCGCAGGATCCACAGCAGGTCACGGTTCAGGTTGCCGTAGTTGTCCCACAGGCCCATGTCATCGACGGCGTGAGACCATGCCAGGTTGATGACCATGGTGCCGTCGCCCTCGTACTTGAAGTCGTGGACGCCGTCCGGGTAGACGCGGGTGCCGTACAGCACGGGCATACAGGTGTTGGAGTTGTGGGTGGGCAGGTCGTAATCGGCCAGCGGGTCTACATCATACTCGGTGTAGCAGCGGATGGGGCAGGAGGAGCAGCCGCCGTTCTTCACGGTGTACTCCGCAGCCGGTGCGCCGAAGTCGAAGTAGCCCTTGAAGCAGCGCAGCGCGATCTTGTTGATGTCGTTGTAGGGCTGCTCGCCGGTGTCCACGGGGCCGCCGGGAGCCTTTTTCCACATACGGCCCGGTGCGCCGGACCAGCGGTTCTTGCCGGAGGTGGCGCTGTACTCGGCCCAGCTCTGGGGCTGTGCGGGGACGTTGTGGTTGTTGTTGCCGCCGATGAGGTTGCCCATCATGTAGTTGGAAAGCTCCAGCACCTTCTTGGGGTCGGCCACCTTGACGCTGCCGGTGCCGCGGATGGCCAGGCCCTTCAGCTTCTTGTTGCCCATGGCAGCGCCCAGACCGGCGCCGCCGGAGTTGCCAAAGCTGGTGTTCAGGGTGGAGTAGTCCACCAGATTCTCACCGGCAGGGCCGATGGAAGCGGTCTCGAACTCACGGCCGTTCTGCTCCACCATCCACTTGTTGGACGCGAACGTACCCTTGCCCCAGATCTCAGAAGCATCCTCGAGGGAGACCTGGTCGTCCTCGATGCGCAGGTAGACGGGCTTTGCGGAGATGCCGGTGATGACGATGCCGTCCCAGCCCGCATACTTCAGCATGGGGCCGATGTGGCCGCCCATGTGGGCGTCGATGATGGAGCTGCCCTTGGACCAGGTGGAGCGGAAGGTGACGTTCATGCGGCCGGAGCAGGGCACGCCGGCGCCGGTCAGGGGGCCGACGCCGAAGATGACCTGTGCCTTCTCGTCGTAGGGGTCGAGGTCCATGGGAGCTTCCTCATACATGATGCGGTAGGCCATGCCCATACCGCCGATATATTTATGGTACTTTGCGTCGTCCTGCGTGGTGATCTCGCCAGTGGTCAGGTCAACGCGCAGGATCTTGCCTGTCCAGCCATAACTTTCAGCCATTGTTGTTCCTCCTTACAGGTCCATGTAGGCAGCCTGTGCTGCGCTGGTGACGGCGTCCCAGTCCACGATGGACAGAGCGCCGGACGGGCAGCCTGCCACGCAGGCACCGCAGGCGATGCACTTGGACGACTTGCCGGTCTCGGGGTTGACGGTGGGCATATGCCAGGGACAGGCCTCGTGGCAGGCGCCGCAGCCGATGCACTTGTCGGTGTCCACCACACGGATGCCCTGCTCGTTGGTCGTAATGGCCTTCTGGGGACAGGCGTTGCCGCAGGCGGGGTCCTCGCACTGGCGGCAGGTATCCGGGAAGTAGACAAAGCAGTTGTCGTTGCCGGACAGCAGGCCGTTGCCGGCACCGTCCAGATTCAGACGGCGCTGGATCTTCACGCGGCTGATGTAAGAGGAGCACACGCCGTCGTTGGTCAGCGTGCAGTTGATCTCGCAGCGCTGGCAGCCGGTACACAGGTCGGCGTTGACCACCAGCAGGCCCTGGGGCAGCGCCCAGGTAGCCACTGCGCCGCTGTCCACCTGCTTCTGCGAGCAGCCGAAGAGGGACAGCATGGATGCGGAGAGGGTGAGCCCTGCAAGGCTCTTGCCCGAGATCTTCATAAATTGACGGCGGGTCATGTCAGCCGTCAGAAAATCAGTTTTTGCCATAGGTTCCATTCCTCCGTTGAGGTCACTCTGCGCGGAGCACCTCAGTTACATAGAAATACGAGTTGTTGACGATGTTGGTGACGGCGGTCGAGGTGATGGTCGCGCCGGAAAGGGCGTCCACCTCGGTCAGGTCTGCGCTGACAGCGCCGGCACTGGTCTGCCCGGTGGTCAGTTCGGCCTGTGCCAGCTGATAAGCGGCCTGCTTTTCTGCGGACCAGTCCGCATAGGGCAGAGCCTGCTCCTCACCGTCCTGCGCACTCTTGCTCAGACCGGCAGCGTAGAGCTTGCGGCGTGCCACAGCCTCGGCGCTGGTATCCATCGGAGGGATCAGCTCGTCGGCCAGAGGCTCGCCGTTCAGTGCCGAGAGGGTCAGACCTGCTGCGTACATCCTGCGGGTGGCCTCGGCCTCGGGAGAGGTGTCGGACACGTTCCACTGCGCGGGGTCAAGATCCTCCCCAGCAGCGGGCTGCTCCTCCGCCGCACCGGCAGCGGCATAGGCGGCACCGGTAAGGGGGTCGGTCACAGTATAGCTTTTGCCTGCCAGCGTAAAGGGAGCTGCGCCCTGATACTGGGACGTGAACTCCGGGTTGACACACTGGCCGCCGAGGCTGTCCGTCTCTGCCTGCGAGAGGATCTCGACAGCGGAAACATTGCCCTCGGCGTCAAGGGTCACGGCAGTCTGCACATCGCTCTGGAAGCCCTTCTGAGAGCCCTCCACGCGATAGCTGCCGTTGTCGAGCTGGTACACTGCGCTGATGCCGTAGGCGGCTGCATCCGCCTCCGACACCGGCAGCAGGGTACCTGCAACCGTGGTGCGCGCGTGCTGCATTGCGATAAGACCTACCGCCATTGCGATCGTCGCAGCGCCCATGGCTGCGTAGCCCGGCAGCCGCTTGCGCCACAGGGGAACGGGCGCAAACGGGTTGGTTGCCTGCTTCATGTTATCACCTGCCTGTTTTTTTCTGCCCGGGTTTCCCCGGACAACAGTTAAGGCCGCCCCAGCTGCTGCAACAGCGGAGCGGTCTTTTCGTTAATATATTATCATTCGGGCCGGAAGTAAGTCAACGCGAACCGATGTCACCCCGCACTTTTTGACGATGTCAGCGGATGTTTCCGGCCGCAGAGCAGCTGTAAGCCGTATTCTGCGGCCAGCTCCAGCGACTGGACGGTGGGCATGGTCTTGCTGACCAGTGTCGGAACGCCGGCCCGGATGGCTTTGCGCACCATATCCATCGGTACGCGGCCGCTGGTGTAGAGCACGCATTCGCTGAGGGGGACACCGGCCAGAAGCATGCTGCCCACGGCCTTGTCCAGCGCATTGTGGCGCCCGATGTCCTCGCAGGCGCAGAGGATGCGGCCCTCGTGCAGCACAAAGCAGCTGTGGACTGCATGGGTGGCCTGATAAAGCGGCAGGCCCGCGCTCATGGCGGCGGCGAGGGCGTCCACCCACTCCGGCTGCAGGTCCAGATGCGGCACCGTGCGCAGCGGCTGCACTTCCACCGGACTGCCCAGCGCGACATTGTCGGTGCAGCAGCTGGAAACCTCCTGTGCCGCCGCGCGGCGGGCCGTCAGCGGGTGGTTCAGGTAGATATTGATTTTCAAGCCTTCCGCGCAGACGGCAATTTGTTCCACTTCCTCTGCGGAGGCGATCCATCCTTCGGTCAGCAGCCGCCCCAGCGCCAGCTGCGGCAGAAGCTGGGGTGTGCATACCACCCGGAAGGCCGGCTGTTCATTTACATAGATAACTGCGGCGTGTTCTGTTGGAATGGCCGCTTCCGTGCCGTCCGGCATCCGTACGGTTTCAAAGGCGGCTGCTGCGCCGAAGAGGTCGATTCTCTGCATGGGGGTCCTTTCTCTGCCCATTGGGGCAGGGGGTCCTGTTTGATGAGCGGACTTGGCGTTTCGCAAAGCCCTGCCTTTGAACGGAAAGAATCAAGTCCTCTTATCCGCTGCGCACCGCCTGACGGGTTGCGTTTACTGATTTTTCTGCAGCCCCTTGGCAGGGCTTTGAAAAATCAGAACGCGGCCCCAACAGCTCCTCCCTGTTTCAGCCGCAGGCTGCGGTCGTCGCTGTTGCTGTTCAAGTCCTCTTATCCGCACCAAACAATGAAAATCCGAACCTTTTCTCGATAGGAGAAGGGTTCGGATTTTTTGTTTTCTTCGGAAATGATAATTCCGGCTCCTTCCCGATGGCTGTGTGTCCGAAACCTTATCAGAAAAAAGACCGTATCACAAAGGTCACAACTGTAAAGGTGCCGTAAGGCAGAAAGGACACAAACATGAAGTACGATGCAAGAGCCTGCAAGTTCAACATGGACACCGGCTGCGTGGAGCTGCTGCTCCGGGATGGGAGAATGATCTCCATTGACTGCACCGGGGTCGAGAATGCGCTGGACGTGACTATAGCACAGAGGTCGGAATTGGATTACCTCATCTACAATGATCCGCTGGGCTATGCGGACTTGATTCTGAACGGTGACCCGGAGGGATACTTGAAAAACGTAACCGGGAGCCATGGGTTGGAGGATTAAAGGAAACGCCGTTCCAAAAGCAACTGGAACGGCATTTCTTATCTTTCGATATTCGGCATCTTCTGTCCCCGAAGCTCCTGCCGGATGGCACGGAACTGATCAGGTACATCCGCATCGGTCATCGCACTGGGGACATCCACTGTCCCAGCGGCTTTGGCGGCTTCATAGAACCAGCATTTATACTCCACGGTCTCCAGCGTATGCTGTAACTGCTGGATCTGCTGGGTGAGCACCTCACGCTGATGCCGGAACATTTCCAGCCGGGTGTCAATGGTGTCGTCTCCCTGCATGGAAAGCTCAATATACTGCCGGATATCCTTGATGGACATTCCGGCTTTTTTCATGCAGCGGATGACCTGCAGCCACTCGAAGTCGCTTTCCCGGAACATCCGAATGCCGCCGGAGGAACGCTCCACAAATGGAAGTAACCCTTCTTTGTCGTAGTAGCGTAGGGTGGAGGTAGGTACGCCCAGCTTTTGTGCCATTTCACCTACAGTATAGATCATCTGAAACCTCCGTTTTTTCAAAAAGGCCTTGACTTAAATTACGCTTTAAGTTGTATGATAAAATCAAACTTTGTCAACATCATAATGCGGATACACTCCGCTGTCAAGGAGGTTCCTATGAGCAAGAAGGTATTGATTTTGTCTGGCAGTCCCCGGAAGGGCGGTAACTCTGATATTCTATGCGATGAATTTCTGCGTGGAGCGCAGGATGCCGGGCACAAAGCAGAAAAGATCCGGGTCGCTGAGAAAAAGGTGGTTCCCTGTTCCGGCTGCTACTACTGTAGCACCCACGGTGGAGCCTGCGTCCACAAGGATGATATGGCAGACATCCTGCAAAAGATGATCGATGCCGATGTCATTGTGCTGGCGAGCCCGGTATACTTCTACTCCATCAGTGCCCAGTTGAAGGCAGTGATCGACCGTACCGTGGCACGGTGGCTTGAGGTCAAAGACAAGGAATTCTACTACATCACCACCATGGCAGACGAGGAAAAAGCCTCTGCGGACACTACGCTGACCTGCTTCCGGGGCTATGCAGACTGCGTGGAAGGAGCCGTGGAAAAGGGAGTCCTTGTAGCGGGCGGTGTCTATGAGCCGGGTGCGGTGCGAAACACCTCTGCAATGGCACAGGCTTACGAGATGGGGAGGAACGTATAATGGCAGTAAAACAGACGGCAGGGCGGGATGCTCTGGGCGAATTTGCACCAAAATTTGCAGAACTTAACGATGAGGTACTATTCGGGCAGGTGTGGAGCCGAGAGGATAAACTCTCCCTCCGGGACCGCAGCCTTGTGACGGTGGTGGCACTGATGGCGCAGGGACTGACAGACTCCTCATTTCGGTATCACCTGACGGCAGCGAAAAACAACGGTATTACCCGGACTGAGATTGCAGAGATCCTGACCCATGCGGCGTTTTATGTAGGTTGGCCCAAGGCGTGGGCGGCTTTCCGCATGGCCAAGGAAGTCTGGGCAGAGGACGCTGCAGAGGATGCCAAGGCAAAGCACCAGAGTGAAATGGTGTTCCCCATCGGTGCATCCAACGACGGTTTTGCACCATATTTCAGCGGAAAAAGCTATCTGGCACCCTTGTCCACCGCACAGGTTGGCATTTACAACGTCACCTTTGAGCCGGGCTGCCGGAACAACTGGCACATCCACCATGCCGCAAAGGGTGGCGGACAGATCCTTGTCTGCGTGGCAGGCCGGGGCTACTATCAGGAATGGGGCAAAGCTCCGCTGGAGCTGCATCCGGGCGATGTGGTGAACATTCCCCCGGAGGTCAAGCACTGGCACGGTGCTGCACCCGATTGCTGGTTCTCTCATCTGGCAGTGGAAGTGCCCGGCGAAGGCACCTCTAACGAGTGGTGCGAGCCGGTGCCGGAAGAAACCTATAAGGAGTTACGGTGATGCGGTTTGATGTACGCCCAACCGCGATAAAACAAAAACAGGGTGCGCCCTGTCGGACGCACCCTGCCAAAAGCCACAGACGATAGCGATATGTACAACAGGGAGTTCCCCAGTGGGAACTTCCTGTTTTTCGTTGTTTGCATGATGAGCCTGCTCTGCCTGCCACGCGGCAAACTCTCTCTGGCCTTCCTCGCTGTTCCAGCAGGCAAGGATGGCCGGATAGAATGCCCGTGCCAGACGGTCAATGACTTCATCGGGATAAGGGGAAGTGTTTGTGGACTTTTTCTTTTTGTTCAAACGCACGCTCCTTTGATCGTCCCACCGTGGCAAAGTCGGGCGAGAAAATCAAAGTTCCAATTTTTATCAGGCGCAAGGGCGCGGATGCTTTCCGCCCTGCACTTGCGGCTGGGGACTTGTTGATGGCTTACAGGTGTCTGCTGTTATGCGGTCTTTTCTTCTTCAAGGGCTTCTGCAAGAGCCTTTTCCAGATAGGTTTCGATTTCAGTCAGGTAGTTAGCGGGTCGCTGCATTGCGAAGCGGAGAACCTTCTGCTTTTCCGGGTCAGTGAAATAGCTGGGATTGTTTTTGAGTGTTTTCTTCCATGAGTTTTTCATCATTTCGGTCGCACGGCTCAAAGACTTGTAAACCTTCATAAACTCGTCCGGTACATGATAGCACCGAAATTCTTCTGTTTGTGGTGTGGGCATGGGAACGGGTTCCGCTTTTTCAGGTTCAAATTCTGCGCTGGCAGATTCCAACACTTCCAGTGCCTCTGGATGCAGGATTTGAGCAAGGACGTCTGAACGATGCTCGACACTTGCCTGCACAAGCTTGGACATTTCTTCGTTGGTGAACTTCACTTCGCCGGAAAAGACTTTCTGCTTGATGCCGGGAGAGAGATTATCTGCGATGTCGATGCCTCGTGTATAGTGGCTGGCACGAAGAACGGAGGCACGGCTGACACCGTTTTCCTCTGCGATCCGGTCACAGGTTTTCTTTCCAGAGTGGTGGTTATCACCGTGATCACCACCACTTTTCTTTGCTAAAGTGTACTGATTACCCCGAAAGATTTTTGCAGCTTTCTTTTCAGCTTCATACTGTTTCCCAAGCAGATAGCGTTTCTGTTCGGGGCTCAGGTTTCGCCGTCCCAACTGATTCCGGCAGATCCACGCAACGGCTTCTTCGCGGTTCTCAAATCGGAGCGGCATAGTGGAAAAATAAATCTCAGGATGCTTCTGGAGAATGGCATAACGGTTGTGGCCATCAACAAGTGTATTATTCCACACGATCAAAGGAGAGAGCAGCTTGCCCTCTTTCAGGATATTTTCTTCAAGCTGCTTAAATTCATCATCGGTCAGAGGAGGAATCTGGGACTGGAACTCCGGGTCGATTTTCAGATTGATCATACGCACACTCCTTTATCTCTCCTGCTGCGTCTGTTCTTCCTCCCGGAAAAAGGACGCAACATTCTGCTTTGCGGTTTTCAGTTTGAGCAGTTCTTCCTTAGCTTCCTTGTACTGCTCGTAGAACTTTGCCTTTTCGGATGCCAACTGCGCATACTCGGCTTCCAGCTTTTTCGAGCTGGGCAGCTTAGTGATATCGTTTGCCTTGAAATAGGCTGCTGCCGCCCGGTACGCTGTCAGCTCTGCACGATGCTGTTCCTCAAAGGCTGCGGGTCGCTTGGCGGTCCTTAACTGCTGTGCGATGTTCTTGGTGCTGGCGTAGGCTGCGACGTGATAGCGCAGCTCTTTGTTGGCCTTCATGCGACCTTCGAGGTCTTTCACTACGGTCAGTGATTCATGGAACTTGGTGTCAAGCTCTGCGATTCTCTGGTCGAGTGCGTCCTCGTTGAGCAGACCATTTTCCTGCAAGAGGATCAAGGTCTGTGCCATAGCTTTGAGGTTGTATTTTTTCGCCCAACGCTCGTAGCCGATGCCCTTGCCCTGTTTCAGCTTCGCCTGAATATCCACCAGTTTCCCGATGCGGTCGGACTTAAACTGAATCGTGCGCTTGCGCTCAGCGTTTTCCTGCAAGGCGGCAAGCACGAGTCCTTTCTCAAACTTGTCACCGAGATGTTTCGCCCGGATAAACTTTGTTCTGCCAGAGGGCAGATAACTGAGCTGTCCACGGCTTTCCTTAACCGTGATGCCATACTGCTGCATGAGCCTGTCAGAAAATTCTTCAAAGCTCGTGGCACGGTACAATACAGACGAAATCTGTCTCCGTAAAGTATCCTTCACAGTTTCAAACTTCTTCTGCCGGGGCTGCTGTCCAGTTGCGGTGAGGGCTGCGTTCTCACGGTCAAGTTTCAACTGACCACGCCTACGCACCCAATACTCAGCTTCGCTCACGCGCTCTTTCGAGCCGTTGAGCAAATCAATCTGGTACAGTCCAGCACTCTCGCACAGTTCCATGACCTCAACACGCAAGTGCCGCATGGTCTGGGCAGTGCTGGAATGCTTCATGCCCTCACGCCAGTCGCGGGGCTTCTGCATATAGGGCTTGCGCTCCACCTCTCGTGTTCGGACGCTGCCGATCACGATGTGGACATGGATGTTTCCCGAATGGTTGTGTCCATCGGGGTGGGTGCAGACGATTGCAGGATGACCGGGGAAATTTTCAGAACAAAACTTCAGGCCAAGGGCCTGTGCCTTTTCCATAGTCAAGCCGTTGTCGGCTGCATCGCGCGGGTCGAAGCTGATGATATATTGATGGCTCTTGATATCACCATGCTGGGTGTTCTTACCATACTTGCGGTTTGCCAGCAGACAGGCTGTTGCAAACGAGAAATCGCCGCACTCAAGGGTGTCGAGTAGGTACGATTCTCGCAGCATGGGTCGGCCTTGCTTGTCCAGAATTACCTTGCCGGAAAATTCATCGTGCTGGTAAACCAGATAGGATTCAATGGCGGTGTAGTCCGAGTTTTTAGAGCTTATATGCTTGAGCGTTGCCATACAGTTCACCCAGAACTTTCTCGGCGTTGAGCCGAAATGCAGTCAGGTCTGCAAGTTCGTTAAGGAGTTCGCCCGGATCTGCTCGGTGTCTGCACCGCCGGAATTGAAGTGCCTTGCAAGCTGGTTGAGGTTTCCGCCTACCTTGCTGCACTGAGCAAGCAAAGTGGAAACAGCGGTCAGGGTTTCTTCACCGCCGCCTGCAACGATGACCGTTTTCTCAATCTTGACGTTGTGGATGGCGCGGCGGATAAAAGTGGAGAGGGAGAGATTCAGGAGTTTGCAAGTGAGTTCCAGTGACGCTTTTTCCTCCACTGTCACACGGAACTTGATGACGTGCGTTTTGTTGTTCGGCGTGTCGTGGCGCTGGGAATTGCTAGGGGTCGATTGAACATTCGTTTTGGTCATTGTACCTCCTGTCTGTTCGATAACTCCTCGGTGAAGTTATGTAAAGCACGACACGCCGTTGCTATTCGCACCGTCAGGTGCGAACCATGAGCAGGGTTTGGGGCAGGCACGCCCCAACAAGATCACTTCGGAAATGCAGTCGCATTGAAGAAGTGAAGTCCCGGTGGAGCACAAGATTTTCAAGAATTGAAAATTTGTGGTCACGGGACGGTTCTTGCCCTCTACCGCTGCGCTCAAAACCGTTTCTGGGTAATTGTTTCCGAATTGTTAAGACGCAAAAAAACAAGTAGAGGTTGTGCTGCTCATGTAATGGGGTCACCGTTTGCTCCGAACGAAGTTCCTGCCCCTGTTTGCGCAGCGGCGTTGTCCGGCTCGCTCACGGAAGGTGTGAGGTCATGGCACGGTATCACGTTCAGACGGCTTATGCAAGATTCAAGGTACAATATGAAGAAAGCTGAGCGCAGTGCGGACACTACGTTCTGCTTCTTTCAAGCGCAAGAATAACACTTTACAGTTGTACAGTCAACAACAAAAAACAAATTTTGGAAGATTGAACAACTACATAAGATTTTATTTGTGAAAAAGAAAAATACCGCCCATGCAGCGCAGCGATGGATTTTGTCGGGTGAATCGGCGGCAAAATGAATCGGGTGTGTTGCGGGGCGGTAAATTCTTCGTGGACTTTTCCTCACGGAAGTGGTGGGTCTCACGGTGATAACCAACCACTTTCTGTGGCTGTGTTCAAAATGAACACGACCACATCTTGTGGATGGTTTCAAACCAATCCACAAAATCAGTGAGATTTGTGACAGAGAATATCATGTTTCGCAAGGTGCGTCAAGATGATTTTGAAAAATTTATGACGGTAAAACATAAGAAGTCTTACTATTTGGCTCAAATTGAAGTCTACTTGACTTTTTTATTGAAGAAATGTCCGTTTTATGCTGCTGCATCTGTAACAGCCTGACGATAAGCACTTGCAGCGTTGTTATTTTATTCAACTGGCTGGGGGATAGTCCTCTGCATCGGGCGAAGTATTCCTCAGTACGGTTTCCACCGCGCACAGAGCAATCTTGGCAAGATTCAGCGTGGTATGGGGATTCATGGCGGTATGCCTCCGTCTATTTTTCTGTGTATAGAATACCACATAAACAAAAAGAGAACGGACGGTCGTTTCTGTTTACGAATTGAGCGCCTGCCACAACGCATCTGAAGCATCAAACACTGCCACGCTGTACCCGGCAAAGCGGCTCTGGATATCAACAGTCTGGCTGCCATCGGCGGCAGTGTTGTAGCTGCCCAGTTCCAGCCCGGAAAGGGCGGGCTGGCTGCGCCACGGGATAAGCTTTGTCTGCCATTCCGCGCCCAGCTTTTCGCTCAGTGCCCCATAGGCCTGTTCGAAGCCCTCCGGGTCATCCAAGATCCAGATTTTGCTCTCGCCGTTGGCAAGGTCGGTGTTCATCTGGGTGGCACCGGCCATCTGACCGTTCATGTCGGTCAGGGCGGCATCGGCGCTCCATGTGTAGTTGTTCACCTGCACCACCACAGCCCCGTCGCCGTTGGCGTCCTCCGCATAGTCTGCCAGCGCAGTCTGCAGGCGCTGCACGGCCTCGTCCGGCAGGGCCTCCGCCGTGACTACCGCCACGGTGTAGTCCGGGTCTACGGTAGTCAGCAGGCCGTGCGCCACATACGCTACGCCCACAATGACCATTGCCGCCACCGCCACGATGCCCCAGTTGTAATACCACCAGTTGGCGCGGGAGCGCTTTTTCTGCTCCTGTGCGGTCAGGGGCTTATCCGGCGCTGCCGGGCGCGGGATGCTGCGCACCTCTACGCCGTATTCCTGCCGCAAAACCGGGAACAGGGTCTGCATCGCTGCCAGCCCCGGCAGCCAGAAGCCGAACAGCACCGCCCAGAACACGCTGACCGGGAACAGCAAGATCATGCCGCCGATGCCCGCCAGCATGAGAACGCCTGCCAGGACGCAGCGCGCCGGGGCGACAGCCAGCAGCCTGCCCGCCCGGCGCAGCAAGCTGTCCGGGGCGGGCAGTTGCAGCGGCAGAACGGCAGCGCAAAGCGTAGCCAGAACCGCCAGCACCAGAAAATCCAGCGCCAGAAAAACGAGAATGGCAAGCCCGGGGTAATACCCCTGCTGCGCGGCGACTTCAAACACAAAGGCCGATACAAAGCACAGCAGCCCCAGCACCAGCGTGCCAATGCAGCCAAAGCCGCAGGCGGCTTTCCAATGGGCGGCTAGGGTCTGCTTTGCCCGGGGCAGCCACTGGGAGGGGTCGTTCTGCAAGCTGCGCAGAGCGCAGTCTGCCAGCAGCACCATGGCAGGGCCGGTCAGCAGACCGGTGACCGCACTGCACACCACCGTCAGCGGCAGGGAGAGCAGGGTCACGCCCAGCGAGACCCCCAGTGCGGCAGGCAGGCAGAGCACGCAGACCATCAGGTTCGTGCCCAGCAGCTGGCCGAGGTCGCGGCCGACCATCTGGCAAAAGCGTGCAAAGCCTTTTTTCTCCGGCTCGTTTGGGCCTACGCCGTGGCCGTCCCGCCCATAAAGGGCATTGTAGATGCTCATTTTACTTCACCTCGGTGCCAAAGGCTTCGATTTGGGTCAGCGCCGGGAAGGGGGAAGTCCCCTCGGCCTGAATCAGATCCTTCAGCACAAGGCTGCGCACCCGCTTGGGCTCAAAGGCCACGCTCTGGGGTTTGGCGCTTTTCACCAGCGGGATGTCCAGCTGGCTGCCATCAGAAAATTCCACCGTGGCCTTGACCCAGTAGTTGTCGTGGGGGAAATCTGCCCGCTCGGTGATGCGCAGCTCATCCAGCAGTACTTCCCGGCCAAAATCCAGCGTCAGGGCTGCGTTCGGGTCGCGGTTGATGCCCCAGCTCTGGTAGGGATACTCGCCGTGGGCGCTGTTCTCAAAAATGCCGTCGATGGCGTTGCGGGCGGCAAACACCGCCTCGCCGCGCGTTTCTACGTTGGCGCTGGCGTGGGGATAAAAACCGGTGTCGCCATGCTCGTCATAGCAGTTGAAGGCCAGATTCCGCCGGGCGGCAATCTCTTCCGGCAGTGCCAGCCGTGCCCGGATAACGTGACGGCTGCCCGCAAAGCTCTTGGGCGAGTAGGTGATGGCCTGCTCCCCGAAGGGAATGTGGAAATTGATCTCCCGCTTGACCACATATACAAGGGCTTCGGGCATGGTGTCCTCGAACTGGATGACGCAGTACTGCCCGGGATGGTCGATTTCCAGTGCCACCCGGTCGCCGGGGTGGTACTCGTTGGTGTAAACAAGGGATACGGCGGTGTCGGCGTCACAGGTCATCAGGGTGTGGCCGGCTTCGTCCAGAATTTTCAGCTTGATGGTCTCCATGGCAGTTCTCCTTAGTACAGTTCGAGGTTCAGCATTTTTTGGAAATGCAGGGTGATCTTATAGATTGTTTCCGGCCAAGCGGTGCGCAGGCGCGGGTCGGTGATGGGCACCGCCGTAACAGCAGCCGTTACGGCAGCAGGGTCAAAACGGATGCCGCCCAGTGTGCCCACCGCAAAGCCGTCCGCAGTGGGGGCAGGCTTCTGCTCGGTGAGCAGGGTCAGCTCCACCGTGCCGGGATAGTCCGTTTCGTCCCGCAGGGTGATGCCCTGTTCGCTGACGGATACGCTGCGGCGGTAGGTGGTAAGCCCCGGGATGGGAGGGTACGCGTCCGCCAGCTCGCCGGTGATGCTGTTTTTATCGGTGCACACCTCCCGGGCGGCGTATTCCGCGCCGGGCAGTTGCTGCACACCGTCAAAGGTAGGCAGATTATGCCATGCGCTCTGCATGGTCCAAATTTCATACCGCTGGGGGCTGAAGGTCTTTTGGGTGTAGCTCTCCACTCCGATATCGATGAGAAACGGTCTTCCGTCCTTGTACACGGTAATGCTGCCGGTATCGTTGTGGTTGTGGCTGTCGCCGTTGGAGCCGAACTTTGCACCCAGCACCCAGCTGCCCTGCCGTGCGGCATAGACGCCCACACTGGGGTACCACACCGTTAAATGGTGCCGGGGCGCTGCGGAGTACGCCATCATTTCTTCTTCTGCAAAGGCGGTGGTCAGCCGGTACCACAGGTTGATGTGGGTGCTGCCGTCCGGGTTCTGCAAATGGTCGGGGTCGGCATCGGCGCGGAAGTCTGCCGCCGCAAGGGCTTGCAGGGCATCGCTGCCCACAGCCTGCCCAAAGCGGTATTCCCGCGCACCGCACCGCCCGGCAAGGGGGCTGCAATCGCCAAAGTTCAGGTAGTAAGGGCCTTCTACATGGACATTGCAGATGTACTCCGCGATATTTTTGATTTTAGGTTCATGGAACAGGGGAGAGAAGGCCTCCGGCACAATGCTGGACAAAATTTCAAGGCAGCCCCACAGGGTCAGCCCGGCGTGGCGGTAATACTGCGCACCCTCGTTGCAGCAGCCGTCCGCGCCGTAGTCCTTTAAAAAGCAGTCGAGGCTGTACGCTGCCTGTTTGACGGCAGCCTGCCGCTGCTGCTGCGTGGTGGGCAGCAGAAAGACCGTGAGCAGCACATTCTGGGTGCACCAGCTCGTCCAATTACACATAGGCTCTGCGCCGTTGCCCATCCACCAGAAGTGGCTTGTAAAATAAGGCGTCAGGATGCGGGCGTTCAGCTCCCGCTCCATCCGCGCCGTGATGCCCGACGCGGCAGTATCCAGCTCATCGGGCAGTAAGTACCGGGTCAGCGCCAGCAGTGCGCCGGTCTCGGCGGCAAACAGGTCCACGATGGGGCGGGTGGTGTCCGGCAGGGGCAGCTGCGGGGTGTCCCGGATGTAGCTGTTGTGGGCGGGCAGCTGCCATGCGCTTTCCTCACAGATCGCCCATACGGTATCTGCAATTTCATCCAGAAAGCGCCCGGTGTGCTCCACACACTCGGCACTTACCAGCGCGCACAGCCGCGCCCGGCGGGAGAAGTAAGCCGTCTCCCATGGCGTGCGCCGCCCAGTGTGGGTGAAATCCAGCCAGAGCGAGAGCGGCAGGGGCGCAATGGGCGTTTGCAGTGCGGCTTCCCCCGCCTGCAAAAAGCGCTGCTTTGCCCGCAGGGGCAGCCCCTGCCATGCGGTGCGTTCCTTGGCAGGGGGGAAGGGCCGGTAATCGGGAAGAAATTCCGGCAGATGGGCAAGTTGTTCCTGTATCATAAAAGCCTCCGATTTTAAATACTTTGCTGGTATTCCCGCGGGCTGAGCCCTGTGACCTTTTTGAACACCTTGGAAAAATAAAAGGCGCTTTCGTACCCCAGTTTCTCAGCGATCTCGTATACTTTCAAATCGCCCTGTTCCAGCATCTCCTTCGCCGCAGCGATGCGGGTCTCGGTGATGTACTCCACAAAGCCGCTGTCGCCGTATTTGCCGAACAGCTGGCTGAGGTAGTTGGGCGAAAAATTGAATACAGCCGCCACATCGGCCAGCGTCAGTTTTTCCGAAAGGTGATTCTTAATATACTCCTGCACCTGTGCCACCACCTGCATCTTCCCGGCGGTGGCGTCGCCCTCGTTGACCTCCACGAACTGGATGGGCTGCTCCACCGTGAGCAGGGGCTGCAGGTGGGCGTTTTCCCGGCAGCGGCGCGCCAGCCCCAGCAGGGAGCCGGTGGGGCGACCTACCGCCCAGAGCAGCCGTACCGTGAAATAGTTGTATAGAATTTGGCTGGCGCGTTCCAGCAACGGGCGCAGCACCGTCCGGTAGTTCTGGCACTGGACATCGGTCAGGCAGAACAGCACATTGCAGCGCATGGCATCCGCCCCGGTCACATAGCAGGGCAGATAGTTCTGCAGGGTGGTCTCCAGCATCCGCCCGCAGGAAAAGCTCAGCTTCAGCTGCTGGGCGGGAGTAAGGGCGGTGTTGGCGATGATCTCGCAGCTGGCTACAAGATAGGCGTCGCTTGCAAGGTTCAGCTCCATGTGCTGCAAAGGCTGCTCCAATGCGGCTTCGTCCGGGAACAGCCCGGCGTACAGCCGCACGAAAAAACGCTCCTGATAGCTGCGCACACTCTCGGCAAGATTTTCCTGTGCCGACAATTCGCCCAGCAAAGCACGCTCCTTTTTTACCTTTTCGGCGGCCTTGGCAAGGGCGGTTTGCAGGTTCTCGGGGGTCAGGTCCAGCTTGACCAGATAATCCACCACCCCGGCACCCATGGCCTGCTTGATGTAATCAAATTCTTCAAAACTGGTCAGCATGATAAAGGCGGGCAGGGCGCTGCGTTCCCGGCAGGTGCGGGCAAGGGTAAGCCCGTCCATCACCGGCATTTTTACGTCGGCAATGACGATATCCGGCTTCTCCCGCTCAATGAGTTCCAGCGCCAGCTTGCCGTTGCGGGCGGTGCCGCAGACGGTATAGCCCAGCTTTTCCCATTCCAGCATCCCCTGCAGGCCGATGAGCACCAGCGGCTCATCATCCACCAGTAATATCCGCAGCATGGCTGTCTCCTTTCTGTTGATAGGGCAGCCGGATGGTGACCTCGGTGCCCACGTCCTCTTCGCTTTCAATGGTCAGGCCGTAGCCCTCGCCAAAGGAATACCGGATGCGGCGGTTCACGTTCCACAGGCCGACATGACGGAACTTTTCAGCCTTTTCGGCACCCTCGGCGGGCTCGTCCAGAAGGTGAGCCACCAGCTCCGGCGGCATGCCCACGCCGTCATCGGTAATGCGCAGCAGTACGTCTCCGGTATCCGAGTCGGTGGAGATATCCAGCAGCACGCTGCCGTGGCCGCCCTTGGGCTCCAGCCCGTGGAAGATGGCGTTTTCCACCAGCGGCTGCAAGGTGAACCGGGGGATCATGCAGTCCCGGCAAAGGGTCTCACTTTCAATGCGGGAGACCTCAATTTCCAAGTCGCCGCCGTAGCGGTACTGCTGGATGGTAAAGTAATCGTTGAGCAGTGCCAGCTCCTCCTGCAAAGGTACCAGCTTCTGGGTGCCCTTGGAGATGCTCTTGGTCAGCCGCGCAAAGGCGGTGACCATCTCGGCAATGCCGGGTGCGTGCTGGATGGTAGCCATCCAGCGGATGCTGTTGAGGGTGTTGTAGATAAAGTGCGGGTTCACCTCGTTTTGCAGCATCCGATATTCCAGCTCCTGCTTGCGGCGCTCGTCCTCCACCCGGCGGGTCATCAGGCTGTCCACGTTTTCAGCCAGCTGGTTGATGCCCCGGCCGATGTCGCCCAGCTCGTTGTTCCACTCCACCGTGCGGTCCGGGGCAAAGTTGCCGCTGCCCACGGTCTCGATGCGCTTTTGCAGCGCCTCCACCGGGCGGGTGATGACCCGCTCCAGCCAGTGCTGCATCAAAAAGCTCAGTCCCCAGATGATGGCAGTGCCAAGGGCGACCAGCCACAGGTACACGCCGTAGTGCAGCAAAAAGGTATTTGCGGGCAAAAGCTGCACCAGCGCCGCGCTGCGGCCGTTCAGTGTTACCTTGACTACATAATACTTCTGGTCGTCCAGCTGCACCTTGCCCTGCCATGCGGTCTGCTCTGTCACGCCGTTATTGCTGCCGGTGCGCAGGGTGTAGTCCACCTCCCGCAGGCGGTTCTCAGTCTCGGTCAGGCTGCCGTTTTCGATCTGCCACAGGCGGCTGCCCATCTCCCAGTACAACGCGCTGCCGTCGGTCAGGCTGTAGCCCGCGGCCGGGTCGGTGATAATGGCGGTGTCCAGCGCAAGGTAGGTGCTGCCCCGGTGCAAGGTGCCCTTGCCGCAGCGGACAGGCTGGCTGAGGGCGATGCAGCCCGGACTGCCGGGCAGCAGCGGGTCGGTAGTGAACTGCATCCCGTAACCCTTGGTGAGAAACTGCTTTATGCTGGTGCGGTTGAGCGCCGCCGAGGCGTTCAGCGGGCCGAACTGCAAATGCCGGTCGTTCTCATTGGTAACAAAAAAGCGGAGGATATGGCTGTACAGGGTGCTGGAATAGTATTTTTCCTGCATGGCTTCGTAGGCGGCAATGGTCTGGGTGCCGTTGATATTTTCCTGCGTGATGTACCGCCGCACGGTGCTGTCGATGGAAGCCCAGTTCAAAAGAGCATCGGCGCTGTCCAGACTGGTCTCGATGGAGGTAGCCACCAGCCGCAGGTTGAACTCTGCCGCCTGCAGGGAGTTGGCGCGCACATATTGGTTGGAGAGGGTGAACAGCGCCGCGCCCACAGCCAGCGAGGTAAGGATGGTAAAAAAGCGCATCCCCCACACGATCTGCCGCCGCAGCGGGAAACGATGGCTGCTCTTCATAGCGGAGCCTCCTTTCCGGTAATATTTTGCATTCTTTCCTTTATACAGTACTGATTCCGGCGCGGTTTGTCAACGACTTTTTTCATGGAAATTGTGTACTTTATACGCTTTTTTCTTGTGCCATGGATGTAAACTGTGCAAGAGAACAAGAAAGTGCAGACTCCAGTGTAAGAAAGTGCATCTTTTTTTAAAAGATACAGAAAAACTGCAACTCTTCCCGGAATTTTTCCATTCCGGTTTTTGCGTTTGTGCGGTATCCTAGTGTCAACAAAAGCGAGCGGCTCCCCGGCACGGGGGAGAACGCTGCACGAAATACACACACTGCCCTGAAGGAGGACACACTTATGAAAAAGATCTCTCGTCGTTCGTTCCTTACCGCTGCCGCAGCCTGCGGCGCTGCTGTTGCCCTGAGCGCCTGCGGCGGCTCTTCCGCAAGCTCCACCGCTGCTTCCTCCACTGCCGGCTCCACCGCTGCATCCGCAGCCGCAGGCCCTGTTACCCTGCAGTGGTCGGTGTGGGATAAGGAGTCCACCCCCTACTGGCAGGCCATGGCCGACGGCTACATGGCAAGCCACAAGGACGTGACCATCGAGATGGTGGATCTGGGCTCCAGCGATTACATGACCGTTCTGGCCACCCAGCTGGCTGGCAGCGCCGATCTGGATATCGTGACCATCAAGGATATCCCCGGCTACGCAAACCTGATCAATTTGGACTACCTCAAGCCCCTGAACGAGGTACTGACCCGCGACACTGGCGATTTCAACGGCACCATCGAGCAGCTGACCACCGACGACGGCAACTTCTACGCCGTGCCCTTCCGCAGCGACTTCTGGGTGCTGTACTACAACAAGGATCTGTTCGATAAGGCCGGTGTGGAGTATCCCTCCAATGACCTGACGATGGAAGATTACGATGCTCTGGCACGCAAGATGACCAGCGGCTCCGGCGACACCAAGGTCTATGGCTGCCACTACCACACCTGGCGCTCCGCCGCTTCTCTGTTCTCCATTCTGGACGGCAAGAACACCATCATCGACGGCAAATACGACTTCATGAAGCCCACCTACGATATGGTCATTGCCCAGCAGAAGGACGGCATCTGCATGGACTACGGCTACCTCAAGACCTCTTCTCTGCACTACTCCGCAGCCTTTGAGAACCAGCAGTGCGCAATGGTCAACATGGGCAGCTGGTTCATTTCCACGCTGGAAGCTTACATGAAGGATGCTGAGACCAAGTTCAACTGGGGCATCGTCAAGTATCCGCACCCCGCTGGTGCAGAGGCTGGTTCTACGCTGGGCACTGTGACCAGCCTGGCCATCAACGCCGATTCTCCCAAGGCAGAGGCCGCTGCCGACTTCATCAACTGGTGTGTCTCTGAAGAGGGCGCACAGGCCATTGCCAAGACCGGCACCTTCCCGGCCTGCGGCTCCGCTGCTACCGCCGAGATCATCAAGTCCACCGAAGGCTTCCCCGAGGACAGCAACTCTGTGGATGCACTGACCACCAGCAACGTTTATCTGGAGATGCCCTACACCCAGTACGCATCTGATATCGAGACCATTCTGAACGCCGAGCACGATGCCATTATGACCATGAGCGAGACCGTGGACGAGGGCATCCAGAACATGAACGATCAGGTTCCCGCAGTTCTCGGCTGATAAAGCGTTTTCCGCAATGGTTTGCGGTTCTCCTTCTTCATTGTTTTCAATCCCCATTCATTTTCCGATGACGAGCATCGGAAAAAAGCCCTGTCCGAGCGGGGCGGGTATGCACAGCGCCCGCCCCGCTCATTTTTTGGAAAAACTGTTATACTTCCGGGAAAGGAGGCTCTTTTATGGCGAGTGCTGCTGTCCAGAATAAAACTCCCCGTAAAGTGCTAAAAAAATCGACCCGCGATTCCCTGATCGCGTATTCCTTCATTGCGCCAAACTTCATTGGCTTCTGCGTGTTTACGCTGGTGCCCATGGTGTTTGCCATTGCGCTGGCTTTCTGCGCATGGGACGGCCGCCACGCCATCGAGTTTATCGGTCTGAAGAACTTTGTAAAACTCTTTACCACCGATAAAATTTTTCAGGCGGCGCTGAAAAATACCATCGTCTACGTCATTGGCACGGTGCCGCTGACGCTGGCCTGCTCGCTGGCCATGGCTGTGCTGCTGAACCAGAACGTGAAGCTGCGCAACTTCTTCCGCACCGTGGCGTTCTTCCCTTACGTTGCTTCGCTGGTGGCGGTGGCAGCGGTGTGGAACATGATCTTCAACCCCTCCATGGGCCCCATCAACATGATCCTGAACCAGTTCTTTGGCGTGGCGGTGGAAAACCTGCCCCGCTGGGCTGCCGGTAAGGACACCGCTATGATCACGGTCATCCTGTTCAGCGTGTGGAAGAACATGGGCTACTACATGGTCATCTATCTGGCAGGCCTGCAGGGCTGCAACCCGGACCTGAACGAAGCCGCCGAGCTGGACGGTGCAAACCGCTGGCAGCAGTTCTGGCACATCACCCTGCCGCAGCTGCGCCCCACCACCTTCTTTGTGGTCATTATGCTCACCATCTCCGGCTTCAAGGTCTACGACCAGATGTACATGATCACGCAGGGCGGCCCCGGCACTGCTACCATGACGCTGGTGTACTACATCTATAATGTGGCCTTCGTCAATACCCCGAAATACGGCTACGCAAGTGCCATTGCCATGGTGCTGTTCGTACTGGTGCTGATCGTTACCATCATCCAGTTCCGCGGCTCCAAGGGCGATAACTGAGAAAGGAGGAAGAAACCATGGCAACCGCTGTTATTAAAGACCACGCTTCCCAGAAGCACCGCAATTTCATCTCCAAGTTCCTGATCTATTTCTTCCTCATCGTCATCACAGCTTGTATGCTACTGCCTTTTTTGTGGATGCTGTCCTCCTCCTTTAAGCTGAATAAGGACGTGTTCGGCTTCCCCATCCAGTGGATCCCCAAAAATCCCCGCTGGCAGAACTATGTGGACATCTGGACCCAGATCCCGCTGCTGACCTTTGTGAAAAACACGGTCAAGATCACCGTGGTGGTCACCCTGTTGCAGCTGTTTACCTCCTCCTTTGCAGCCTACGCCTTTGCAAAGATGCAGTTCAAGGGCAAAAACGTGCTCTTCCTCGGCTACATTGCCACCATCGCAGTGCCTTGGCAGGCCTACATGGTGCCCCAGTTCATGATGATGAGCTCGTGGCATTTGAACAACACCCATCTGGCCATTATGTGCCTGCAGGCCTTCAGCGCCTTCGGCGTGTTCCTGATGAAGCAGTTCTACGAGGGCGTGCCTACCGAGCTGTGTGAGGCTGCCCGCATTGATGGCCTGAGTGAGTACGGCATCTGGTGGCACATCATGCTGCCGCTCAGCCTGCCCGCCCTGTCCACCCTGACCATCTTCACCTTTGTGAACACCTGGAACGACTTCCTTGGCCCCCTGATCTACCTGACCAAGACCGAACTCAAGACAATCCAGATCGGTCTGCGTATGTTCATCACCCAGTATTCTGCAGAGTACGGCCTGATCATGGCGGCCTCTGTGGTGGCACTGATCCCGGTGCTGATCGTGTTCCTCTCCCTGCAGAAGTATTTTGTGCAGGGCGTGGCATCCACCGGCATCAAGGGCTAAATAAATCACCCGTAAGCGGGGCGTGGGCAGTACCCGCGCCCCGCATTTTTTGCAGAAATAGAGGGAAAACGTTATGTTATATCCTGAACAGAATGAAGCGCGCTTGAAGCTGAGCCTTGACGGCACATGGGCGTTTGCGCTGGGCAGCTGCGTGGAAGACCAGTTCGATCCCGCAAAGCCCCTGCCGGATGCCCAGCCCATCGCCGTGCCCGCCAGCTACAACGACCAGAACGACCAGACCACCGCCCTGCGCCGCCACTACGGCTGGGCATGGTATCAGCGCAAAGTTACCCTGCCCACTTTCTGCGCCGGGCAGCGGGTGGTGCTGCGGTTCGGCTCGGTGACCCACACCGCAAAGGTCTGGCTGAACGGCCAGCTCATTGCACAGCACAAGGGCGGCTTTACCCCCTTTGAAGCAGACGTCACCGCCCTGCTGCGCCCCGGCGAGACGGTGCTGCTGACCGTCGCCTGCGACAACCGGGTAAACCACAGCACCCTGCCTGTGGGCAACGAGGACGGACAACTGGCCTTCTTTGGCTCGGACAACGCGGGCATCCCCAGCGTGGAAGCCGCCAAGCGCGCCGCCGCACCCCAGAACCGCCCGAACTTTGATTTCTTCAACTATGCGGGCATCCACCGCCCGGTGGTGCTCTACACCACCCCAAAAGAGTATATCGAGGATGTGACCGTAGTGCCCGCCGTGGACGGCACGGTGCAGTATGCGGTCAAAACCACCGGCAGCGCGCCTGTCCATGTCACGGTGCTGGATGCGGACGGCAACGCCGTTGCAAGCGCCGAGGGTACAGAAGGCACGATCACCATCCCGGAAGTGCATCTCTGGGAGCCCAGACCCGGCACGCCCTACCTGTACACCCTGCACATCACCTGCGGGGCGGATGTCTACGACCAGACCTTTGGCGTGCGCAGCATTGAGGTGCGGGGCACACAGGTGCTTTTGAACGGAAAACCGCTCTATTTCAAGGGCTTTTGCAAGCACGAGGACTTTACCGCCCATGGGCGCGGCTTTGACCCGGTGCTGAACGTGAAGGATGTGAACCTGATCCACTGGGCAAACGCCAACGCGGTGCGTACCAGCCACTACCCCTACGCTGAGGAGTTCTACGACCTGTGCGACCGGGAGGGCATTCTGGTCATGGACGAGACCCCGGCGGTGGGCATCGGCGGCGGGGCGGCGGTGAATCCTTACAAGGAATATCCCCTTGCGGAGCATCACCGGCAGGTGCTTGCCGAGATGATCCATCGGGACAAAAACCACCCCTGCGTGGTGCTGTGGAGCCTTGGCAACGAGCCGGATCTGGAGCACTTCCCGCAGGATGCCTACGATTACTGGCACCCGCTGTATGAGCTGGCGCATCAGCTGGACCCGCAGAACCGCCCGGTCACCCTCGTCTGCTGCCAGAACGACTATACGAAGGATATCACCACCCGCACCATGGATATCGTCTGCATCAACCGCTACTACGGCTGGTACAACCTTTCCGGCGACATGGACGCTGCCTGCTACGGCTTGAATCAGGAGCTGGATTTCTGGGCAGAGCAGCACAAGCCCGTAATGATGAGCGAGTACGGCGCAGACACTGTGGCAGGCCTGCACACCGCCGGAGCCGAGATGTTCAGTGAGGAGTTTCAGGTGGAGTTCTACCGCCGTCTGGATGCAGAGTTTGACAAGCGCCCGTGGTTTGTGGGAGAATTTGTCTGGAACTTTGCAGACTACGACACCGTGCAGGGCCCCATGCGGGTGGATGGCAACAAAAAGGGCCTGTTCACCCGGGACCGCCGCCCCAAGCTGGGTGTGCACTTTCTGCGCCAGCGGTGGGCAGAGATCCCTACGTTTGGATTTAAGGAGTAATCATGATGAAAAACTACCAGAACCACGCGATGACCGACGCCGAGGCACGGCAGGCACTGGCCGATGCCTGCAAACAGGTGGAGACCAATCTGCCCCTGTACACCTACCAGTGCCAGAACCATTCCAGTGTGAACGATATCTACCCCGGCTGCGCCAATAACCAGTGGACCTGCGGCTTTTGGCCCGGTGAGATTTGGCTGGCCTACGAGGCCACCGGGGACGAAAAATTCAAGACCGCCGCCCTCATTCAGGTGGACAGCTTTGCGGACCGCATTGCCCGCAAGGTGGAGGTGGACCACCACGATATGGGCTTTTTGTACAGCCCCACCTGCGTGGCAGCGTGGAAGCTGGTGGGCAGCGAAAAGGGCAAAAATGCCGCCATTGCCGCCGCCGACCAGCTGCTGACCCGCTACCAGCCCAGCGGCCGCTTCTTGCAGGCATGGGGCACTATGGATGACCCCGACAACTACCGCTATATCATTGACTGCATGCTCAACGTGCCGCTGCTGTACTGGGCAGCGCAGGTGACCGGCAGCGACCACTACCGCGAGATCGCCGCCGCCCACACCGCCACCACGCTGGCAAACTCCTTCCGACCGGACGGCAGCACCTACCACACCTTCTTTATGAACCCGGACGGCACCCCCAAGGGCGGCCGCACCTGTCAGGGCTATAAGGACGACAGCTTCTGGGCGCGGGGACAGGCGTGGGGCGTGTACGGCAGCGCCATTGGCTACACCTACACCCACGATGAAAAGTTTTTGGATGTGTTCCGCAAGGCACTGGCGTTCTACCTTTCCCGTCTGCCAGAGGACATGATCCCCTGCTGGGATATGCTCTTTGCCCCGGAAAGCGGCGAGCCGCGGGATTCCTCCTCCGCTGCCATCGTGGCTTGTGGATTGCTGGAAGCAGCCAAGTATGTGGATGAAACAGAAGCTGCCCAGTGGCGCACGCTGGCGCGGCAGATGCTGGCCAGCCTTGCCGCAAACTACGCAGTAAAGCCCGGTACCCTCGGCTCCGGCCAGCTGCTGCACGGCACTTACAGCAAAAAAAGCCCCTACAACACCTGCACCCCGGAGGGCGTGGATGAATGCACGAGCTGGGGCGATTATTTTTACATGGAGGCGCTGACCCGCCTGACCAAAGATTGGGAGATGTACTGGTGATGAACTTGCAGACCAAAGCGGATTTTACCGCACTGATGCACAAATTTCTCGACCCGCTCAAGCCTTATTATTCCGCAGGCTGCGCCCGGCTGCATCTGGGCGAGACGGGCGTGACCTACAACCAAAATGCTATTGAGCTGGAAGCCTTCAGCCGCCCGCTGTGGGCGCTGGTGCCCTTCTGGGTGGGCGGCGGCTCTGAGCCGGAATTTGAAACCATCTACCGCAAGGGTCTTGCCGCCGGCGCCGACCCGGAAAACCCCGAATACTGGGGCACCACCGGGGAATACGACCAGTGTTATGTGGAGATGGCTGCCATTGCCTGCGGCATCCTCACCGCACCGGAAAAGTTGTGGACCCCGCTTTCTGACACCGAAAAACAGAACCTTGCTGCATGGCTGGGGCAGATCAACGCCCACACCATCCCGGACTGCAACTGGCAGTTTTTCCGCATCCTTGTAAACCTTGCCCTGAAAAGCGTGGGGATGCCTTTCAGCCCGGAACTGCTGGAGGACGGTCTTTGCAAAATTGACAGCTATTACAGCGGCGACGGCTGGTCCACCGATGGCGCCTCCGTACAAAAGGATTACTACATCCCGTGGGCCATCCAGTATTACGGGCTGCTCTACTCTAAATTTGCCGCCGACACCGACCCCCGGCGTGCTGCACTCTACCGCCAGCGCGCCCAGCTGTTCGCGCAGCAGTTCGTCTACTGGTTCGATGCCAACGGCGCAGCGCTGCCCTTTGGCCGCAGCCTGACCTACCGCTTTGCTCAGAACAGCTTCTGGGCGGCCTGCATCTGGGCAGGGCTGGAGCCGCTGCCCCTGCCGGTGATGAAAGGGCTCATCGTCCGCAACTTCAACTGGTGGCTGGGGCAGAAAATGTTCGACCGGGACGGTATCCTGACCATCGGCTACTGCTACCCGCAGATGTACATGGCCGAGCGGTACAACGCCCCCGGCAGTCCCTACTGGGGCATGAAGAGCTTTTTGCTGCTTGCTTTGCCGGATGACCATCCCTTCTGGTCTGCCGAAGCCGCGCCCATGCCCGCATTGGAGCGGCTCAAGCCAATGCCCTACGCCAATATGCTGGTGCAGCGCCGGGCGGGGCGGGTAACGGCCTATGCTGCCGGTGTCAACGAGGGGCACGGCCACGGACAGTTCCCGGAAAAGTATGCAAAATTTGCCTACGATACCCGCTTTGGCTTCTGCGCCTCCCGCAGCCGGGAGGTGCTCAATCAGGCGGCTCCCGACAGTATGCTGGCCTTTGTCATCGACGATAACGTGTTTGTGCGCAAGGTGAGCAAAACGTGGGAAATTGAAGCCGGGGCTGTGACTGCGCAGTGGTCGCCCTTCCCCGGCATTGAGGTGACCACTACCATCACCCCCACGGCCACCGGCCACTGCCGCCATCACGAGATTGACAGCAGTTTCGACTGCGAAGCCTACGACTGCGGTTTTGCCGTGCCCAATTTTGCACCGGGCTATGCCGAAAGCGTGGAAAATGACACCGCCGAAGCCCATTGCGACACCCTGCGCTGCACCGTGCGCGGCAGGGGAGAAGCAGTGGTCATCGGCTGCGACCCCAACACCAGCCTGTACTTCACTAACGTCCATCTGCCCGCCGTGAAGTACCACATCCCCAAGGGGCACACAGGACTGGACACCGAGGTCTTTGACGAAGCGGACTGATGCCGCTTCTTTCCAGAAAAACAGTCGTTTTGTGCGGCTGTTTTTCTTATATCCTGTGCTATAATAAAAGCAGAAAATGCTGCGAGGTGACATTTATGCCGTTAAATCATCCCATTACCTCGGCGCTTCTGGCCGACCCGGAAATTTTCCAGCAGAACCGTCTGCCCTTCCATGCCCATTTTACCGACCAGACCAGCCTGGAACTGCCCCTGACCGTCAGCTTGGACGGCGAGTGGAACTTCTGCTATGCGGAAAACCTGACTGCACCCTTTACGGACTGGGACACCCTGACCGTGCCGGGCTTCATCCAGATGCAGAGCCTGCAAAAGCCCGGCCAGCCCTACGGCGCGCCCCATTATGTCAACACCCAGTACCCGTGGGATGGCCACGAAAAGCTGCACCCCGGTCAGATTCCGCAGGACTATAACCCCATCGGGGAATACCAGCGCAGTTTCACCCTGCCGGAAAGCTGGGCAAGCTGTTACTTGCGCCTGAACGGTGCCGACAGTGCCGCCGCCGTCTGGTGCAACGGCGTTTACATCGGCTACACCGAGGATACCTTCACTCCCGCTGAATTTGACATGACTGCTGCCGTCCACCCCGGCGAAAATACCCTGACGGTACAGGTGTACCGTTTCTCCTCCGGCAGCTGGCTGGAGGATCAGGATTTCTGGCGCATGAGCGGCTTATTCCGCTCCGTGGAGCTGTTCACAAAGCCGGAAATTCACCTCGAGGATGTCTTTGTGAAGCAGGATTTTGCCCCGGACTTTTCCAGTGCCACCGTCACCTTTGATTGCAAGGTCAGCGGCGCGGGAACGGTGTCGGTGGTGTTTGACGGCGAGGAGCAGTCCGCTGAGGTGGGGGAGCCTGCCGAATACGACAGCGGCGTGGTGTTTGGCAAAGGCGAGTCCGACCCGGATGTGGAGGAGGACGTACAGGACGTTTCCTTCACTTTTACGGTGGAGCATCCCGCCCTGTGGAGCGCCGAGCAGCCGAACCTGTACGAGGCCGAGATTGCTCTGCTGCGCGAGGGCGCTCTCGTGGAGCGCACCGGGTTGAAAGTCGGTCTGCGCAAATTTGAACTGAAAGACCGCCAGATGCTTTTGAACGGCCAGCGCATCGTGTTCAAGGGTGTCAACCGCCACGAGTGGAGCTGCCGGACCGGCCGCACCGTCAGCCGGGAAGAGATGCTGTGGGATGTAAAGAACCTGAAGGCCCACAACGTCAACGCCGTGCGCACTAGCCACTACCCGGACGACCCCTATTTTCTGCAGCTCTGCGATGAATACGGTCTGTATGTCATCGGGGAGACCAATCTGGAGACCCACGGCACATGGCAGAAGCTGGGTGCGGACGGCTCGGACGAGTGGACGCTGCCCGGTGCCCGCCCGGAGTGGCGGGAGAATGTGCTTGCCCGCGCCGAAGCCATGCTGGAACGGGACAAAAACCACCCGGCCATCCTCATTTGGTCTTGCGGCAACGAGAGCCACGGCGGCAAGACCCTGTGGGAGATGAGCGAGTATTTCCGCCGCACCGACCCCAGCCGCCTTGTGCATTACGAGGGCATTTTCTGGAACCGGGAATACCCCGCCACCTCCGATATGGAAAGCCAGATGTACACCCCGGTGGCAGACATTAAAAAGTTTTTGGCAGAGCACCCGGAAAAGCCTTTCATCATGTGCGAATACAGCCACGCTATGGGCAACAGCTGCGGCGGCATCGCAGATTATACCGAGTATGCCTACGAAGAGCCGCTGTATCAGGGCGGGTTTATCTGGGAGTACATGGACCACGGCATTGCAGTGATAAGCCCGGACGGAAAGCCCGGCTTTGCCTACGGCGGCGACTTTGGCGACCGCCCCACCGACCGGGAATTCTGCGTGGACGGCCTTGTGCTGCCCGACCGCCGCAATACTCCCAAGATGGATGCAGTCAAGGCGGCCTACGCACCGCTGAAAATCACCCTGACCGACACCGAAGTCGTGATTGAAAACCGGAACCTCTTTACCGACCTGAGCGCCTACGACCTTGTGTTTGCATCTTCGGTCAACGGCAAGCCGGAACGCCGCGCGGTGCTGCGGGCAGACTGCGCACCCGGCAAGACTGCGCACATCGCGTTCCCGTTCCCTCTGCCGGAGACAGGGCTTGCCTGCATGACCGTTACCGCAGTGCAGCGGGCTGCAAAGCCCGGCATCCCGACGGGCTATGAAGCTGCCTTTGGGCAGGTATGGCACAACTACGCCGCCGCCCGGCTGACCGTTGCCGCGCCGGAATTGGTGGAGATGGACTGCAACATCGGCGTAAAGGGCGATGGCTTCGAGTACATCTTTGGTCGCGGCAAGGGGCTGGTGTCCATCCGCTACAACGGTGTGCAGCTGTTGGACGATACCGTGCGCCCCAACTTCTGGCGTGCGCCCACCAACAACGACGAGGGCTGCGCAGAGCCGTTTGCATTTGCCTTCTGGAAAACCGCCGGTCTCTACGCCCGGTGCGATAACCTGACTGCCGAAGCAAAGGATGAGTTCGTCATCGTCCGCGCAAACTACACCCTACCAGATGGGCAGACGCTGCCCATTGATTTTGCCATCGACGGCGCAGGCCGCTGCGATATCACCATGACATGGCAGGGCGAAAAGACTGAGCTGCCGGAGTTCGGGCTGCTCTTCCCGATGCGCCGGGAGCTGACCAAGGTATCCTATCTGGGTCTTGGCCCCCGGGAGACCACCGCCGACCGCACCGCAGGCGGCAAGATGGGCGCTTGGAGCTACAATGTCCGGCAGGATTTTGCCCAGAACAGCCCGGTCTACCCGCAGGAATGCGGCAGCCGTACCGGCGTGTACAGCGCAGCACTCACCGGCAGCGGATTGAATATAGGCATCGGCTTTGCAGGGGACGGCATGACCTTCTCGGCGCTGCCCTACACGCCCCATGAACTGGAAAACGCCCGCCACCTTTACGAGCTGCCCCGGGACGACAATAAAACGGTCGTCCGCTGCGCTGCTTTCCAGCGCGGCGTGGGCGGCGACAACAGCTGGGGCGCAAAGCCCCATGCAGACGCCTGCTTTGCGGTGGAGAAGGGAACCTCGTTCCGTTTTACGATTCAAAAATAAAAATTTACTTGGCTAAAGTGGTGGGTATCATCGTGATACCCACCACTTTGGTCTTATTGCGAAACCGTAACAAGACAAAAATCAGCGCAATATTCAAATAGTATATTTGCGATATGCAATCCAACGTTGTAGCTGCTGCATTAAAAAGTTGAATTTTTATGGTTTATGGAGAAATAAGGAATTGTGTCAAAATGACACAATTGCTCCGGACACCTTCATAGAACCATGGAATGTGAATATTTTGCTTTCATAGGAGTTCATGTTTTTTTTACTGAATCTCGTGAAAAGCGTATAAAAAGCTTGCAATCATCTGTAAAATGTGGTATATCCATTATACGAAACATTGCTTTAAAAGAACACTCCACCGTTCAATGATGTGTAAAGTGAGGTGCCTGCCATGACCGCTGTGATCTACGCCCGCTATTCCAGTGACAACCAGCGTGAAGAATCCATCGAAGGCCAGATCCGGGAGTGCACGGCCTATGCGGAAAAGAACGGCATCACCATCGTCAAGCACTACATTGACCGTGCCATCTCTGCCAAGACAGACAACCGCCCGGAGTTTCAGCAGATGATAAAAGACAGCGACAAAAAGCTGTTTGATATCGTGCTGGTCTGGAAACTGGACCGCTTTGCCCGAAACCGCTACGACAGTGCCCGGTATAAGACCCAGCTGAAAAAGAATGGTGTCAAGCTTATGTCTGCCACCGAGATCATTTCGGATGGCCCGGAAGGTATCATTCTGGAATCGGTTCTGGAAGGTTATGCCGAGTATTACTCCGCTGATCTGTCCGAAAAGGTCATTCGCGGCATGACGGAAAACGCCCTGAAAGGCAAATTTTCTGGCGGTGCTATCCCTTTCGGCTACACCATCAACGCAGACCGCCGCTTTGAAATCGACCCACTCACAGCTCCCTTTGTAGCTGAAGCTTTCCAGCGGTACAATGACGGACAGACGATGCGGGAGATTCGGGATTGGCTCAATGAAAAGGGCATCAAGAATAAGCGCGGTGGGCCAATGACTTTCAATGTCATCCAGCACATGCTGAGCAACCGCCGATATATCGGCGAGTTGAAGTACCGGGACGTCCTGATTCCCGATGCGATTCCACCTATCGTGTCCGTAGAGCTTTTCAACGATGTACAGGAGAAGATGTTGAAAAACAAGAAAGCCCCTGCCCGTAGAAAGGCAGAGGACGACTATCTGCTCACCACCAAGTTGTTCTGCGGCTACTGTGGGGCGTTGATGTTTGGAGAGAGCGGCACGAGCCGGACGGGCGAAGTCCACCGCTACTATAAATGTGCCACTGCCAAAAAGCACAAGGGCTGCAAGAAAAAGACCGTCCGCAAACAGTGGCTGGAAGATCTGGTGGTGAACCAGACCATGCAGCTTGTCAAGGACGATGCCGCTATGGAATCCATCATCGCCAAGGTGATGGAGCTGCAAAACAAGGAGAACACCAACATTCCCCTTTATGAAAAGCAGCTCCGTGATGCGGAATCTGGTATTCAGAATATGCTGAATGCGATTCAGGCCGGTATCCTGACCAGTTCCACCAAGGAGCGGCTAGAGCAGCTGGAAGAAACCAAGCGTGAGCTTGAAGCCCGCATTGCGGAAGAAAAGCTGGCGAAGCCCAAGGTCACGGAGGAGTTCATTCGCTTTTGGTTGCTGCGGTTCCGTAAGCTGGATATGAGCCTGAAAGACCAGCGGCAGGCTCTGGTGGATACCTTCATCAATGCGATTTACCTGTATGACGATAAGGTTTTGATTACCTTTAACTATAAAGAGGGTACACAGACCATTCCTTTTGAAAAAGTAGAGGAATCCAAAGCAAAGGGAAATGGTTCGGATTTTGATTGCGTAACTGCTGGTAGAAAGTTTCCAAAAGGACTACAGGTAAAAGAAAAACGACAGCCTTTTTGAAAGCTGTCGTTCAAGAGTGCGGATAAGAGGACTTGAACCTCCACCGAGTTGCCCCGATTAGAACCTGAATCTAACGCGTCTGCCAATTCCGCCATATCCGCATATTCTGTTTTGTTCGCTGCCGTTCGGCTCGGAACGATGTTTATTATACCACAGGTGCAAAGAAAGTCAAGCATTTTCTGCAAAAATAGTACGACAAATTTTTTTGCGAAAATTGTTGCATTCCGTATAGGCCGAATGGGGCGAAAAATCCGGCGGAGTATGATACAATAAATATTACCCCTGCGGGGCAGCGGCCCGGCGGGACTATTTACGGAAGAGGGAAACTGCGAATGTTCAACATCATTATCTTTCTCATCGGTGCAGGCATCATGTTCTACATGGCATGGCGGAGCTGGTCGAGACGCCGCAAGCTCATGACCAGGGGCGAAAAGGTCGAGGCCGCTGTGGCAGGCACCGTCCGGAGCCGGGACGGCGAAGCCTACCTGTTGGAGTTCACCACTGCTGGCGGCACCCACCGCCTCCATTACCCCAAGTCTGCCAAGGGCAGAGAGCTTGCACAGGGAGCTGTCGTCACCCTTTATTATAACCCCGACGACCCCGCCGAGATGTACGTCGAGGGGGACAAGTCCGTCCTGGGTGCCGAGGTGCTGTACGTCGTGCTGGGCATCGTGCTGCTGGTGCTGATGGCCGGCATCGTCCGCTGAGAGGGGGAGAAGAAAATGAAACTCGAGCATTTTGGCATGGCAGAACCCGGTGACTGCCGGGTGGTCTTTTCTGCATCGGCAGAAGAGCTGGAAGCGGCGGTGCAGGCCGAAAAGGCGGCCCCGGACGCCCCGCAGGACGAGGATGACCTGCTGACGGCGGCGGTCAACCGGGCGATTCTGGAGGGTTTCTCGCCCCTGTTCGCCCAGCTGATGAAAGAAAACGATCTGCAGCCCGTCACCGACCCGGATTTTGAGCTTCTGGCGGTCAACCGGGCCGAGGGCTTCCGGGCGGGGGTGCAGTTCTTCTGCCTGCCGCCGCTGGAACTGGGAGAGTACACTGGCTTTACCCAGCCCATCCAGCCCCGGCCTATCCGGGAGCTGACCATCGAGCTTGAAATAAACCGCCGCCACGGTGATGAAGACCGCGCCGCCGACGCCGAGGGCAAGCGCGCCCTCCGCGCCAGGGTGACGCAGGACATCTACGCCCAGCGCTGCCAGCAGGCCCGCGCCGTGGCCGAACAGGCCCTTATCGCCCAGCTGGGTACACACGTCACCGGCCCGCTGCCCAAGCAGCTGGTGGCCGGCAACTACTTTGCCGAGCAGCGCCAGTTCAATCTGCGGATGCAGGCCAACGGCGTCAATTTCGACCAGTACTTAAAGGTGCAGGGCCAGACCGTGGAAGAATTCCGAGCCTGGCTCCACGCCGAGGCCGAGCGCAAACTGCGCAGCCGGATGGGTCTGCTGCTGGTGGCGCAGAAAGAAGGGCTCTGGCCGACGGAAGCCGAGGTGGACGACGAACTCGCCCACTGGGACGCAAAGCGGGACGGGGAGCACACCTTCGCTTCCAACGACCGCCGCCGCGCCGCCCAGCGCATCGCATCCAGCCGCGCCGCTGCCTTTATTCTGGCCCACTCCACCCTCACACCGCCGCCTGCTGAGGCAACGGTGCTGAAAGCCGAAAACAAGTAAAAAAGAAAATATAGCCGACCCGCAAAAAATAAAACAGAGCAAACAAAAATGGGGCTGTTGCAAAATAGCCCCAACGAAAAAAATGAGATAGACTTCCCCGAAAGGGGTTGCCTATCTCATTTTTTGTTGTAAGCTGAAACTGCAATGAACCAACTACAACAGAAACGGTGATCTTCTGAGCGCCGCATAGGAAATAAGGAAGTTTGCAAGCCAACCTGCCGGGACTGCAAGCCAAACAAAAGCAATGCCAAAACGCGGTGCACAAATCAAAGCAACAGACAAGCGGATCGCAAGGTTTACCATATTTGCAATAAGAAACGGTCGCATGATTCCAAGTCCGCGAAGAACGCCATCCGTTGCCATCTTGATGCCCATGAAGATGAAAAAGTAACCAAGCCATCTCATATAATCACCGGACACCTGATAGGCCAACGCGGTTCCGTCTTTTCCCAGGAACAACGAGGAGATCTGTGTGTGCAGTGTTTCAATGACCACGAAAGCAAGAACTGCAAAGCATAGATCCAACACCAGTGCAGCATGATAACCTTTTTTGATACGCTCAATTTTCTTTGCGCCAAGATTCTGGGATACAAACGGCGAAACTGCATTGCCGATGGATACGAAGATCAGCGAAAAAACATTTTCTACCCGCATCGTTGCCGCATACCCGGCAAGTGCCTGTGTGCCGAAGGGATTTACCACTGCCTGCACGATCATCATACCGATAGACACTGTGGACTGCTGCAAAACCGATGGTACCGCAATGCGAAGCATGGAATACAGCTCCTGCCGGTCGAACCTGCTAAAGGAGCTCTTGTATTGCCGCATCCGAGACAGAAAGATCAAAAATGAAAACACGGCAGAAATTCCTTGTGCGATCAAGGTCGCAAGGGCTGCACCAAACACCCCCAGACCAAGACCAGCCACCATCCAGAGATCCATAAAAATATTCAGGATAGAGGAGAATATCAACAGTCCCAACGGAATTTTGGATTCACCGATGGAAGTGAACATGGTGGAAAGAATGTTGTACATGAATAGAAACGGGAAACCCACAAAGTAGACACGCAGATACAATACTGCTTCTTCCAATATATCGGCAGGGGTCTGTAATCCGCTCATCATGAAATGGGAAAAGCAAAAGCCAAAGACACCAAGGACAGCGCTTAAGATCAAAAAGCTGATCAGGGACGTTGACACAATGGTTTTCATTCTGCCATAATTTTTTGCACCAAAACAGCGGCTTACAAGCACACCTGCGCCCACACCGGCACCAAGCGCCACACAAATAAAAACATTGGTCAGTGCAGCACAAGCACCAACAGCCGCAAGTGCCGAGGAGCCAACAAATTGACCAACGATTATGGAATCGGCCATATTGTATACTTGTTGAAAAAAGCTGCCAAGGATCATCGGCATCGCAAAAACAGTCAGCGCTTTAAGGGGTGGATCTGTAATCAAATATTCATCTTTCGACACGATTATATTCCTTCCCAAAATCGTTTATCGCAAATTTTATCGCAAGTCAAGAAATTCGTGCAGCATTCAAACGGCATCTTTGCGATATGCAATTCACCGCTGCTGCATTAAAAAGTTGAATTGCTATAAGTTGAAGCGTTAAGTCTCCACACCCTCGAACTGGCTGTTGTAGAGCTTGGCGTAGAAGCCGCCCTGCGCCAGCAGGGTATCGTGGTCGCCCTGCTCCACGATGTGGCCGTCCTTCATCACGAGGATGACGTCGGCCTCCCGGATGGTGGAAAGGCGGTGTGCCACGATGAAGCTGGTGCGGCCCTGCATCATCCGGGCAAAGGCTGCCTGGATACGCACCTCGGTGCGGGTGTCGATGGAGGAGGTGGCCTCGTCCAGGATCAGCATCGGGGGCAGACAGAGCATCACGCGGGCGATGCAGAGCAGCTGCTTCTGGCCCTGGCTGATGTTGCCGCCGTCCTCGGCGATGACGGTGTCGTAGCCCTCGGGCAGGCGGCGGATGAAGCTGTCGGCGTGGGCTGCCTTGGCCGCTGCCACCACCTCGTCGAGGGAGGCGTCCGGCTTGCCGTAGGCGATGTTCTCCCGCACGGTGCCGGCCCGGAGCCAGGTGTCCTGCAGCACCATGCCGTAGCTACCGCGCAGCGAGGCGCGGGTCACGTCCCGGATGTCGGTGCCGGAGACTTTGATGGAGCCGCCGTTGACATCATAGAACCGCATGAGCAGGTTGATGAGGGTGGTCTTGCCGCAGCCGGTGGGGCCGACGATGGCGATGCGCTGGCCGGGCTTGACGTCCAGAGACAGGCCCTCGATGAGCGGGCGGTCGGGCAGATAGCGGAAGGAGACGTCCTCGATCTGGACGTGGCCGTCCGGCACGAGCTTTGCGGCGTTCTCCGCTTCGGGGGTCTGGTCTTCGGCGTCCAGCAGCTCGAACACGCGGGCTGCGCAGGCCAGAGCGTTCTGCAGCTCGGTCACGACGCCGGAAATTTCGTTGAAGGGCTTGGTGTACTGGTTGGCGTAGTTCAGGAAGATGCTCAGCTGGCCGATGGTGATGCCTCCGGCTACGGCATAGATGGCGCCCACGAGGCCGACGCCTGCATAGACGATGTTGTTGACGAAGCGGGTGGCGGGGTTGGTCATGCTGGAGAAGAAGATGGCCTTCAGGCTCACGTTCTGCAGTCGGCCATTCACCTCGTCAAAAGCCTCGAGGCTCTGGGCCTCGTGGCCGAAGGCCTGCACGACCTTCTGACCCTCTATCATCTCGTTGACAAGGGCAGTCTGCTCGCCGCGCACGGTGCTCTGGCCCTGGAAATACTTGTAGCTGCGCTTTGCGAGAAAGCTGGCGACAACAAGGCTCAGGGGGGTGATGCAGACCACCACCAGCGTGATAGGGACATTCTGCTGCAGCATGAAGAGCAGGGTGCCGAGGATGGTCAGCACACCCGAGAACAGCTGGGTGAAGCCCATCAGCAGGCCGTCCGCGAAGGTATCCACGTCGGCCACCATCCGGCTCACGATGTCGCCGGAAGGATGGCTGTCGAGGTAAGAGAGGGGAAGGGTCTGGATCTTCCGCATGGCGGCGTTGCGCAGGTCACGGCTGACTGCGAAGGTGATGCGGTTGTTGCAGACGCTCAGCAGCCACTGCGCAAAGGCGGCGACAACCGCCACCACGATGATCTCGTAGATGATGCGCAGCACGCCCGCGAAGTCCACGGCACCTTTGCCCAGCATCATGTCGATGGCACTGCCGCAGAGGATGGGGATATACAGCTGGGCCGCCACGCTCACAGCGGCCACGATGAGGCTGCACACCACGAAGAAGCCGTAGGGCTTGATTTTCTGCAGCACCCGGGTCATGGTGGCCTTCTGCTGTTCAGGGGTCAGCTTGCTTTTTGCTTTTGCACTCATTTCTGCGCATCCCCTTTCTTGAACTGGCTCTCGTAAATCTCCTTGTAGACCGGGCAGCTTTCCAGCAGCTCGGCGTGACGGCCAAGGCCCACCATGCGGCCATCGTCCAGCACGATGATCTGGTCGGCGTGCTGCAGGCTGGCGGCGCGCTGGCTGACGATGAAGACGGTCAGATCGCCCGGCAGAGCGGCCAGAGCCTTGCGCAGGGCCGCGTCGGTGGCGTAGTCCAGTGCGCTGGCGCTGTCGTCGAGGATGAGGATGTCCGGCTTGCCCACGAGGGCGCGGGCGATGGTCAGACGCTGTTTCTGACCGCCGGAGAGGTTGCGTCCGCCCTGCTCCACCGGCTCGTCGAGGCCGAGGGGCTTGGCTTTCACGAACTCCGCAGCCTGTGCTGTTTCCAGCGCAGCCCAGAGGTCAGCGTCAGAGGCATTCTGGCTGCCCCAGAGCAGGTTGGAGCGGATGGTGCCGCCGAAGAGCTGGGCCTTCTGCATGACCACAGCCACCTTGCCGCGCAGGTCGGCGCGGGGGTACTGCCGGACCGGTCGGCCCATGATCTCCACACTGCCCTCAGTGGCGTCGTAGAAGCGGGGGATGAGGCTGATGAGGCTGGATTTGCCGCTGCCGGTGCCGCCGATGACGCCGATGGTCTGGCCGCGCCTGGCAGTGAAGCTGATGTCGGAGAGGCTGGGTGCGCCTGCGCCCTTGTAGGTCAGGCTCACATGGTCGAAACGGACGGCGTCGTCGGCCTTTTCCGCCGGAACATTGCCGGTGAGCTGGGCCGGGAACTCCATGCCGGGCTTTGTGTCCAGAACCGCCTGCACACGGCCTGCACAGGCCAGAGCCTTGCTCACCTGAACGATGAGGTTGGCCAGCTTGACCAGCTCGACCAGGATCTGGTTCATATAGTTGACCAGCGCGATGACGTCGCCGGAGGCCATGCCCCCGATGTTGATCTCGATGCTGCCTACATACAGCAGCGCCACGATGGCAAGGTTGATGATAACGTAGGTCAGCGGGTTCATCAGGGCGGAGATGTGGCCCACGTGGAGCTGCATTTTGGTCAGCAGCTCATTGGCGTCCTCGAAGCGGTCCACCTCGCTCTTTTCCTTGTCGAAGGCGCGGACGACGCGCACGCCGGTCAGGTTCTCGCGGGTGAGGCCAAGGACCCGGTCCAGGCGGGTCTGCACCGACTTATAAAGCGGACGGGTGATGACCATGACGCCGAAGACCACGATGCTCAGCAGCGGGATAGCCACCACGAAGATGAGGGCGGCGCGGAAGTTGACCGTAAAGGCCATGATCATGGCGCCGAGCACCACGAAGGGGCTGCGCAGGAACAGACGGAGGAAGAGGTTCAATCCGCTCTGCACCTGATTGACGTCGCTGGTCATCCGGGTGATGAGGGTGCTGGTGCCCATGGTGTCCATCTCGGAAAAGCTCAGCGTCTGGATGTGCTCAAACAGCGCATGACGCAGACCGGTGGAATAACCCACCGCGGCTTTGGCCGAGAAGTATTGGGCGGTCAGGCTGCACGCGAGGCCGACGATGGCCAGAAGCAGCAGGATGCCGCACCGCACAAGGATGTAGTGGAAATCGTGGGCCGCGATACCCACGTTGACGATGTCGGCCATCACAAGCGGCACGAACAGGTCAAACGTAGCTTCCAGCATCTTGAAAAGCGGTGCAAGCACGCTCTCGCGCTTGTAGTCGCTGAGATAGCGAAGCATTTTGTTCAAGACTCGATACTCCCTTTCTTTGATCCATTTAGTTGAGACGCTCCTTATTATAGCGCACTCCCAACAGGAATGCTATGTTTTTGCCAGAGAAAAATCGGCTCTGGATGCAGATTTCAGCTCCGGAGATTGAGAAAACCGAAAAATCCTGCTATACTGAAAGGGAATCTCAACGGAAAGAATGGTGGATGCAATGGCAAAAGATGGTGCGGCACGGCTGCGGCTGCGCCCGGTGGGCGCGGCAGACCGCAAAAAGCTGCCGGAATACGGGCCGCTGGGTACGGGCTGTCCGGCGATAGAGCGGGCTGTGGCAGCGCTCTATAAGGGCCAGAACGAGGAGAGCTTCTGGGCGCTGATGAACGCCATCAACTATGCCCTCGAGCTGGACACCAGGGTCCTGGTGCCGCTGGAAGCTGCGTCCGACCAGCCGGACGGGGCCGCCCCGTGGGCGGAGCATCCTGTTCCGGCGGAGAAAGCAAAGGACCTGCAGCCCTGGACCCTGCGCACCCAGAAGGGCCGGTGCTACCTGCCGGTGTTCACCTCCGTGAAGATGGCGGAGGCCGATAAAGGCACGGCCAGCCGCCCCATGGCGGAACGGCTTCTGGCTTCCGCCATGCAGATGGCGCTGGACTCCGACAACATCGACGGCGTGGTCATCGACCCGTGGACCAGCTCTGCCACGCTGGACTGCTCGCTTTTGAACGGTCTGCTCCACGCCAGCCACGACACCGATGAGCCGGGCGAAGCGGAGCTGCGGGCCGGCAACCATGCCATGGCCGAGGAACGCTGGGACGACGCGATGCACTATTATCAGCTCTCTGCCGAAGAAGGCTGCGCCGAGGGCCTTGCCATGATGGGCGAGATGCTCTACGAGGGCCGGGGCTGCCGCAAGAGCCCTGCACAGGCCCGCAAGTTCTGGAAAAAAGCTGCCGACGCCGGCGATGTGGCCGCATGGGTGGCGCTGGGCGACGATGCCATGGTGCAGGGAAAAGGGGCCGGTGCGGCTCTGCGGGCCTACCGCAAGGCCCAGAAGCTCTGCGCCTCCACCCCCGACATCGCCTATATGCCGCAGGTCTGCCTGCGGGTGGCCCAGTATGAGACCCAGTACATCTCCCGCAAAAAGGCGCTGGCTCAGCTGGCTGAGGCGAAGCAGGGCTTCCTCGTCCGCAAAAAAGAGGGGGACGAGACGGCCCAGAGCTGGCTGGACGAGACGGAGGCCGTCATCCGCCAGCTGCTCGAGAGAGAATGAGCGGAAACACAAAATCTTTACAAATGCTCTAAGAAATCGTCATACGGAACCGATATGATATTGAAGGAAAAATATGCGCGTCGCAAAAACAGAGAGGACGACCAGAATGAGCAAAGTGATCGGTATTGACCTTGGCACCACGAACAGCTGCGTGGCAGTGGTGGAGGGCGGCAAGCCCGTCGTCATCACCAACGCAGAGGGAGAGCGCACCACCCCCAGCGTGGTGGCGTTCACCAAAGACGGTGAGCGTCTGGTGGGCGGCGCGGCAAAGCGCCAGCTTGCCACCAACTCCGGCCGGACGGTGTCCAGCATCAAGCGGTATATGGGCAGCGACTACCGCGTCCACATCGACGGCAAAGACCTGACTCCGCAGGAGATCAGCGCCATGATCCTGACCAAGATACGCCGCGACGCCGAGAGCTACCTGGGTGAGCCGGTGACGGAGGCCGTCATCACCGTCCCCGCTTACTTTGACGACAGCCAGCGCAAGGCCACCCAGGATGCGGGCCGCATCGCAGGCCTGAACGTCCTGCGCATCATCAATGAGCCTACCGCCGCCGCTGTGGCCTACGGCCTTGACAACGAAGCGCCCCAGAAGATCCTGGTCTACGACCTCGGCGGCGGCACCTTCGACGTCTCCATCATCGAGATCGAAGACGGCACCTTCACGGTGCTGGCCACCGGCGGCGATACCCGCCTCGGCGGCGACGACTTCGACCAGCGCATCGTGGAATACGCCGTGGCAGAGTTCAAGAAATCGGACCGCATCGACCTCTCCCACGACCCCGCCGCCATGGGACGCCTGAAAGAAGAGGCCGAAAAGGCCAAGAAAGAGCTGTCCAGCGCCCTCTCGGCCCAGCTCAATCTGCCCTTCATCGCGGTGGGAAAGGACGGCCCCCACCACCTGGATCTGACCATCTCCCGCCCCCAGTTCGAGATGATGACCGGCGATCTGCTGGCACGGACGGTGGCCCCGGTGCAGAACGCACTGCGGGATGCCGGCATCTCGGCTTCGCAGCTGGGCAAAGTCCTTCTCGTGGGCGGCAGCACCCGGATGCCTGCCGTCGAGCGTCAGGTGAAGGAGCTGCTGGGCTGTGAGCCGAGCCACAGCCTCAACCCCGACGAATGCGTGGCCATGGGTGCCGCTGTGCAGGGCGGTCTGCTGCAGGGCGGCGGCAAGCTGGCTGGCGCTTCCGGTGCAGCGGCGCAGGGCCTTGTGCTGATGGACGTCACCCCGCTGACCCTCTCCATCGAGACACTGGGCGGCGTGGCGACCCCCCTCATCACCCGCAACAGCATGATCCCCACCCGCAAGAGCCAGATCTTCACCACGGCCCGCCCCATGCAGACCAGTGTGGAGATCAACGTCCTGCAGGGTGAGCGGCATTTCGCCCGCGACAATAAGAGCCTCGGCAAGTTCAAGCTGAACGGCATCCGGGCCAGCTTCTCGTCCAAGCCCCAGATCGAAGTCACCTTTGATATCGATGTCAACGGCGTTGTGAAAGTCTCGGCCAAAGACCTCGGCACCGGCCGGGAGCAGAACATCACCATCACCGGCAGCACCAACCTCTCGGAGAATGAGATCCAGCGCGCCATGGCCGACGCCGCCGCCTACGAGGCCGAGGACAGCCGCCGCAAAGAGCGGCTTGACCTCCACAATCAGGCCGAGGTGCTGGCCTACAAGGTGGACGAGGCTCTCTCCAAGTGCAAGAAGGAGCTGGATAAAGAGGAGAAGAACCGCATCAAGGCCGATGTGGCCAACCTCCGCCGCTGCCTGCGGAAGGATAAGCCCGAGAAGATGAACGAGACGGAGGAAGCGAACCTCCGTCAGGCCAAGAGCCAGCTCGAAGCATCCGCAAACCACCTGATGGTGCTCTATGCATCGGAGCAGAGCGAGAACGGCTCGGATAATACCCTCTAAAGAAACGCCGGAAGGCCCGCTGCAAGCGCAGCGGGCCTTTTGCGTCTGAGGGAAAAGTATCGATGGAAAACAAAGAGGAGAGAGGGAAAAGCTTATCGGCCAACGATGAGGTCGCGGCGGCTGCGGAAGCCCACGGTGAGGTGAGCGCTGCTGCCGAGGTGGCGCAGGGTCACCTTGGTGCCGGGCTTCTGGTTCTGGCACAGCAGAGTCAGGTTCAGGGTGGTGGAAGTCTTGTCGGTCTTGAGCACCAGAGTGCTTACGCCCTGATTCATCAGGGTCTGCATGTCGAGGATGGTGGTGCGGAAGGTGGCGTTGTCATCGGGGACGTCCAGCGTGAGCACGCGGCCTTCCTGACGGGCGGTGTAGAGCACCTGCTTGCCCAGCAGGCCCTTGACGGTGTAGCGGGCTTCGCTCTTCTCCACCGGCGTGTCAGAGGGCAGGGGAGTCTCGTCGGAGATCATCATCACGTTGCCCTGAATGGGGTTCTCCACCGGGGAAGCGTAGCCGCCGTAGTTGGGGTCTACCTCCCCCACCGAAACGTCAGAGTGGAGGGCGATGTCGCCCTGAACCATGACTTCGGACGACTGAGGGGGCAGATAACCGGCAACGGTCGCGTCCTCGGCGTCGGCGGCAAAGGCACCCACGCTCATGGCGGCGGTCATGGTCAGAAGAGCGGCAGCAGCGGCAGCGCGGCGGGCAGTGTTCTTGTTCAGCAGTCTCATAGTAGTATCCTCCTGTAGTTGTAGGGAGTCAACCTCTCCGTCAGCGCTGATGCGCTGACGGAGAAGGTTTATCCCAAATGCTTTTATCAGCGGTACGGCGTATCAGAAAACCGCCGTATCTGTAATGAATACGGATACGGCGGCTGGATTATTGCAGAGATCCTATTTTAATTTTCGCTGGGATCTTTTTCCTCAAGGATAGCCATGAACTCGTCGCCGGTGATGGTCTCCTTTTCATAAAGGTACTTCGCCAGCTCGTCGAGCTTTGCACGGTTGTCGGTGAGGATCTTGACGGCCTTTTCGTGCTGGGCCTTTACCAACTCTACGACCCGCTGGTCGATCTCCCGCTGGGTCTGGGCCGAGCAGGCCAGAGAGGTGTCGCCGCCCAGATACTGGTTGTTCACCGTCTCCAGGGCCACCATGTCGAACTCTTTGCTCATGCCGTAACGGGTGAGCATGGCGCGGGCAAGCTTGGTGGCCTGCTCGATGTCGTTGGACGCGCCGGTGGTGATGGAGCCGAACACCACTTCCTCGGCAGCACGTCCGCCGGTGAGGGTGGCGATCTTATTTTCCAGCTCTTCCTTGGTCATCAGGTAGTGGTTGCCCTCTTCGACCTGCATGGTGTAGCCCAGTGCGCCCGAGGTGCGGGGGATGATGGTGATCTTCTGCACAGGTGCGGAGTGATTCTGAAGCGCCGCCACCAGTGCGTGGCCGATCTCATGGTAGGCTACGATGCACTTTTCCTTGTCGGTGAGGATGGAATTTTTCTTCTGGTAGCCGGCAATGACCACCTCGATGCTCTCCTCAAGGTCTGCTTCCGTGACCGACTTGCGGCCGGCGCGCACGGCCCGCAGGGCGGCTTCGTTGACGATGTTGGCCAGCTCTGCGCCGGAGGCACCGGAGGCCATCCGGGCCACGGTGTTGAAGTCGATGCCGGGGGCAAGAGCGACTTTCCTGGCGTGGACCTTCAAAATCTCTTCGCGGCCCTTGAGGTCGGGCAGTTCCACAGGAACACGGCGGTCAAAGCGGCCGGGGCGGGTCAGGGCCGGGTCAAGGGAATCCGGACGGTTGGTGGCCGCGAGGATGATGACGCCGCTGTTGCCCTCGAAGCCGTCCATCTCGGTGAGCAGCTGGTTCAGGGTCTGCTCACGCTCGTCGTTGCCGCCCAGCTGGCCGCTGTTCCGCTTCTGGCCGATGGCGTCTATCTCGTCGATGAACACAATGCAGGGGGCTTTTTCCTTGGCCTGCTTGAAGAGGTCACGGACTTTGGACGCGCCCATGCCCACGAACATCTCCACAAACTCCGAGCCGGAGATGGAGAAGAACGGCACGTTGGATTCGCCCGCCACGGCCTTTGCCAGCATGGTCTTGCCGGTACCCGGAGGGCCGACGAGCAGGATGCCCTTGGGCATCGAGGCGCCGATCTCTTCGTATTTCTTGGGGTCGTGCAGATAATCTACGATCTCCTGTAAGTTCTCTTTTGCCTCGTCCTCGCCGGCCACATCCGCAAAGCGGATGCCGTGGGTGGACTGGACGTAGACCTTGGCGTTGGACTTGCCCACGCCGCCGAACATCATCGAGTTCGCGCCGCCGGCCTTTTCTATGAGCTTTTTGTTCATGAAATTGCCCAGCCAGACGAAGAGGACGATGGGCAGCACAAAGCTCAGCAGAAAGCTCATCAGCGGCGAAGCCTGCTCGACGATCTCGCTGGAAAACTCGGCCCCCGCGTCGTAGAGGCGCTGGGTCAGGTCGGGGTCGTTCATCAGGCCGGTCTTGTAAATTTGCTTTTCGTCTTTATCGGTAAAGATGATCTGGTTCGATTCCACATCCACCCGGCCGATGTCTTTGTCCTCGGTCATGGACATGAAGGTGCCGTAGTCTACTTCTTTTACCTGCCGTTCGCTCATCCACGGCACGAGCACGAAGTTGAGCAGCATCAGCACCAGTAATACAATGGCGTAGTAAATAGCCAATGGCTTTTTGGGGGTCTTGACTTCTTTCATGGGGGTCCCTCCTTACGTTGCAAACAGCATACCACGACGCTATTTCAGAAACCAGCGTTTCGAGGCGAACTTTGCAAAAACTTCGCAGATTCTTAACAAAACCGAGGAACAAGGAGGCTGTCCGCTTGACAAATCGAATCACTTTGACTATACTGAACATACAAGAAGGTGCTGTCCGCAATGGTCAGCTTCCCTCGGCTAAGTCAAACAATAAGAATGACCGCTTTGCTTGGTAGGCTGGGGCGGTCATTTCTTATTGTTATGTATCTCTTTGAAGATAGCCCATGAAATCTGAAAGGTAACAAAGACTGCTCCGCCCAGCAGGCCGAGCAATGCGATCGTTTCCGTCAGGGTCATAAGGCATCCCCCCTTTCGCGTTTGCGTCCGGGGGAAGCAACAATAAGGTTTCACACCCCCGGAAGCTTGCCGGGGAAGCTAGACCACCTTTTTATGCAGACAGCACCTGGATACCGCCGCTTCGGGCGGTATTTTTATTTCACCATAGTTGGTGATATAATACAACAAAAATAGGATCCACCCGCAAATTTTGAAAATTTATGCTGCTAGTTATATGAAATCGTTTCATTTTCATTGTGAGCAAAACTGCTTGACAGGGGCGGCGGGTTTTGCTAAAATGAGACCACTTTGAACAAAGCGCAAATGCGTTGACGGGGAAAAAACAATTTTCTTCTGCGTACAGAGAGCCGCCGGATGGTGCAAGGCGGTGCAGAGGGTCTCGGTTACTGGCCCCTGAGCGGCAGGACTGAAGCAGACAGTAGGTCCTGACGGAAGCCCACCGTTATAAGGGCAGCGATTCGCCTCAAAAAGCCGATCGTGCAGAGCGGCTGTGCTTATGGCACAGCAAAGAGAGTGGTACCACGGGTGCCCTGTAACAGAAATTACAGGCTCTCGTCTCTCAGGGGATTTCGTCCTTTGAGAGACGGGAGCCTTTTCGTTTGTTAAATTGCTAAAAGGAGTCAACCTCTCCGTCACGCCTACGGCGTGCCACCTCTCCTATCGAGGAGAGGCCTTGGCATTCCGTAGAGCTTTCCCTCTTCGCCAGAGGCTCCCCTCGGTAGGGGAGCTGTCGAGCGATAGCGAGACTGAGAGGTTGATACAGAAAAACGGAGGAAAACAAAATGATGGACGCTACCAAGTACGCACCGGGATATTACCCGGTCCCCGCCGGTTATGACAGCTGGGTCAAGAAGGACCACATCGAGAAAGCTCCCACCTGGTGCAGCGTGGACCTGCGCGACGGCAATCAGGCCCTTATCGTCCCCATGAGCCTCGAGGAAAAGCTGGAATTCTTCCAGATGCTGGTCAAAATTGGCTTCAAGGAGATCGAAGTCGGCTTCCCGGCCGCCAGCGAGACGGAGTACGAGTTCCTCCGCACCCTCATCGAGAAGAACATGATCCCCGACGATGTCACCGTGCAGGTGCTGACCCAGTGCCGCGACCACATCATCCGCCGCACCTTCGAGGCTGTCAAGGGCGCACCCCGTGCGGTCGTCCACTTCTATAATTCCACCTCCGTCGCCCAGCGCGAGCAGGTGTTCCACAAGTCTAAGGAGGAAATCAAGCAGATCGCCGTGGACGGCGCAAAGCTGGTCAAGCAGCTGAGCGAGGAGTATGAGGGCAACTTCCTCTTCGAGTACAGCCCCGAGAGCTTCACCGGCACCGAGGTGGACTACGCCGTTGAGGTCTGTAACGCGGTCCTGGACATCATGCAGCCCACCCCCGACCGCCCCATGATCATCAACCTGCCGGTCACGGTCGAGATGAGCATGCCCCACGTTTACGCAAACCAGATCGAGTATTGCGACAAGCACCTCAAGTACCGCGACAGCGTCATCATCTCCACCCACCCGCATAATGACCGCGGCACCGGCGTCGCCTGTGCCGAGCTGGCCGTTCTGGCAGGCGCTCAGCGGGTGGAGTGCTGCCTCTTCGGCAACGGCGAGCGCACCGGCAACGTGGACGCTGTGACCCTCGCCATGAATATGTACAGCCACGGCGTAGACCCGAAGCTGGACTTCTCCGATATGCCTGCCATCTGCGCCACCTATGAGCGGGTCACCCGGATGCACATCTACGAGCGCACTCCCTACGCCGGCCAGCTGGTGTTCGCCGCCTTCTCGGGCAGTCATCAGGACGCCATTGCAAAGGGCATGGCCTACCGCAAGGAGAAGGGCGACCACCGCTGGACCTGCCCCTATATTCCGGTAGACCCCCACGACATCGGCCGCACCTACGACGCCGACGTCATCCGCATCAACAGCCAGAGCGGCAAGGGCGGCATCGGCTTCGTGCTGGAGCAGAACTACGGCTACAACCTGCCCGCCAAGATGCGCGAGGCGCTGGGCTACAAGGTCAAGAGCGTGTCCGACCACAACCACAAGGAGCTGAGCGCAGGCGAAGTGCTCCACATCTTCGAGGATACCTTCCTCAACAAGTCGAAGCCCCTGTCTGTCGTCGAGGCCCACTTCGCACAGGTCAACGGCATCACCGCCACCGTCACGCTGGATCTGAACGGTCAGCGCAAGGTGGTCACCTCGGTGGGTAATGGCCGTCTGGATGCTGTGGCAAACGCTATCCAGAGCGCCACCGGCATGGACTTCCACCTGGAAACTTACTCCGAGCACAGTCTGGACGAAGGCTCTACCTCCCGCGCCGCTTCCTACGTCGGCCTCGAGTGGGGCAACGGCATCGTCACCTGGGGTACAGGCACCGATACTGATATTATCGTGGCCGGTATCCATGCACTGGTCAGCGCGATCAACAATAAATAAAAAGAGTAAATAAGGGGCAGCTCTGCACAACCTCTCCGTCATTGCTTCGCAATGCCACTGCCCGGGTTGCGGCTCCCAGCGTCTGCTTCGCTGCCGCTCGCATCCTGCTGGCCGCGGCCCCAACAGCTCCTCCCTGTTTCCGCCACTGGCGGCGGTCGTCGCCGTTGCTCCTATCGAGGGGAGGCCTTGGCATTCCCCGCAAAGTAAACGGTTCCGCCAGAGGCTCCCCTACCAGGGGAGCTGACGCCGCAGGCGGCTGAGAGGTTGGACAGAGGAGAGACTGACCATAGAGAACAAGCTACGATAAAAAGGAGAGTACCATCATGGGAATGACCCAGACGCAGAAAATTCTGGCCGCACACGCAGGCCTCGCCGAGGTCAAGGCAGGCCAGCTCATCAACGCCAAGCTCGACATCGTGCTGGGCAATGACATCACTACCCCCGTCGCCATCAACGAGTTCGAAAAGGCGGGCTTCAACGGCGTGTTCGACAAAGAGCACATCGCCATCGTCCTCGACCACTTCGTTCCCAACAAGGACATCAAGAGCGCGACCCAGTCCAAGCAGTGCCGCGAGTTCGCCAACAAGTACGACATCCTCAACTTCTACGATGTGGGCCAGATGGGCATCGAGCACGCTCTGCTGCCCGAAAAAGGCATCGTGACAGCCGGTGACTGCGTCATCGGTGCCGACAGCCACACCTGTACTTACGGCGCACTGGGCGCATTCTCCACCGGCGTTGGCTCCACCGATATGGCCGCCGGCATGGCTACCGGCATGGCATGGTTCAAGGTGCCTGCCGCCATCAAGTTCGTGCTGAACGGCAAGCTGCCGCCGAAAGTTTCCGGCAAAGACCTCATCCTCCACATCATCGGGATGATCGGCGTGGATGGTGCGCTGTATAAGTCGATGGAGTTCACCGGCCCGGGCGTCGCTTCCCTCTCCATGGATGACCGCCTGAGCATCTGCAACATGGCCATCGAGGCCGGTGCCAAGAACGGCATCTTCCTCGTGGACGACGTGACCAGGGCTTATCTCAAGGGCCGCAGCCAGCGCGAGCCGGTGTTCTATGAGGCCGACCCGGACGCCGAGTACGAGAAGACCATTGAGATCGACCTCTCTGCCCTCGAGCCCACCGTCAGCTACCCCCACCTGCCCGAGAACACCCACCCCGCCAGCGAGGGCAAGGACATCAAGATCGACCAGGTAGTCATCGGCAGCTGCACCAATGGCCGCCTCGAGGATATGGAAGCCGCTTACAACATCCTGAAGGGCAGACACATCGCAAAGGGCGTGCGCGGCATCATTATCCCCGCCACCATGGCCGTGTACAAGGAGTGCATCCTCCGCGGCTGGACGACAGCCTTCATCGACGCGGGCTGCATCGTCTCCACCCCCACCTGCGGCCCCTGCCTCGGCGGCTACATGGGCATCCTCGCCGAGGGTGAGCGCTGCGTCTCCACCACCAACCGCAACTTCGTGGGCCGCATGGGCCACGTTAAGAGCGAGGTGTATCTGGCTTCGCCCGCTACCGCTGCCGCCAGCGCACTGACCGGCTATATCACCGACCCCCGCACGGTCTGAGAAAAGGAGAGTCACCCATGAACAACGCAAACGGTTCTGTTTTCAAATACCCGGATAACGTGGATACCGACGTCATCATCCCGGCCCGCCACCTGAACACGCAGGATGCCAAGGAGCTTGCCGCCCACTGCATGGAGGACATTGACAAGGACTTCATCAACAACGTCAAGGACGGCGACATCATGGTGGGCGGCTGGAACTTCGGCTGCGGCTCCTCCCGTGAGCACGCACCGCTGGCCATCAAGACCGCCGGTATTTCCGTCGTCATCGCCAAGAGCTTCGCGCGCATCTTCTACCGCAACAGCATCAACATCGGTCTGCCCATCATGGAATGCCCCGAGGCTGTGGACGCCATCAGCGCAGGCGATACGGTCAGCGTGAACTTTGATACCGGCGTCATCACCGATGAGACCACCGGCAAGACCTTCCAGGCCGAACCTTTCCCGCCGTTCATCCAGAAGATCATCGCCGACGGCGGTCTGATGAAGTCGCTGACGAAAAAATAAAGCGGCATTGCCTCTTTGCTGGACGTAAAGTTTATCAGAGACGTAACACCATCGGCGAAGCCGTAAAACGGAGAAACGAGAAAAAAGCGTTTAGCGAAGCGGCTAGCTTTTTTCCGTTTCGACTTCTCCGTTGGGGTCTGAAAGGGGCGAGCAGCCCCTTTCTCGTGGGTCCAGCGCGTCGAAATCGCTGGTGGTTTTCTGGTTCTCTTTTGCCAGCAAAAGAGAACATAGCCTGACGAAAGATGCTGTTGTCCAATAAAAGAAAGGATGCCCATAAAAATGGAAAAAAATATCGCTGTCATCTGGGGCGACTGCTCCAGCCCCGAGATCGTGAAGCAGACCCTCCGCGTTCTCGATAAGGTGGCCGAAAAGTACGGCCACACCTTCCACTACACCGACGCCGCAATGGGCGGCGAGGCCATCGACAAGTACGGCGACCCGCTGCCCCAGCATGAGCTGGACAAGTGCCTCGCGGCCGACAGCGTCCTTCTGGGCGCAGTCGGCGGCCCCAAGTGGGAGGGTCTGCCCGGTGAGCAGCGCCCCGAAAAGGGGCTGCTCCGCCTCCGCGCCGGCATGGGCCTCTACTCCAACAACCGCCCGGCCAGGATCTGGCCCCAGCTGGCCCCGGCCAGCCCCCTCAAGCCCGAGATCGTGGCAAAGGGCATCGACTTCATCATCGTGCGAGAGCTCATCGGCGGCGTCTACTTCGGCAAGCACGAGACTTACACGCTGGAAAACGGCGAGAAGCAGGCGGTGGATTCCATGCCCTACTCGGAGCACGAGATCGAGCGCATTGGCCGCATCGGCTTCGAGACGGCCATGAAGCGCCGCAAGAAGCTCTGCTGCGTGGATAAGGCCAACGTGCTGGATACCAGCCGCCTCTGGCGTGCGGTCATGCACCGCCTGCAGGCTGAGTACCCCGAGGTGGAGTACAGCGAGATGTTCGTGGACAACTGCGCCATGCAGGTCGTCAAGGACCCCAGCCAGTTCGACGTCATCGTCACTGAGAACATGTTCGGCGACATCATCTCCGACGAGGCCTCCATGATCACCGGCTCCATCGGCATGATCCCCTCGTCCAGTCTGGGCGACGGCACCCGGGGCCTGTACGAGCCCATCCACGGCTCTGCCCCCGACATCGCGGGCAAGGACATCGTCAACCCCACCGCCTGCATCCTCTCCGCCGCCATGATGCTGCGCTACTCCTTCGGTATGGCTGAGGAGGCTGACGCCATTGAGAACGCGGTGAATAAGGTGCTGGACAAGGGCCTGCGCACCGCCGACAACATGAGCGAGGGCTGCACCTGTCTGGGTTGCACCGCCATGGGTGACGCTATTCTCGCGGAGATTTGAGTTTACCGGAAAGTAATAGGATAAAGTGGTAATACCCCGCCGCTGTTCGCTGTTTGGTGAATGGCGGCGTTTTATATGTCTTGTGCTTTGTCGAAATTTATGTTATGCTGTAACCAATGTCAGTGATGGCAGGAAAAAGGCGCTGTGTCCAAAACGCAGGCGGCTGACTCCTTACCGGCACCTAAGCGCCGGGTAAGGCAGTTTTTCTTGAAGTTGCCACTCCCCGAGTGCTCAAGGGCAGGAAGGGGGTGTGGACCATGACGTTCTCCGATGTTGCAATATTACTGACGCTTCTTGGCGGAGCAATTTTTGTTACATTCCAGATCACATGGACGATCGCACATGAGAACCATGACGATAAAAAACGCAAGAAAAAATGACCGCCTCAGAGTTCCAAGCCGAGCGGTCATTTTCTCTTGACTGATCTGGTAAGGAGCTAGTCGTTTGCAGACACAGCGCCTTTCTAATTGTAGTATAGTCAAATTTCTTTGGGTTGTCAAGCATAGAGAACGAGCCATCAGAATGAATACAATGTCAGCAAATTCTGCTTTCTGCCTTAAAGCGTGAAATAGATTCATTTGACAAAACAATTTATGTAAACTATACTAAATCCTATCTTTAACAATAAAAATAGCCCGTGTGCCGGGATGGATAAACAGAGATAGGATGGGAAAAACGATATGCTGACACTGGATAAGATCTACCACGCCGCCTTTGTCCTCAAGGACGTAGCCCGCAAGACCGACCTCATCGAGGCACCCCGGCTCTCCAAGGACTGCCAGCTCTACCTCAAGACCGAGAACCTGCAGGTGACCGGCAGCTTCAAGGTGCGCGGCGCTTATTATAAGATCAGCCAGCTCTCCAAGGAGGAGAGCGACAAGGGCGTCATCGCCTGCTCGGCGGGCAACCACGCACAGGGCGTGGCGCTGGCCGCTACCCGCCGCGGCATCAAGAGCATCGTCTGTATGCCGGACGGCGCGCCCATCATGAAGGTGGAGAACACCAAGAACCTCGGTGCGGAGGTCTGCCTCGTACCCGGCACCTACGACGACGCCCACGACAAGGCCGTGGAGCTGCAGGAAGAGACGGGCATGACCTTCATCCACCCCTACGACGACGAGCAGGTCATCGCCGGTCAGGGTACCATCGGCCTCGAAATTCTCGACCAGCTGCCCGATGTGGACGCCGTCATCGTGCCTGTGGGCGGCGGCGGACTCATCTCCGGCGTGGCCTTCGCCATCAAGAGCCTGAAGCCCGACGTCAAGGTCTACGGCGTGCAGGCCGAGGGCGCACCCAGCATGTACCGCTCCCTCCATGAGCACAAATACCAGACCCTTTCCGCCGTCTCTACCTTCGCAGACGGCATTCAGGTCAAGACCCCCGGTGAGCTGACTTACAAGCTCTGCGAGGAGTATGTGGACGACATCGTCACCGTCACTGAGGACGAGACCGCAGCCGCCATCCTCTCCCTGATGGAGAACCAGAAGCTGGTGGCCGAGGGTGCAGGCGCAGTGCCTGTGGCGGCGGCGCTCTTCCACAAGCTGCCCATTGAGGGCAAAAAGGTCGTCTGCCTCGTCTCCGGCGGCAATATCGATGTGAACATCCTCAACCGCGTCATCACCCGCGGCCTCGTCATGAGCGGCCGCAAAGCCAACCTGACCATCGCGCTGGAAGACAAGCCCGGCCAGCTGCAGCAGGTGGCCGACATCGTCTCCCGCTGCGGCAGCAATGTGGTGTCCGTCCTCCACGACGGCTCCGACCCCAACATGCCCATTTCCAGCTGCTTCCTCAAGCTGACTCTCGAGACCCGCGACAACGCCCAGATCGAGCAGATCCGGCAGGAGCTCACCAAGGCAGGCTTCCAGCTGGTGGCCGAGCGCGTATAACTTTATCAGAAGATGCAGAAACGCCGCCCGAATGGGCGGCGCTTCGTTTTGTCAGCCGATGATCTCGTACTGGAAATATTCGCACTTCAGCTTGCTGCCCACGTCGATCTCCGGCGGCAGGAGCGCCAGTGCCACCGGGTTCAGTTCGTCGCTCTCGATGTCGGTACGGCGCAGGTTGACGTAATCGCCGTCAAAGCTCACGACTTCGTAATACCAAGGCCCCATACTGTTTCCTCCCGTGATTCATTCCTGTGTGTTCTCTTTTTCCTGCTTCCGCCAGTGGTAGTACGGCCCGAGGATGCAGACGGCGGCGAGTATCATCACCGCGAGGATGATGCTGGTGACGGTTTGGTCGTCGGAGAAAAAGTAGAACAGCAGCTGCCCGCCGCCCACGATGAGCTCCAGCACACCCAGAAGCCTCTGCCAAAGGCGGCGGGCCTCGGCGCTGGCGGATTCCAGCCGCTTGCCCAGTATGCCAGGCAGCTCGAGGCGGAGGATGTCCGCAATGCCCCAGATGAGGAAGATGATGCCGATGACAAGATGGTGTACCATAAGCCGCGCTCCTTTCTGCGTCACGCGCTGAACCGGGGAAAAAAAAATTGCAATATAAGTATATCATATCGGTGAGACCCCGGCAAGGACGGGATTTGACTGCCCGGCTCAGAAAATTTGGGAGGAATCGCCCGGCGGCTCTTGTGGAAGTTTGAAAAATATGCTATACTATTCTCTACTGATGCGCCATCGCCAAGCGGTAAGGCAGGGGACTTTGACTCCCCCATCGTAGGTTCGACTCCTGCTGGCGCAACTT
>ENA-OWOJ01000065-OWOJ01000065.1-gut-metagenome-genome-assembly--contig:-NODE-65-length-84328-cov-19.683541_pt1 | contig 84328 bp, 81 predicted proteins | sample MGYA00248246_ERZ651795 | MGnify/ENA primary metagenome ERZ651795 (study PRJEB26908, sample SAMEA4031706) | gut metagenome | biome: gut; feature: normal infant; material: stool | place: China | collected 2015...
CTGTTTTGACCCGTTCTCTGTCTCTTCTCGATGTTCTTCCCCCTTCTCTTCTTAAGCAACAGTTATCTGCCGTCTGTCATGGGATGCAGGAACTGTGTGAAATCAACTGAAACTTTTTTATTTGTCAATGAAAATACAACGACTTTTTAGCATTCTACTATTTTGTTTGATGCTGGGAAGTGGCTCGCTTATGGCTCAGTCCATGAGTGACTCACAGGTACTGGAATATGTAAAAGACGGCATCCGCCAAGGCAAGGAACAGAAGCAGCTTGCTTCCGAACTAGCCCGTAAGGGTGTAACCAAAGAACAGGCAATGCGTGTGAAGCAGCTATACGAGCAGCAGAACAATGTAAATACCTCGAAATCAACGGGCACGGACATCAACGAATCCCGCCTGCGTGAAGAGACTAAGAAGAATACTTCCGATATGCTGGAGGATCATCCGACTACTCAGGACCTTGCCCGTGGTGATCAGGTCTTCGGACGTAACATCTTCAATACCCGCAACCTGACGTTCGAGCCTAGTGTCAACCTTGCCACTCCTGCCAATTACCGTCTTGGTCCCGGTGATGAAGTCATCATTGATATCTGGGGTGCGAGCCAGAACACGATCCGCCAGCAAATCTCTCCTGAAGGTACTATCAACATTCAGAAGATCGGCCCTGTCAACCTTAGCGGTATGACAGTCTCTGCCGCCAATGACTATCTGAAGAACGCCCTGAATAAAATATATAACGGTCTGAATAATACTACCGATCCTACTTCCGACATCCGTCTGACGTTAGGTAATATCCGTACTATTCAGATTAATGTGATGGGAGAAGTCGTACAGCCCGGTACCTACGCCCTTTCTTCCTTCTCTACCGTCTTCCATGCGCTTTATCGTGCAGGCGGTGTGAGTGATATCGGTAGCCTCCGAAACGTTCAGTTGGTACGCAACGGAAAGAATATTGCCACCATCGACGTCTACGAATTCATTATGAAAGGCAACACACAGGATGACATCCGCCTACAGGAAGGTGACGTTGTGATTGTTCCTGCCTATGATGTATTGGTAAAGATTAGCGGCAAGGTAAAACGTCCTATGCGTTTTGAAATGAAGAAAGACGAGAACCTTGCTACTCTCATTAAATATGCCGGCGGCTTTGAAGCTGATGCCTACACCCGTTCATTACGTGTTGTCCGTCAGAATGGTGAGGAATACGAAGTCAACACAGTCAAAGATATAGATTACAACATTTATAAAATGCGTAACGGTGACGTAGTAACCGCCGAAGCCATCCTTAACCGCTTCACAAACAAACTGGAAATCCGTGGCGCTGTCTATCGTCCCGGTATCTACCAGCTCAGCGGTAAACTGAACACGATCCGCGAACTTGTCCATGAAGCTCAGGGTCTGACCGGTGACGCTTTCCTGAATCGTGCCGTCCTCTATCGCCAGCGTGAAGACCTGACCAGTGAAGTTGTTCAGATAGACATTAAGTCTATCATGGACGGCACTTCCCCAAACCTTGCCCTAATGAAGAATGACATCCTCTACATTCCAAGTATCCATGACCTGGAAGACCGGGGTAATGTCACAGTTCACGGTGAGGTTGCCCACCCTGATTCCTATCCTTATGCGGATAACATGACACTTGAGGATCTGATCATTCAGGCCGGTGGCTTGAAAGAAGCCGCCTCTACTGTCCGTATTGATATATCGAGACGAATCAAGAATCCTCGTAGTACTGCGGATAATGATACGATTGGTCAGATGTATACCTTCTCTTTAAAGGATGGTTTTGTAATAGATGGTCAGCCCGGTTTTATCCTTGAGCCTTATGATCAGGTTTATGTCCGTCGCAGTCCGGGCTATCAGGCACAACAGAATGTAGCCATTGAAGGTGAAATCCTTTTCGGAGGAAATTACGCCATGACCAGCCGTGAGGAACGTCTTTCCGATTTAGTGAATAAAGCCGGCGGTCCGACCAATTATGCCTATCTGCGTGGTGCGAAACTGACCCGTGTGGCTAACGCTAGTGAAAAGAAACGTATGGGTGATGTAATTCGCCTTATGAGCAGGCAATTGGGCGAAGCCATGATTGACTCTTTGGGTATTCGTGTTGAAGATACTTTTACGGTTGGAATAGATTTGGAAAAAGCCTTGAGCAATCCTAAAAGTAATGCCGATCTTGTCTTACGTGAAGGTGATGTGATCTCCATACCTAAGAATACTAATACTGTAACTATCAATGGTGCTGTCATGGTTCCGAATACGGTTTCTTATATGAAGGGAAAGAATGTGGATTATTACCTGAATCAGGCCGGTGGCTGTTCTGATAATGCAAGGAAGAGTAAGAAGTTCATTGTTTACATGAATGGTCAGGTGACGAAGGTTAAGGGTAGTGGTAAGAAACAGATTGAGCCGGGGTGTGAGATTATTGTGCCTGGTAAGGCTAAGAAGAAAGGGAACATAGCTAATATTTTAGGTTATGCTACTTCCTTCAGTTCTTTGGGAATGATGATTGCTTCTATTGCTAATTTGATAAAGAAATAAATGACCTATTATGATTGAAAAGCAATCTTATCAAGAACCGTTTTCTGAAGTGGATAAAAGGAAAGATGATGAAATGGAAATAGACTTGATGGCTATTTTTTATAAGATTATTACTGTTCGTGGAGTACTATGCAAAGCTGCTGGAGTGGGAGTAATAATTGCTATAGTGGTGGCATTGAGCATTCCCAAGCAATATACAGTAAAGGTTACCCTTTCTCCTGAAATGGGTAATGCGAAGGGAAGTAATGGTTTAGCCGGACTTGCTGCCTCGTTTTTGGGAGATGGGGCTCTAATAGGGGAAAGCACAGATGCCTTGAACGCTTCTCTTTCAGCAGATATTGTTTCTTCAACTCCTTTTTTATTGGAACTTTTAGAAATGGAAGTCTCCGTTTCTAAAAAGGATGATAAAATGACTTTGGGGTCTTATCTCGATGAAGAGTCATCTCCTTGGTGGGATTATCTTATAGGTTTTCCGGGCATAGTAATAGGAGGAGTTAAATCATTATTCGGAGAAGATACGGTTCCTGCCAGTGGAGGGCGGCAAGGAACTATCGAATTGACGAAAGAAGTAAATGAGAAGATTAATTTTCTTAAAAAGAAGATTAGTGCATCCATTGATAAGAAAACCGCCATAACGAGCATTACGGTCACCTTACAAAATCCGCAGATCACTGCGGTTATAGCAGATTCTGTCGTTCATAAATTACAGGAATATATTATTGGGTATCGAACTTCAAAAGTAAAAGAAGACTGTGCGTATTTGGAACGGTTGTTTAAAGAACGTCAGCAGGAATATTATGCTGCTCAAAGAAAATATGCGGATTATGTAGACGCCCATGATAATGTGGTTCTTCAAAGTGTACGTGCTGAGCAGGAGCGTTTACAGAACGACATGAGTTTGGCTTATCAGATATATAGTCAGGTTGCTAATCAGTTGCAGGTATCCAGAGCCAAAGTACAGGAGGAAAAGCCAGTCTTTGCAGTAGTTGAGCCTGCCGTTGTACCTTTGAAACCTTCAGGTATGGGACTCAAAATTTATATTTTATTATTTGTGTTCCTGTCCGTATCTGGTACTCTCGTGTGGGTGCTTTTTGGCAAAAGTCTGCTGGCTAGCTTGAGAAAAGAACTGAAAAATAAGGAGATAGAACAGGATAAATGATGCTAAAACGTCGTTTACAACATTCTTATATCAATTAAATTCACTTACTATATTATTAAACGAATGATACGTACAGCTATGATAATGGCTGCGGGCATGGGAACCCGTTTTGGCCAATATACAGAATTGATACCTAAAGGGTTCGTCAAAGTGGGAGGTATTCCAATGATAGTTCGTTCTATTGATACTTTGTTATCATGTGGCATTGAGCGAATTGTAATCGGTACAGGATATAAACAAGAAGTTTATGAAGAATTGAAGACAGACTATCCTATGCTTGAAACCTGTTTTAGTCCTCGTTATGCTGAAACAAATAGTATGTATACTTTATATAATACGCGGGAGATTCTGGGCAATGATGATTTTTTATTGTTAGAGTCAGATTTGATTTTTGAGAAACAAGCAATAATGAGCTTATTGGAGTGTCCTGCGGCAGATGCAATGCTAATAGCTCCAGTGACAAAGTTTCAAGATCAGTATTATGTGGAACATGATGATAATTTTCGCCTTTCTTCATGTTCTGTCAATAAGAATAAACTAAACGCTAAAGGCGAATTGGTCGGCATCCATAAACTATCCGGTTCCTTTTACAAAATAATGTGTGCTGATTATGCGAGTATTGTTGATGAACAACCCAATTTGGGATATGAGTATGAATTACTACGAATATCTTGTTCTCAATCTCCTGTTTATGTGCATAAAGTAGAAGGGCTGAAATGGTATGAAATCGATGACATATCAGATTTGGAATATGCAGAGAAATATATTGTTCCGTATTGTTAATTAAAATAATATATCAAATTATGAGTAAGACAGTTTATATTGGGATGACTGCGGATATTATGCATCCAGGACTTATCCGCATTATTAATGAGGCTACTAAATACGGTGATGTTATAATTGGTCTTCTTACAGATAAAGCTATTGCGGAGCATAAACGCCTTCCTTATCTGACCTATGAACAACGAAAAGAGGTAGTTCAGAATATTAAAGGCGTATGTAAAGTTGTTCCTCAAGAAGAATGGAGCTATGTTGAGAATCTCAAACGCATTAAACCTGACTATATAATTCATGGTGACGACTGGAAAACCGGGCCTTTACGTGAAGAACGTGTGCGCGTATTTGAAGTGATGAATGAACAGGGAGGAAAGGTTATCGAAATTCCATATACTTTGGGAATTAATTCATCTTCTTTGGATAAAGATATTAAGGCTATAGGTACAACCCCCGATGTACGTTTAAAATCACTTCGTCGTTTGATAAATGCCAAACCCGTAGTTCGTATTTTGGAAGCTCATGATGGACTATGTGGCTTGATAATTGAAAATCAGGAAATATTAAAAGGGGATAAGAGGGAAGTATTTGACGGAATGTGGTCTAGTAGCCTTACGGATTCAACCAGTAAAGGTAAACCTGATATTGAGGCGGTTGATTTAACTACCCGATTGCAAGATTTGAATAATATTCTGGAGTGTACTACTAAACCTATTATTTTTGATGGAGATACAGGTGGTAAAATTGAACATTTCGTATTTACAGTACGCACTTTAGAACGTCATGGAATCTCAGCTATAATAATTGAAGATAAAGTTGGATTAAAAAAGAATTCATTGTTTGGTACGGATGTTATTCAAACTCAAGATACAATCGAAGGTTTCTGTAATAAGATCAAAGCAGGAAAGGCATCTCAGATTACTGATGATTTTATGATTATCGCTCGTATTGAGAGCCTTATAGCGGGAAAGCCGGTAAGTGATGCTTTAGAGAGAGCTTTTGCATATGTCCAAGCGGGAGCGGACGGTATTATGATACATAGCAAAAATAAGTCGGGTGAAGATATAAAAGAATTTTGTTTGGCGTTTCGAAAACAGTATGCTCATGTACCTATCGTGGTTGTGCCTACTACATATGATCATATTTATGAGTCTGAATTGTGTGATTGGGGTGTGAATATAATTATTTATGCTAATCATATGCTTCGTGCCGCTTATCCTGCTATGATGAATGTCGCAAAGACAATATTAGAGAATGAACGTGCTTTAGAGGTGCGCGAACTGTGTATGCCCATAAAGGAAATATTGGAACTGATTCCGGGTACTAAATAAAAAGAGGAATATCATTATGTTAAGCGTAGAAAAAGTTTATGAAACGTTTCTGAGTCATGACGTTGATTTTTTTACAGGAGTTCCAGACTCATTACTAAAAAATATTTGTGCCTATATCACAGACCATACTTCACGTGAGAAACATATCATAGCTGCTAATGAAGGTGCGGCTGTAGGAATTGCTTCAGGTTATTATATGGCATCAGGTAAGGTTCCTGTGGTTTATATGCAAAATTCCGGCTTGGGTAATACTGTTAATCCTCTGCTGTCTCTTGCAGATGAACAAGTATACAGTTTTCCAATGCTTTTGATGATTGGCTGGCGTGGTGAACCGGGAACAAAAGATGAACCTCAGCATAAAAAACAGGGTGAGGTAACTTTAGATTTGTTGAAAGCAATGCGGATTCCTTATATAATTCTTGATTCAAATGAGAATGATGCATTTATTCAGCTCCATGATATCATACAATCAGCAAAAACTAAGAATATTCCTCATGCAATAATTATTCGGAAAGATGTTTTTGGCAAATATAAACTTCAAAAAGAATTCGGATGTAATTATCCTTTATCTCGTGAGGATGCTTTGCAAATAGTTGTGGATTATCTGCCTGAAAATTCAGTGGTCGTTTCTACTACTGGCAAGCTTTCTCGTGAGTTATTTGAATATCGAGAAATGAAAGAGCAAGGTCATGAACATGATTTTCTCACGGTAGGCTCTATGGGACATAGTTCATCAATCTCTTTGGGTATTGCTATAGCAAAGCAAGATAGACCTGTTTATTGCTTGGATGGTGATGGAGCATTTATTATGCATTTAGGGGCAATTAGTAACATTGGCGATTTATCTCCTAAAAACTATTATCATATTTTGTTTAACAATGGTGCTCACGAGTCTGTAGGAGGACAGCCTACTTTAGGATTTAGTTTAGATATTCCGGCTATTGCCCGGGGGAGCGGATATAAGCATACTTATACTGTTTGTACAAAAGTTGAAATTGAAGAAGCAATGAAGCAGCTTCCAAAGTTATGTGGTCCTGTTTTGTTGGAAATAAAGGTTAAGATAGATTCTCGGGAGAATTTGGGACGTCCCACGACTACTCCTATAGAGAATAAGGAGCATTTTATGGATTTTTTAAAATAAATATATTCGATGAAAATAGAAAGAAAAATATTATTAAATCCTGGGCCTGCCACTACTACTGACAGTGTAAAAATGGCACAAGTTGTTCCGGATATTTGTCCTCGCGAGAAAGAATTCGCAGGTATGATGAAACAACTTCGGGACGATTTGGTCAGAGTTGCTCATGGGAATTTGGAAAAACATACAGCTGTATTATTTTGTGGCTCAGGAACTATCAATATTGATATATGTCTAAATTCTCTTCTTCCTGAAGACAAAAGGGTGCTTATAGTGAATAATGGGGCATATAGTACCCGTGCTGTAGAAGTGTGTCAATATTATGGTTTGCCTCATATTAATTTGGAATTTTCTGTTTATGAACGTCCTGATTTATTGGTAGTGGAAAATGTGTTACAAGAAAATCCTGATATAGCTATGGTTTATACTACTCATCACGAGACGGGTACAGGAATTCTGAACCCTATTCGCGAGATGGGCGCTATAGCTCATAAATATCAGGCTAAATTTGTCGTCGATACTACTTCTTCTTTGGGCATGATTCCTTTTGATATAGAGAAAGATAATGTAGATTTTTGTATGGCATCTGCTCAAAAAGGACTTCAAGCGATGACAGGTCTTTCTTTTATTATAGGCAATGAGGAACAGATTAAGGTTTCAAAAAAATATCCCAAGCGTTCTTACTATTGTAATCTTTATTTGCAGTATGAGAATTTTGAGAGAACAGGTGAAATGCATTTTACTCCACCGGTACAAACTATTTACGCCACTCGTCAGGCATTAAATGAATATTTTGAAGTGGGCGAAGAAGCTAAGTTTGCCCGTCACAAAAGAGTTTTTGAGGCTATTCATTCAGGTATAAATGAAATTGGTCTTAAAAGTGTAATAAAGCGTGAATGGCAGTCAGGACTGGTTGTCTCAGTTCAATACCCAGAAGATCCCAACTGGGATTTTGAGAAAATACATGATTATTGTTATGAGCGTGGATTTACGATTTATCCAGGTAAGATATCAACTGAGGATACTTTTAGAATCTGTGCTTTAGGAGAGATAGAAGTAGATGATATTGAGAACTTCTTTAAAGTACTAAAAGCTGCATTAAATCATTATAACGTCACATTACCGATGTCATGATTGCAGAAATATTATTGAAGATTCGTCATTTTTATTTTTCCCTTCGTGGTATACACTTCCATCCGGAAAGTGTTATTTCTGGAGTGCCTATTCGTAGCTTTCGCTTAGTAGGCAAATATGGCAATATTAATTTGAGGTGATGCATTAGGAGTTCTTTATTCTTATAAAAAGGCATCGGTAGTTATAGGAGATAATGTTTGTGTAGGGTAATTTGCTTTTAGTGGGAGAGACCATATTAGAATTGCGGTAAGGGGCGAAGAAGATAATAACCAATTAGTGAGAATATTGGAAAAATATAATTGATATCGGTAAATGTAGTTGTTTTTATACTGTATTTAAGTAATGGAAAATCTAAAGCAGAAAACTGTATCAGGAATAATGTGGAGCGCTATAGAACGTTTCTCTTTACAAGGAGTACAGTTTATAATTCAAATAATATTAGCTCGTTTGTTACTACCATCGGATTATGGTATGATCGGGATGTTAGCTATTTTTCTTCAAGTCGCTCAAGTATTTATAGATAGCGGTTTTACAAATGCTTTAATCCAGAAAAAAGATAGAACTGAAGAGGATTTTGCCACTGTCTTTTATTTTAATATTCTTGTCGCAGTATTATTCTATGGTATATTGTTTTTTTCGGCTTCTTTGATTGCAGACTTTTATAATATGCCGACTTTAGTTCTTGTAATTCGTTTTATAGCATTGTCGTTGATAATAAATGCTTTATCGGCTATTCACAGAACGAAATTAATTATTTCTGTAAACTTTAAAACTCAATCTAAAATTTCATTAGGTGCAGCTTTTATATCAGGCGTGATTGGAATATGGATGGCTTATGTCGGTTGCGGGGTTTGGGCTTTAGTTTGGCAAACTCTCTTAAATAGTATAATTTTGACAATTTTGTTTTACTGTTTAGTTCATTGGAAACCTTTACATACTTTCTCCAAAAGTTCTTTTGAAAGATTATTCAATTTTGGATCTAAATTATTGATCTCAAGTCTTATCAATACAGTATATCGTAATCTGTATACCATTGTAATAGGAAAAAAGTTTTCTGTTGTAGAGCTTGGTTACTATACAAGAGCAGAACAATTTGCTATTTTTCCTTCCAATAATTTAAATGCTTTAGTTTCTAGAGTAGCGTATCCTATTTTAAGTTCCATTCAAGATGATGATAAATGTTTAACAAACGCATATCGAAATTATATCAGATTATCCTCATATATAATTTTTCCTTTAATGGTAGGTTTACTTGTTTTGGCTAATCCTATTATTAGTCTATTGTTAACAGATAAATGGTCTGGGGTTGTTATTCTTTTACAGATATTATGTTTGGATTGGATGTTTGATCATTTGAGCCAAATTAATTTGAATTTATTATGGGTTAAAGGAAGATCTGATCTGTCGTTACGTCTTGAAATAATAAAAAAGACGATTGCTATATTCATTCTTTTTGTGTCAATTCCATTTGGGCTTGAGGTGATGTGTTGGGGTAGAGTTATTTACTCTCTGATAGCGACATATTTGAATACATATTATACTAATTCTCTTATTGATTTGACCTTAAAGTTGCAAGTTAAAGATGTATTTCCAAGTTTAATACTCTCTTTCATAATGGGGGGGATCGTTTTTATATGTATTTCTTTCTTTGAAACTGATATAGTAAAAATTGTGATTGGATGTATTACTGGGATGTCCTTCTATATTTTACTTTCTTTTCTTTTTAAGCTAGATTCTTTTTTTTGTATTTTAACATTGATCATTAAAACTAAAAACATAGATGAAAATATTAAAAAAGATTTTTCAAGTAATAGTAAAGATAATTAACCATTGTGTGCCAGTTGATAGTAGATCATTGTATTTTATTCCTCATCCTAATTGTAGAACAGATAAATATGATATTATAAATTATTCGTCAGATAATGTTCTCGTTCTGTTAAATTATTTGCTAAAAAAAGATAGTGCTGAATATTATAAAATATATGTTGAAATTTATGATTCTTCTCGTATTTCAGAATATCAAGAATATATTTATGGCATAAATCCTAATATTAGGTGTACTTTTTTATGTGCATGTGTTGGACGTTTTTTCTTTAATAAAGTATCTTTTAAGGATATGTTGTATGCCTTTTTTTGTTTTTGTAGAGCAAGTAAATGTTTTACAGCTACTTTTTATTATGATTTTTCATTTAAAAAACGCTCTCAACAGATTATTTGTTTGGGGTATTATACTCCATTCAAAGATGATTATCATATGGGAGATCATTCTTATGATAAATTTCGTAATACAACATGTAACTCATTTGATTACTCTATTGCTACTTCTTGTTTAAGTGCTAGAATAATTTCAATAGATTGTGGAATCTCATATGATAAATTCAAAGTCTTAGGATTTCCCAGAAATGATTTGTTGATATCGAAAAATAATTGCAATGTTATTAAAAGAGAAATTTCGAAATTTGCGGGATATGATGTAACTAAATATATAGTTTATACTCCAACTTTTCGTGATTATGAGACTGTTACTGAAGGTAATTTGCGTTCAATACTCGGATATGTTGATTGTGATTTGTTGAAGTTATCGAAAATACTATTGAAGTTTAATGCGGCTTTAATTCTTAAATTACATCCTTTGCAGAATAAAACAGTCTTAAAAAAAGATTTACCCAAAGGTATACTTGTTTTTGAACAAACATATAAATATGGATTGTATGATCTTTTGTCATTTTCAGATGGAATGATTACTGATTATACTTCTACCTATTTTGATTTTTTATTGGTAAATAAGCCAGTCATATTTAATTTCTACGATATTGAAGAATATCGTAGAGTAAGAGGTTTCTCATTTGAGCCAATAGAATTTTTTTGTGCAGGTGATATTGTTTACAATTATAATGAATTGATAGATGCTGTGATGGGACTTCTGGCTGGGAAAGATATTCATGCTGAACATCGACGTCATATTTCTTTATTGATGAATCAATTTCAAGATGATAATTCAACAAAGAGAATATGTGACATATTTTTAAATGAAATATAATAAATAAAATGAATTATGCATTTGTGGTGCAGGCACGTTTAGGTTCTACACGTTTGCCTGGAAAAATATTGAAACCTTTCTATGGTAATCAATCGATTCTTGACTTAATGGTTCATAAGCTTTCTGCTATATCGAATATTCCAGTAATTATTGCTACAACAAATTCTGTTATCAATGAACCTATTGAAAAGAAGGCACTTGCATTAGGGGTAAAGTGCTTCAGAGGTGAGGAGAATGATGTTTTAAAACGATTCATTGATGTTGCTGAATATTTTGATATACAGGGTATATTCCGAATATGTTCTGATAATCCATTTTTAGATGTACATGCGGCAAGGCAATTGGTCGAAATAGCAATGAAATCTTGTAACGATTATATAAGTTTTGATATTGATGGTACTCCATCAATTAAAACTCATTTCGGTTTTTGGGGAGAATTTGTAACGCTTGATGCGCTGAAGCGAGTTATAGGATTTACTGATGATTTATTGTATCGTGAACATGTTACTAATTATATATATAGTCATCCTGAACTTTTTAATATTCAATGGATTTCAGGATCTCCAGTCGTGTCAAAACATCATAATATTCGACTCACGATTGATACGTTAGAAGATTTTTCTGTAGCACAGAGAATATATAGGGATTTACAAGAAAAAAGAGTGGAAATATCGATAGAAGTGATTGTAGACTATGTTCGAAGACATGCAGAATACATTCAACTGATGAAACAACAAATAAAAAAAAATTCTAAATAATGAAGAATACTTATATTATTGGTGAAATAGGGCAGAATCATAATGGTTCTGTTGACTTGGCTAAGTTGATTATTGAATTAATCTCACGACCTGTACATGAGGATGTTTTTGGTATGGATTTCATGCCAATGAATGCTGTTAAAATGACTAAAAGAGATTTATCAGAAGAATTGGCTGTTTCTCAAATGAATCAAATATATGACAATCCTAATTCTTTTGGGCGTACTTATGGTGAACATCGTGCTTTTCTTGAGCTTGATGATCAAGCGCATTTTGAGATTTATAAATATGCTAAGTCATTAGGATTAGATTTTATCGAGACGTTATGTGCCAAAGGATGTCTGTCTTTGCTTAAACTGTTCACACCGGATAGGCTAAAAGTTGCTAGTCGTGATTTGACTAACTTACCATTGCTTGAAGCATTAGCAGAAACTCATATTCCTATTATATTATCGACAGGAATGGCTGGTCAAAGAGAACTTGACAATGCATTAGATGTGATAACGAGATATCATAGTAATATAGCTATTCTACATTGTGTATCTCAGTATCCAACTCATCCAAATAATTTGAATCTACGTACAATAACATATTTGAAGAAGCATTACAATAAGTTTGAGATAGGTTTTTCTGATCATACAATAGGTATTTCTGCTGCTACAGCTGCTGTAGCGATGGGAGCGGAAATTATAGAAAAGCATGTAACAATTGATCGGCATATGAAAGGAACAGACCAGCTTGGCTCTTTAGGTCCAGATGGGGTTAATCGTATGATTCGAGATATTCGCATAGCAGAGTGTTGGCTTGGTACTGAAGATCTTTATATAGAAAAAGGGGTGGAGAAGTCTAAGATAAAACTTGAACGTTCTATTGCCACTCGAAAATATATTCCAGCAGGTAGTATTATTCAAGAGTCGGACATTCATTTACTGAGTCCTGGTGATGGTTATAAATGGATAGATAAAAAAAATGTAATTGGTCATTTTGCTAAACAAGATATATCAGCGAATGAAATAATATATCCTGATTTTATTGAATAGATATATTCCTACTGCAACTTGTATTACGGTATAGAGTACTGCCTGCTATAAGCTAAGTAGTGATTAATAAATAAGGGTAAAATACTAAAAAAATGAAAGAGATAAAGCTTATACTTACAGATATTGATGGCGTTTGGACTGATGGCGGAATGTTTTATGATCAAACAGGTAATGAATGGAAAAAATTCAATACATCTGATAGTGCTGGTATTTTTTGGGCACATAATAAAGGTATTCCTGTGGGTATTTTAACAGGTGAAAAAACTGAGATAGTGCGACGAAGAGCAGAGAAGTTAAAAGTTGATTATTTATTTCAAGGAGTAGTGGATAAATTGTCTGCTGCAGAAGAATTATGCAATGAATTAGGGATTAATTTGGAGCAGGTGGCCTATATAGGGGATGATTTGAACGATGCTAAATTACTTAAGCGTGTAGGTATAGCTGGAGTACCTGCAAGTGCTCCATTTTATATTCGTAGATTGTCTACTATATTCTTAGAAAAAAGAGGTGGTGAAGGTGTTTTTAGAGAATTTGTTGAAAAAGTTCTTGGTATAAATTTGGAAGATTTTATTGCTGTGATTCAATAGTTGTTGTAAAAGATGAAAAAGGTAGATATAATTCATGGTGGATGGCTTAAGGCTCCTAATGGGGCTAGTTCTGTTCTTAGGACTTTAGCTGAATCTACTTCAAAATTTGAAGAATACGGTATTCAGCTTTCGGTTTATTCAATGGATTTGATTGTGTTAAAGTCATTTGAAAATATAGCAGCTATAAATCAACGGAAAGGATTACGGTACTTTATTAAAAAGAATGCTAATGCAAATTCTATACTAGCATTCATTTCTATTTATGCAATATATTTGCGGCATGCTCGTAAGATTGTTAAATATTATTTTGATCAAGGGCTTGAGGAATCGAGAATCTTGTTTATACATGATATTTTTACATGTTATTACTATTTGAAGTATCGATCTAGAAGACAAAAAACCGTGTTGGTATTACACAATAATGGTGATACTTTTAATATGCTTAGACAATATTATCCTGTGCTTAATAAATCAAGGCTTTATAGTATATTATTATACATTGAAAGGAAGGTTTTATCTGAAGTGGATAAGGTGTTGTTTGTTGCTGAGAATCCTAAAGATACTTTTGTACAATTACATCCAGATATTCCTATTGAAAAAGTAGGATTTGTTTATAATGGCATTTTGAGCAAAGAAATGCATATATGTCCGGAAAAACATCTAGGGCCACTTGAAATCTGCTGTGTGGGATCTGTTTCAAAACGTAAAGGGCAAGATATGATTGTTGAAGCTCTTGTGAAGATGTCTCCTGTTCAAAGAGAGAAAGTGCATTTTACCATTGTAGGTGATGGTACATTAAGGGGGGAATTAGAAAAGTTGTGTTTTGAGAAAGGAATCTCTAAATATATAGATTTTATAGGTGTTTCGAATCAAGTAGAAAATTATTTGTTGAGGAGTGATATTTTTATGTTACCTAGTAGAGATGAAGGATTCCCTATTTCTATTTTGGAGGCTATGCGAGCAGGACTTCCTATTATATCTACTAATATTGCAGGTATTCCGGAAATGGTTTTTTCCGGGATCAATGGAATTGTAATTTCGCCATGTCTTGAAGATATATATGATATCTTGTGTCATATTGAATCTTATAATTGGAGTGCAATGGGTAAACTCTCTTATGAACTATATCAACAGAAATTTACGCTTGATTCAATGATTGAATCTTATGCTAATATTTTGAACGCTATATGAAATATGTCTTTTGGATACATAGTAGTACTTCGTATTATATGGCAAAAGCTATTATAGCAAAAGAAAATTTAGATTGCCATAATGTTGTTTATTTGATTGATCGGAACTATGCTAATAAATATCATAATAATATTGATATAGAAATTGAAGATATTTCATTTTGGATGAATAAGTTTTATCCGATGAAAATTAAAACTATATTAAATTTGAGGAGGATTATTAAAAGTTTTGATTGCTATATATCCTGCTTGATTGCTGATAGTTTTACTGTATATATTCCCCAATTAACTACTCCTATATTTCAATTACTCATCACACATCATTCATGTGTAGGATATCATTTTATGGAGGAGGGCCTTGCTTATTATAAAGACCAACTTTACAAGGCATCTCCTAATAAATTTCCGTTACTAGTAGAATTATTATTTAAGGTATATAATATTTTTTGTCGTCGTGTACAATTAAATTATCCGTTTTTGAAACCTTATAAAAAGAGTCGGTTTCAACCTAAATATTATTTACTTAATAATAAATATAATGTATTAAGGGAGAATGTTTCTTTGGTTTCTTGGATTAAGGAAGAGACTTTTTTCACATCTATTCCTTCAGGTGCTTCTGTTTTGGTTTTAAGTCCAATTGTAGAATATCGTTTGGCAACTCCTGAGAAATTCTATGCAAGCATGAATCTGTTGTTTAATTATATTTCGGATTCGCATGTGTTTATTAAAGCACATCCTTATCAGGCTTCTAGTGTTGTGAATACTTTGGTTGGTCTGTTAGAACAACATGGAAAAACTTGGACTCTTATTCCAAATGATGAACCTTTTGAACAGATCCTTTTATCTGTTGAGAATCTTTGTGTGTTTGGGACAGAGTCTAGTTTGATGTTTTATGCGACACTGCTTGGTAATAACAATAAGATTATTTCCAATCGTAATAATTTGGCTTTTAATGATATTATTTTTAGAAAATATGCTCAAAATAGTGAGTCCTTAGTTGTAAATAGTTATATTCAAATTTAAAGATGTTGATTTATTGGGTTGTTTTCTTTATTCTTTTTCTTTTTAGTTATGTAGAACTTATTTCCGCTAGACAGTCCTTGGTATTATTAAGATGCGTGATTCTATTTATAGCATGTATGGTGGGATTTCGTTATAATATAGGGGCTGATTGGGAGACATATGTAATTATTTACAACAGGCAGATTCCGTCGCTTCTAGATCCAGAATATAGAATTCTCATGGAACCTCTTTTTTGGATTTTAGGGAGTTTATGTAAAACTCTAGGTTTAAGTTATGCGTGTTTTTTTATAATATTGTCATTGATATCGTTTGTCGTATTATTTATAGTTATTAGACGAATTGGATGTGGATATATTTATTTGCCAATTCTTTTATATTTTTGTTTGTTTTTCTGTCAGTTCCAGCTAAATATAGTTCGCCACGGGATTATGGCTTCATTTGTGTGGCTAGCTTTTTCATATATAAAGGAATGTTCTTTGAAGAAGTTTGTTTTTTTTCTTTTGATAGCTGCAGGCTTTCAACTTGCTGCGTTGGCCTTTTTCCCATTTTATTTCTTGTTGAATAGATGTTATATGCAGAAGAGTGTTGTTACTCTTATTTTTATATCATTGATTTTTGTAATGTTGGGAGTATCACAAAAAATACTGTTATTGGGTACTAAAATACCTGTTTTTGGGGAATTTGTAAACTATTATATTCTAGATTTTTATGGACGGAATGTTGATGCTTCTTATGGTTTTTCTGTAGGGATGATTGTTAATTTGTTCCTTTTTTTGTTTCTTTATTTTGGAATGCGTTCCGTCTATAATGATATATCTAATCATTTGAAGATTTTTGTAAACTTATTACTTTATAGTTTTATATTGAGTTGTTTTTTTAATGCATATGCGGTTTTTGTAGAACGGTTAGTGAGCGTTACTAATATGACTTTACTATTTATATTACCTTACGTTTTGCATAAAATCTTTATTGGAAAAGTTAATAAAACAATAGCATTTGCTTGCATTGTTGTATATGCGATGTTGATGTTTACTAAGACGCTTTATACACCAGTTCCGTTAGGTGGAAAGTATGAATATCAGTTTATTCCTTACCAGTATTCATTTGTTATTTAAGGGATTATAACGTTTGGTAGATGAGTGTAATTCAATTTGTCTTTTCTGTGATCTAATTGGATGTTCTGAGAGTAATATATCCTAATTTTATCAATATCTGTTTCTTTGGATATTGTATCCATATGTAAATTTATCAAAATGTCAAAATTAATATTTTCAGTACTTATTTCTGTATATTATAATGAAAGTATTTCTTATTTTAAAAAGAGCTTAGATAGTATTTTATATCAGACTCTTTTACCTGCAGAGGTTGTTTTAGTCAAAGATGGGATTTTGACAGATGATTTAAATTGTATTGTCAAAGAGTATTCTCAAAAATATCCTATTTTGAAAGTGATTTCTTTGCCTGTTAATCAAGGACTTGGTAAAGCACTGAATGAAGGCTTAAAGCATTGCTCCTACGATCTAGTTGCCCGAATGGATACAGATGATATTGCCAAACCTGATCGTTTTGAGAAACAAATAAGGGTTTTTCAAGAGCATCCGGAATTAGATGTAGTAGGAGCATGGATCGATGAGTTTGAAGAAACTACTTCAAATATTATTTCTACAAGAAAGTTACCTGAGGTTCATGATGATATTTGTCAATTTGCAAAGAAGCGTAATCCGGAAAATCATCCGGTAATTATGTTTCGTAAGCAAGCTGTATTAGCAGCAGGTGGATATCAGCATTTCCCTCTTTTTGAGGATTACTATCTGTGGATACGTATGCTACAGAACGGTGCTAAATTTTACAATATCCAAGAGAGCTTATTATATTTTCGCTTTTCACCGGCTATGTTTAAACGGAGAGGCGGTTTAAAATATGTGACAACGGAACTACGTTTTCAAAATCAACTAAGAAATTTAGGATTCATAACTTCCTCTGAATATCTCTATAATGTCTTTATACGGGTGATTACTAGGATGATGCCCAACACTTTACGAGCTATCTTGTATAAAAAAGCTCTGAGAAAATAGTCTTTAACCAAACTATAATTAATAATTTATGGAACAACAAACAACTTTTATTCCCGACGGAATGAATGCTTTTGAGCGCAATGTAAAGCGAATTGGGGATTGCATTATTGCGGGCATATTACTGATTATTTTTTCTCCTTTATTTTTAATCTGTTATATAGCTGTGAAACGTGAAGATGGTGGTCCGGCTATTTTCAAACAGGAACGTATCGGTCGTTTCGGCCGTCCGTTTTATATTTATAAGTTCCGCAGTATGCGTTTGGATGCGGAAAAAATGGGTCCTGCGCTATATAGGGGTGGGAAAGATAAACGATTGACTAAAGTGGGTAAGTTTTTGCGTGAACATCATTTGGATGAATTGCCGCAACTTTGGAATGTCTTCTGCGGGCAGATGGCTTTTATTGGTCCACGTCCGGAGCGTAAGTATTTCATTGATCAAATAATGGAACACGATGCTCGTTACGTATTTTTGTATCAGATACGACCGGGTGTTACTTCGTATGCTACGTTATACAATGGGTACACGGATACGATGGATAAAATGTTGCGTCGTCTTCGCTATGATTTGTTTTATTTGCAGCATCGCTCATGGTGGTTTGATTTTAAGATCTTGGTGAAGACATTTATAAATATTTGTTTTGGCAAGAAGTTTTAGCAGAGAAAATTGTTGTATTTATAGTGAAACACCGTTGTTGAATACGAAGAAGTTGGTAATGGGCAGAAAAAAGCAATATCTCTTTGATTATTGAAGGAAAATTTCTTTCTTTGTAATAGACTAAAAGTATCTATTATGTTAAGTACTATAGAATATCTATCCCTTCTTCGTAAATACATGCGGGAGAATGCTGTTAAATATGGTATATCTCGTATGGGAATATTTGGCTCAGTAGCTCGTGGTGAGCAACATGACGGTAGTGATGTTGATATATGCGTGGAGATAGATAGGCCTTCTATATTTACTTTAGTTCATATTAAGGAAGAATTGGAAAAACTGTTTAAATGTCCTGTAGATGTAGTTAGATTGCGGAATAACATGGATGAATTGTTGAGAAACTGTATAAATAAAGACGGGATCTATGTGTAGAAAACAAATCAAAAATGATTTGCCCCAATTGAAAGAAATACTGGAACAAATCATTGATGAGTTTGATAAGTGTGATTGACCTCCTCTTTTACAACTCCTTATATTCCTCTACACACCGAAAACACGGACATTCTTTCATCGGATTCAAATCATGATGCCCTACTATCAACGCTTTTGGAAACCTCTTTCGTAACTCACGAATTAAGGCTAACAACGATCCCCGTTGCTCTAGCGTACGTGTGTCTTTCGCTTGTCCTTCTGCATTCAGTCCTCCTTCGTAACAGATTCCTATGGAATGTGCGTTATGATTCCGGCAATGTGCTCCGACTTTCTCTAACGGTCGTCCCGGATGTATTTCCCCATCACGTGTGATGTAGAAATGGTAACCGATATCACGGAATCCCCGATGTCGGATATGATCCTGTCGGCAAGCCTCCGCCGAGAGGGATTTTCCCTCCGGCGTGGCACTGCAATGAATGATAATCAGTGTGATGGTCCGCATAAGTTTACATACAGCTTTGTACTCCTATCAAACCACCTACAGCAGTAGCGACAGTGATGATTACTTTGATAATGAAACTCCAAACGGAACGGGATGATGAATTACTCATAGTTTTTGATTTTAAATGAAAAAAATATTGATTTTTAATGAGTCTTTAGCCATGATAAGCTAAAGACTTTGCGGGGTTCAGGGTATGACTTAAACAGTCGGGTCCGGTGCTTCTTCGTCTCCTTCGTCCGGATTAGGTTTCGGATCGGGAGTGTTGCCTGACCCGGAACCTCCTCCGGGCGTTGTCGGTTTCTGATACTCCGCCTGTTGTTTCAGTTGGCTGTCGAGCTTCAGATTGGTCGTTGATAAGTTTCCAGTGGCACGTGCTTTGAGCCGCATACCTGTGATGTTCTTCTCCAATGAGAATTCTTCCAGTGTTTCGGCAGCCTTGCTGCGGATTCCTACACCGAAGATGGCTAGATCATCAATTTTCACACTTTTGCCGTCGAGCAGCAGTTCCTTGATGCAGTCCACCATATCAGTGAGCACGCCTTTGATCACCCCACTGGAATACGGTGAATTGTGTTTCGACATGTGTTCGGCAAGTTTGGCAAGGTCGAATGTCTCGTCGCTTACCGCCCGGGCGAACCATTTGCCCGCATTCAAGCCTTTCTTCTGTTGGTTCTGATAAATTTTGTAACGAATCATAAAATAATAATTTTAAAGAGTTAAACATACTTTCGTGAGGATTTCTCCCTTTCGATGACACAAAGATAGTATGCTGTAACTCGGAAGAATCGGTTGTGTACAGTGAGAGTCGGTAATGTGCAATTGTTGTCAGTTATAGTCTGTTATTCCCTGATAAAACGTAGGTAATGTGAATATATTTTGTTACTTTTGTGACAGTAAAACAGAAACTTATTTGTCATGATAGAATTCAAAATACGTGCTTATGGTCGTATGGAACTGGCACAGCTTTATTCTCCCGAACTTACTGGCATTGCCGCTTACCGCAAAATGAATAAATGGATTGTCCGCTGTCCCGGTCTTCAGGAACGCCTGTCCGATTTAGGTTATCAGCCGCAGCACCGTTCTTACACTCCGCTGGAGGTAAGGGTGATTGTGGATGCATTGGGAGAACCATGAGCAGGTAATAAGTATTAGGTAACAGGTAATAAGTGTTGTAGACTGCGAGGGGCGTTTTGTATTAGCTAAAGCTAAGCTTTAGAGGCCATAAAGCACCGCTTTAGAAGTCGTAAAGCATAGCTTTAGCCAATACAAAACGCTATACTCTGATTTTCATAAAGAAACGATAAAAGACGATGTTATCAACAGGTACAGTAGGTACACTTTTCCGGCCCTTCCCTAACACACGCACACGCGTGCGTGCGCGTAAGTACCTTTACCGTCAAGATTGACAATCAGTCCCTGTTTTACCAGTCGTTTCAGCCAGGTGAGGGCAGTGTTGGGCTTGATTCCCATAGTCGTAGCCTGCTCCAACAACTGTGCACGGGTAAATTGGATACCCAGTGCCTCAAAGAATGCGTCACGGTCGGCATTGGCCCTATGGCTGACTTCTGAAGGAGGAAGGAAAGACAAGATATGCGTGGCATGCTGATAGAGTGGTTTCACAAGGTTCAACACAGCCTTAAAATCTTCGGGAGTGATCGTCATATCCCAACGGGTAATGATACCGTCTTTGATATTATCAGTGGCGATTTCCTTGTCCGGTGTAAGCAGGGGATGAGAAGATGCCTGGTATTGATACGGCTGAGGATTTTCAAAAGCACGAAGCATGGCCACTACTGACATGATACGGCAGATGTTGACAGCCATTCGGGCGATGGAACTGTTCATTTCTCTGCCATTGGCAATCGTTGACCGGGTGAACAGTTCGGAAAAGAGATCATTGAACTCCTGTTTCTGTTCATCTGTGAGCCGGAGTGTGTGGAGACCATGTTCCTTGAGTAAGTTCAAGAGCTTTTTCCATTCCAGACCAATGGAGGTGAAGATGGCTTCCAAGTCCGTTTCGTTCTCGTCAAACTGATTGATCCATTGATAGATGCCGTGCATATAATAGAACAGCTGGCGTGAAAAAAGTCCGTTCTCTACTGAAGGAATGAGTGGTTTCACCTGTGCGGGTGTCCCCGAAAGCAGGAGAGAGAGGTAACTTTTCTTGTTTTCCCGGTACTCCTGATTGGTACGTCGGTTGTATGCTAACCAGTCATGGTCGAATGCTCTGCGAAGCGTCTCACTCCAGTGACCGTATTCCGAACCGATGGCGGTAGAGATCGTATCCGCCTCGGTTTCGCAGATGAGGCCTGTTCCGTTGTTATCCATAATATTTTGAAGGATACCGGTACCGGTATTGTTGCCGGAGATGAGGAACATTCTGTTTAAAGGTATTTCGGGGATTTCCGCTTTGGCACGCTCTTTGCCCATCATTTCGTAGGCGACTTTTGCCTTTTTGTAGACATTCATCTCTTTTTCAACTTGTTGGCGGATATCATCGTGGATAGGCATAACGAGCAGGCGGATGAGTGATAGTACTCCCTTGCCCGAGGCTGCCGGAGCTACAATGAAGGATTGCATGCAGGGCGATTGGTATTTGCCGGCATAATGACATCTCACGTATCGTTCCATGGTGGCACCCAGGGCAGTCAATGCTCCGAGCAAGAGTACGTCTTTTTGAGTGGCGGTAGTGCCATAACTTATGATACGTAGCAGTAGCTTCGGCCAGTCTTCTAAGGTGAAAGTAGGTAATGGGTGATGCGGGTCGCTGCCTTCCAGCAGTTCTTCTGATTCACTCTTTTCTTCTTCTACTTTATTATATACGTGCGCGTGTGTGGAAAAATTGTGCGGTGAACTTTCTGTACCTACTGTACCCGTCCGGTTGTTCATAACTTCCTTCCGGTCTTCCCTGCAGATTTTTACTCCTGTCGATTCAGCGAGGTGAAATGCCGTTCCGAGATGTATTGCTCCCTGCTGTTTCGTGAGTGCATTGGAAAACATTCGTTCGGCATGGGCGGATTGATACTTGGCGGAAATCCGGCACAGGCGATGAAAAAACTCCCGTCCTGCTTCACCACAGTCCGTTGCGATGGCGAATGCTAATTGTACGTACTCGGCGTAAGTGGGTGCAATGTCGGCACCTGCTGTTTCGACTGCTTCGGTGAGGAGGCGTAAAGATTCAATATCGGTCATTTTTTGATAATTGACAATTGACAAATGATAATTGACAATTGAAGTTTGATCATTCGTGATTATAATTTAATATTCTCTGAATAGTGCTTGTGGGTCATGGCTGAGGAAGCAGGCTCTTACGATGTCTTTGCCGGAGGTGTCTACGGCTTTTTGAACTGTTTCGATGGAGTTGTTCATTTCTGATCCGTAGGTCATTTCTACGTATTCCATTGCCCAGCTCATACTCTCTCTTACATTACGGCTCTGATCGTCTGTGTACAGGTTGCTGTAAGGTACGAATGTTTTCACACCCCGGTTGCTGGGACTGATAAATGCGAGTACAGGGTGGAGAAAAGGATCGTCGAACAGTGTACGACGCATTTCTACGGCTTTCTGATAGGAGTCGAGGTTATCTATATCTACCACTACGAGTCCGGAAGGAGATGCGAAGAATTTACTGTTCCGGCGGATGAATGTGCCGCACGGAGTCACGTATGGCAGCAAGGATGTTTTCGCCATTCGTATATCTTCGGCGCTGCGCACCTGTTCGGTCAGTGCTTTGAGATTTTCATTGCAGGTGATCATCTGATATACTTGCTCTACTGAGACTTCGCAGAAGGGAGTGAGAGTGGCGGGTGTAACGGTTTGTCCTTGTTCGTTCCTGATGGGAGCAATCGGGGGCATGAAATAAGACATTCTGAAAAAGTTTTGCATAGAATACTTCTATTAGGACGTTTAATAAATGACTTTGACTTTCAAAGCATGGTGCGAAAGTAAGACAAATAAAATAAGTCGAGTTCAGATATGTCTGAAGTAGTGTGAAAATGTTTAATATATAAGACGTGTTTTTAACTAATAATAAGAAAAATGGAAAATAAAATCGTGCATCCTAAACTCGGTGAGTTTATTGAAAAGGTGCTTAAAGTAGCACATGTGAATCTTTCAAAAATGTGTCAAGAGATACATATGGGACCTGCTACTTACCAAAAGGTAAAAAAGGGGAAGAAAAAGCTCTGATTCATTATGAGCGTATTCTTGAATATTATTATAGGACTCGCACCGAAGAAGAGTTTTTGGAGAAAGTGAATGAGTGGGCAAAACTTTATATTCGATATAAGAAGGAGAAGAATGACATTTGAATATTGGAATTTTTTAGTAGCTTTGTGAAAAAGAAAGTTGTTATGGAAGATTTGCAGAGATTATATCCTATAGGGATACAGACATTTTCTAAGATTCGTGAGGGAAATTTCCTCTATGTAGATAAGACAGAATACGTTTACCGGATGACGCATTCTGCTTCCAGTTATATGTTCCTGAGCCGTCCGCGTCGTTTTGGTAAATCATTGTTAACCTCTACGTTGCATAGCTATTTCTCCGGTCGTGAAGAACTGTTTCGTGGATTGGCGATGGAGAAGCTGGAGAAAGAATGGATACAGTATCCGGTTCTGCACTTCGATATGAGTATGGCCAAGCACGTGGACAAAGATAAACTGATGAATCTTTTAGACTTCATGCTAACAGAACACGAACGTACACTAGGGATTGATGCAGCAGGTACAGACCCTAATTTGCGCCTGACTAATCTGATAAAACGTGCTTATGAACAGACTGGCAGGAAGGTCGTGGTCCTTATTGATGAATATGACGCTCCTTTGCTGGATGTGGTACACGAACGGGAGAACTTGGGGGTATTGCGTGACGTTATGCGTAACTTCTATAGTCCGTTGAAAGCCTGTGATCCTTATTTGCGCTATGTGTTTCTTACAGGTATCACTAAATTCTCACAGCTCAGCATTTTCAGTGAACTCAATAACATCAAAAATATCAGCATGGATGAACCTTATGCTGCCATTTGTGGCATAACGGAGAATGAGATACTTACCCAAATGAAAGAAGATGTGGATAGGATGGCTGTCAAATTGAATATTACTGCGGAGGAAGTACTGGCTAAGTTGAAAGAGAATTATGACGGCTATCATTTCACTTATCCATCGCCCGACATCTATAATCCATTCAGTCTGCTCAATGCTTTTGCAGATGGGAAATTTAATTCTTATTGGTTTGGTAGCGGCACTCCTACCTATCTGATAAAGATGCTGGATAAGTTTGGAGTAGAGCCTTCTGAAATAGGAAATAAATTGGCGGCGGTCGAAGAATTTGATGCTCCCACTGAAACGATGAGTAGCATTACTCCATTGCTGTATCAAAGCGGCTATGTCACTATCAAGGATTACGATAAGGAATTGGAACTATATACGTTGGATATTCCTAATAAAGAGGTGAGGGTGGGATTGATGCGAAGCTTGTTGCCTTATTATGTAACCAATGACACACGTGAGGCGACGAACATGGTGGCTTTTATTTCCCGTGATATCCGGAAAGGTGATATGGACGCGGCATTACGGCGTTTGCAAACCTTTCTGTCTACTATACCTCAATGCGATCATACAAAGTACGAAGGTCATTACCAGCAGGTATTCTATATCATATTCAGCTTGCTGGGATACTATGTGGATGTCGAAGTACGTACTTCCCGTGGTCGTGTGGATGTAGTGTTGCGTACTGAGGCCACATTATATGTGATGGAATTGAAACTGGATAAGAATGCGACAGTTGCTATGGAACAGATAAATTTAAAGAATTATCCGGAACGCTTTGCTCTATGTGGACTGCCAGTGGTGAAGGTGGCTGTTAATTTTGATAGTGAAAGTGGCACACTGGGGGATTGGATGATTGAAAAATAGAGATTGATAAGTGAATATAAAAAGTGTAAGGACGAAGGCCATTTTCTTTAATTATCAGATTAATAACATTTTAATAACTCCCTAAAATAAAAAGAGCCCCGCAAGGGGCTTTTCCTTTGTCTTTTTAATAGACATGCAAAGAATAATGTGTTTTTTCTTATTGTAACCTTACGATTTATACTTTTTTATTCCTCTCTTAATTAATTTTATCACAAATATTTGGTATTTTCGGACGCTTTTTGGACAAACGACTTGAATTACTAATAGTTTATTATATGGAAAATATCGAAACAGCGATCCTGCTGATGGTGGTCGGCATGGCTACCGTATTTGTTATTCTGCTGATTGTGATTTATTTAGGTAAGTTACTGATTACTCTTGTCAACAAGTATGCTCCCGAAGAAGTGATTCCTGCGAAGAAGGAAGCGCTACAAGGTCCTGCGCCTATTCCGGGTAATATAATGGCGGCTATCACAGCAGCTGTGAATGTGGTGACATTAGGAAAAGGAAAGATTACAAAAGTAGAAAAGTTATAAACCTATCAAAAGTATATCATAGAAAAACATGAAAAGAGAAGTTAAGTTTAGTCTGGTTTTCCGAGATATGTGGCAATCTGCCGGAAAATATGTACCTCGTGTAGACCAACTCGTAAAGGTAGCTCCTGCCATCATTGAAATGGGCTGTTTCGCCCGTGTAGAAACAAATGGCGGAGGTTTTGAACAAGTGAATTTATTGTTTGGTGAAAACCCGAATAGAGCCGTGCGCGAATGGACGAAGCCGTTCCACGAAGCCGGCATACAGACACACATGCTCGACCGTGCATTGAACGGACTCCGTATGAGCCCCGTTCCGGCAGACGTCCGCAAGTTGTTCTACAAAGTAAAGAAAGCACAAGGCACAGATATCACCCGTACATTCTGCGGATTGAACGACGTACGCAATATCGCTCCTTCCATCACGTATGCCAAAGAGGCAGGCATGATCTCACAGTGTTCACTCTGTATCACCCATTCGCCGATCCACACGGTAGAGTACTACACCAATATGGCGTTAGAACTTATCAAGCTGGGGGCGGACGAGATTTGCATCAAAGACATGGCAGGTATCGGTCGCCCCGTTTCATTGGGCAAGATCGTGGCCAATATCAAAGCGGCACATCCTGAAATTCCTATTCAGTATCATAGTCATGCCGGTCCCGGTTTCAACATGGCAAGCATCCTCGAAGTATGCGAAGCCGGTTGCGACTACATTGACGTAGGTATGGAACCGCTTTCATGGGGTACGGGACACGCCGATCTTCTCAGCGTACAGGCTATGCTGAAAGATGCCGGATATCAGGTACCGGAAATCAATATGGAAGCCTACATGAAAGTGCGTGCGCTGATTCAGGAATTTATGGATGACTTCCTCGGCTTGTATATCAGCCCGAAGAACCGTCTGATGAACTCGCTGCTGATCGGTCCGGGACTTCCTGGCGGTATGATGGGTAGTCTGATGGCTGACCTCGAATCGAATCTGGAATCTATCAACAAGTATAAAGCCAAACATAACCTGCCGTTTATGACACAGGATCAGCTGCTGATCAAGCTATTCAACGAAGTGGCGTATGTATGGCCCCGCGTCGGTTATCCTCCATTGGTAACTCCGTTCAGCCAGTACGTGAAGAACCTTGCCATGATGAATGTGATGGCAATGGAGAAAGGCAAGGAACGCTGGGGAATGATTGCCGACGATATCTGGGATATGCTGCTAGGTAAAGCAGGACGCCTGCCGGGTACACTGGCTCCCGAAATCATCGAGAAAGCCGAACGTGAAGGACGTAAATTCTTCGAAGGTAATCCGCAGGACAATTACCCCGACTCACTCGACAAGTATCGCAAGCTGATGAAGGAAAACAAATGGGAAGTGGGAGAGGACGACGAAGAACTCTTCGAATATGCCATGCATCCGGCTCAGTATGAGGCTTACAAGAGTGGAAAAGCGAAGGAAGACTTCCTGGCAGACGTGGCAAAACGTCGTGCAGAGAAAGATAAATCGCCGGAAGAAGATGCAAAACCAAAAACACTGACTGTACAGGTGGACGGACAGGCTTATCGTGTGACGGTAGCATACGGAGATGCCGAACTGCTTGCTGCACCTGTAGCTGCAGCTCCGGCAGGAGAGGGCAAAGATGTTCTTTCTCCGCTGGAAGGTAAATTCTTCCTGGTGAAGAATGCGCAGGAATCTGCCTTGAAAGTTGGCGATGCGGTGAAAGAGGGCGATGTGCTTTGTTATGTGGAAGCAATGAAGACTTACAACGCTATCCGTGCCGAATTTAGCGGTACGATAACTGCTATCTGCGCTAATCCGGGAGACACTGTTTCAGAAGATGATGTATTAATGAAGATAGGATAATGAACGAGATATTTGAGAACTTATATGACATGACTGCGTTCAGCAATATCATTGCCGAACCGCAGTTTCTGATAATGTATGCCATCGCGTTCGTCCTGCTTTATCTGGGTATCAAGAAACAGTACGAACCGTTGCTGCTTGTTCCGATTGCTTTCGGTGTGTTGCTTGCCAACTTCCCCGGAGGAGATATGGGAGTGATACAGGCAGACGAGAATGGTATGGTGATGATAAACGGTGTGATGAAGAATATCTGGGAAATGCCTTTGCATGACATTGCGCATGAACTGGGAATTATGAACTTCATCTATTATATGCTGATCAAGACCGGTTTCCTGCCTCCGATCATCTTTATGGGGGTCGGTGCGTTGACGGACTTCGGACCGATGTTGCGTAATCTGCATCTTTCCATCTTTGGAGCTGCTGCACAGTTAGGTATCTTTACTGTTCTGTTGGTAGCCATCCTGATGGGATTCACTCCGCAAGAAGCTGCTTCACTGGGTATTATCGGTGGTGCGGACGGACCGACAGCCATCTTTACAACGATCAAGCTGGCTCCGCATTTGCTGGGTCCGATCGCTATTGCCGCTTATTCTTATATGGCACTGGTGCCTGTGATCATTCCGTTGGTAGTGAAGCTGTTCTGTACTAAGAAAGAACTGAGCATCAACATGAAGGAACAGGAAAAGAAATATCCTTCGAAGACGGAAATCAAGAATCTGCGTGTACTGAAGATTATTTTCCCGATTGTAGTGACTACGATTGTAGCTCTCTTCGTCCCAAGTGCAGTACCTTTGATCGGTATGCTGATGTTCGGTAATCTGGTGAAAGAAATCGGAAGCAATACTTTCCGTCTGTTCGACGCTGCTTCCAACAGTATCATGAATGCTGCTACTATCTTCCTCGGACTTTCGGTAGGTGCAACCATGACGGCTGAAGCCTTCTTGAACTGGACGACAATCGGTATTGTCATCGGTGGTTTCCTTGCATTTGCTCTTTCTATTACCGGTGGTATCTTCTTTGTGAAGTTAGTGAATCTATTCTCCAAGAAGAAGATTAATCCGCTGATCGGAGCGACCGGACTGAGCGCTGTTCCGATGGCAAGCCGTGTGGCGAATGAGATTGCGTTGAAATACGATCCGAAGAATCATGTATTGCAGTATTGTATGGCAAGTAACATCTCAGGGGTAATCGGCTCGGCAGTAGCTGCGGGTGTACTGATCTCCTTCCTTGCATAATAAAAAGAACAACCAATAAAAATTAGGCACGGATTACGCGGATAAACACGGTTTTTAGTTACTCAACTCTTAAAACCGTGAAATCCGTGTCATCCGTGCCTAATTTTGTTTTTATCTATTCGCTGGTCACCTTCTTGTATTCAGCCACAGCCATCTTCTCTGCCAGATAAGCATTGATCAGATTGGTGTGTGCTTGCGTCCATGACAACTGGGCGGAAAGTACATCTACCATGCTCGCTTTTCCTTCATTGTAGGAGAAAGTGGCCAGATCCAGATTCTCATTTGCCAGACTCATGTTTTCTTTCGCTGTTTTCACCTGAGATTCTGTTTCCGTCAGTTTGGTGAGAGCTGCCGACAGTTCTTCGTTGATATTGTCCGTCATATAACTCTGTTGCAACTTTTGTATTCCGATATATGCCTTCTGCTGTCGGTTCGTCTTGAAACGGGCTCCCCAGCGGAAAATGGGAATATTCAGATTGACTCCTACGATGGGATTAAAAGATACGTCGTATCCCAAGTTGGGTGTGGCCGTTGCCCAGCCACCGCTGAAATACATGTTTAATTGGGGATTGAACTGGCTGAGAGCCGCTTTACGTTGTGCCTGGCTCTTCATGATGTTTACTTCCGTACTGGCATAATCGGCACGTCGTTGCAAAACATCTTCCAGAGGCAGTATCCGGACAGGAGCGGAGATCATTCCGATGTTGTACAGGCTGTCTACAGGAGTATTCGGTGCTTCTCCCATCAGAATATTCAGCTGTTGCAGCGCTAATGTATAATTCTGGCGGGCTTTGATATACTGCAGTTCCGCTTCTTTCAGCCGGGTGGAAATCATCAGAAGATCTGTACGGCTGATCATTCCGTCATCGAAACGGTCCTGAATAATGTCATATTGCTGTTTGACAATGCTCTGGTATTTGTCGGCTGCTTGTAGCATGGCTTTTGAAGCGGAGGCATTCCAGTAGACAGCATCACTTTGATAGTGAATCTGGTCTAACGTGAGTTCCTCGTTCAGCTGGTTCAGCTTTTCGTCTGCCTTCGCTATCTGATGTTGGGCATTGAGCGCACCGCCTGTGTAGAGTGGCTGTGATACGACAAATACTCCCTGGTAGGTATGGTTGCGGTATTCGCCCACCGGTTCGTTCCATGCGCTAAGGTCGCTCATGTTCAGGGTACCGTCTGCATTTACGTCGATTTTCGGCAGGAAACCTGTATGGGCTATCTTTCGCGCCTCCGAACTGGCCAATGTCTTTAGTTTTTGTTGTTTCAATATCTGGCTGTAAGCCTCCACTTTTTCGCGGTAGGCGTCCTGACTCAGGCAGGGCTGTTGCGCCCAGGCTGTGGAGCCAAGGAGCAACAGTGAAAATAGTATGAGTTGGGTTTTCATTTCTTTCATGGATAATCTTTTAATGGATAATGGATAGTTGATAATGGATAATTATTGTTCTCCTTTGATCCGGTGGATGGCGCAATAGGCTACAGGAAGGACGAATAGTGTCAATGCCGAGGCTACTAACAGTCCGCCCATGATGGTGGCGGCCATTCCGCCGAACATGGCGTCGAACAGTAGCGGTAACATACCCAGAATCGTTGTTCCGGAGGCCATCGCTACCGGAATGATGCGACTGGTCGTGGCACTGATGACTGCGTCCAGCGGTTTTTTGCCTGCTGCTGTTTCCAAATCGATTTGGTCTACCAGTACGATAGCGTTCTTGATGTTCATACCAATCAGACCTAGCAGACCCAATATGGAGAAGAAGTCGAACGACTTGCCGAGTACGAGCAGTCCCAGCACGATACCGATGAAGATCAGCGGCAGCATTAACAGGATGACGGTCGGCTTGCGATACGTCTTGAACAAGAAGAGCAGCGTCACAAACATCAGGAAGAATGTCAGCGGTAAGTTTTTGGCCAGCGCTTCATTCGATTCCACCTGACTTTCCTGTTCGCCGAAATACTTCATGGTATATCCTTCCGGTATTTTTATCTCTTGCTGTACTTGCGACCATACCTGGTTGAAAGCGGAAATCGCATTGGTTCCGCGACGCGGGTCGCATTGTGCCATCATCACCATCTGCCGGTTATAGTCTTTCACGTTCGAGAACCGGTACTGGAAGTCAAATTCAGATACTACCTGTTCCAGGCTGGTCGTCTCGTTGCCTGTCCCGAATACGGGCAGTGTGCGCAGATCATTGATCCGGAATGAATCCAGCTGGTTATTTTTCAATAGGATAGGAAGTACCTGATCTCCCTGCCGGTATTCTCCCAAAGTCATTCCTGTGGTACCGATCTGAATGCTCTGTGCCATTCCCTGTCGGGATACACCCAGCGGTTGTGCCCGTTCCGGGCTGTAAACCGGTTTCCAGACGGGTATCTTGTTTCCCCACGAATTGCGGATATTAATTAAATCCGGATTCTGGTGCATAATGGCTATTGCCTGATTGGTAAGTGATACAAGCGTATCCACATTCGGACCGATAAAGCCGATTTCGATAGCCGCATCCACTGCGGGGGACAGTTTGAACAAGCTGGTCCGTGTGATTGCACTCGGATAATTGGCTTTCATATATCCGTCAAAATCTTCTTCGTATTCTTTCGTATATTTACTGTCTGTCAGTTCGACGAGTACATTGGCAAAATTCGGTTTCGGACCTACGGAAGTGGAGGCAAGGTAATACCTTAGCGGGGTGCTGCCGAATGTGATGGATACCTTTTTTACTTCTGGCTGCTTCGCCAGGTGCTCTTCTACCGATTTCATCTCTTTCACTACGTCATTGATGCTGTATCCGTCCGGATAGAATACATCCGCCCGGAAATAAGGCTTATCGAGCGACGGGAAGAAGTTCTGCGGCATCGTTCCCATAATAATGAGCGAGATGATGAAGAGGATCACCATGGATACCAGTGTCACTGCTTTCTTGCGGATCAATACTCCGAGAACGAAAGCGAACTTATGATAGAACGGCTTGTCGTATGGATCTTTCGTGCTGTCGCCTGTTTTGGCTTTCAGAATGAAATTTCCGAATACGGTAGTCTGCGTCAGGGCAAGTACCCAGCTCAGTCCTAGTGAAATGGCAAGTACCACAAACAGCGGTTTTACGATTTCCGCTACAGCAGAGGGAGCAAGGTAAAGCGGCAGGAAGGAGCAGATGGCAATGAAAGTTGCTCCGAGCAAGCCCCATTGTGGTCCGGTTGCTCCGTCTATCAGGGCTTTCCGTCGGTTTACACCTCGGGCAATGGCTATTTGGGCGTTGTCCGTCACTACGATGGCGTTGTCCACCAGCATACCCATGGCGATGATAAATCCTGCCAAGGACGTTCTGTTGAGTCCGACGCCGAAGAAAGACATGATGAGCAGTGTACCTCCGATAGAGAAAATCAGCGAAGAGCCGATGAGCAGACCGGCACGGAGTCCCATCACCAGCATGATAATGACAATCACGATCAGGATGGATTCGATCAGGTTGATGATAAATCCGTTGTTGGCTTCGTTGGCGATCTCGTTTTCGAGGTAGAGGCTTTGCAGTTCCAGTCCCACAGGCATGAGGGGGAGGAGCTCGTTCAGTTTTACTTTTACGTTCTCACCCGTCTGCACTACATCTCTTTGCGGGTCGGTGGAAACACCGATGCCGATAGCCCGTTTCCCGTTCACATGCATGATGTTGGATGGAGGGTCGAGATAACCTTTCTCGATCACGGCTATGTCGCCCAGTTTCACCTGTCCGGCTTTGGTGGTGATTACCTGGTTGCGGATATCGTCTATGTTGGCATACATTCCGTTGGCTGTCACCCGTAACTGCTGTACGCCTGCACGGATTTCTCCGGTGTTGATAATCTGGTTCTGCGATTGCAGCAGGTTGGCCAGCTGTTTGGGATCGATCCCCATTCCCACCAGTTTGTTGGTAGAAACGAAGATGTTGACTACTTCCGTCTGTACGCCGAACAGCGCTACTTTCATCACGCCGTCTGCTGTGACAACCTGCGTCTTGATCCGTTCCGCCCAGTTGCGCATTTCCTCATAGGTGAAGCCGTCATCTGCCGTCAGTCCATAATAAATGCCGAATACGTCGCCGAAATCATCGGAGACGGTCGGGGTGGAAGCACCGCTGGGCAGCTGCGGCTGAATATTGAGCACTTTGCGTCGCAGCTCGTCCCATTTCTGAGGGATGGAACTGGCGGAAAGTGAGGGTTGCAGTTCGAACGTGATTTTGGAGAGCCCGTACATGGACTCTGATTTTATCTTGTACACGCCGCTCATACTTTGTATCTCACGGGAGATAGGCTCTGTGATCAGCCGTTCTACTTCTGCCGGTTCGGCTCCCGGATAGCGTGTCATGATGACCGCTGATTTGATAACGAAGGGGGCATCTTCTTTCTTGCCCAGCTTTCCGAAGGAGGTAATACCTCCAATCAGCAGTACGGCAAGGAAGAAATAGATGATCTTCGTGTTATCCAGTGAATATTTTGCTAAATTCATTTGTCTATTGATTTAATACTTTCTCCTTCTACCAACTGGTATACTCCTGCTATGACGATTTGTTCTCCGGGTTTCAGTCCTTCGGACACGAGTACTTGCGCCTCTCCTGTGGGGGCATTGACGACGATTTTGCGTTTGTGCACTTTGTTGTCCTCTACTACCCAGACATACATGTTGTTTCCGTCACTTTCGCCGAAAACAGCACTGAGCGGGATGATTGTCCAGCTATCCTGCACCAATGGGCCTACATCGGCTGTGAAACGGATGCTGCAAGTGAAGCCGGGCTTCACGGCATATAAGTCCCGGTCGAATGAAGGGTCGTCGATAGTGATGCTGACCGGAATACCCGTTCCTTCGGTGGATATGTCCAGATATTCCTCCAGTCTTGCCTTGAATACATGGCCCTTGAAGGTATCAAACTCTACAAGGAAACGGGGATCTTTGGCACGGAGGAGATAAAGATATGCATCCGGTATGGTGAACTTGATACGCAGGTTCTGTGTGTTGACCAGTTGTACGATCCCTTCTCCTGAATTGACACGCTGGTAGTTCTCCACCAGCCGCTTCTCGATAGAACCGTCGAAAGGGGCCGTCAGTTTGGTGTCACGCATGTTGTTGCTGGACAGTTCGTACTCCGATTTTGCTTTCTGATAATTGGAAAGGCTGATTTCATACTCCTGCACGGAGATCGCTTGCCGGGAGAGCAGGCGCTTGTTGCGTTCCACTTGTGCGGAAGCCGTTTCGTAGGCAGACTTGGTGGCAGCATACTGCAATGCGATATCTCTGGGATCGATAGCTGCAATCAGTTGCCCTTTTTTCACTTTCTCTCCTTCGATAACAGGCAGGCTGATGATCTGTCCGCTGACGCGGAATGCCAGTTTGACATACTCCACTGCTTCTACAATGCCGGAGAAGTCTTTTCTGATTACTGACCTTGATTCGACAATAGTTGTCTTAACAGGTCGGGTGGCGGGTGCCGTCATCTCTTTTTTTTGCCCGCAGCCTTGAAATAGGATGGCTGCGAGTGCAATCACATAGATATTTTTCATAAGTCGTTCATTGTTTGGGAAGTAAACAATTTGATACTTGACTATGTTCAGTAGAGACGGGTATATTAGAAATGTGAAATTAGTATCAACATTAAAGGAAAATGATTGTTTATAGATAAAAAATGCCTTTTCTGTTGATTTTATCAGAGATTATTCCCACTTTTGCACCGCACTAGTATTACAGTCGCGGAATGCGATATGAGAATTTAATTCTCGAATTTAAGCTACGAGCATGTGGGAATATGCTCGTGGCTTCCTTAGATATACGGTTCTGTCCCCCGTGTGGAGCGTTAATGCGCCCACTGTATCTCATCCCTCGTGGACTGTAATATGTAGTGCAACGGGTCAGCAGGACCGTCTTTTTTGCCTGCTGAATATTATTATATATAATAGGAAGTATTTCTCCTGAATAGTACTATTTAATAAACCATCATTTTTCAGGAGATCAGACAATATAATGGTATGGTATATTCCCTTAACTATACCATTTTTATATTACCTGGTAATAGTTCCCCTTAGCCAGTTAATATACGGACCGCACTACTCTGTGAAGAATGGTGCGGTCCTTTAGTTTATCTATGAAACGAAAAAGAGGAAATTTCCAACCGGAAATCTCCTCTTTTTTCATCTTAACGAAAGATTGAATTATTTCTTCTTACGGTCACCGTAACGGCTCATGAACTTATCAACGCGACCTGCAGTATCTACCAATGTAGATTTACCTGTATAGAACGGGTGAGAAGTGTTAGAGATTTCAATCTTCAGCAACGGATAAGTTTCACCTTCGAATTCGATGGTTTCTTTAGTTGCTACAGTTGATTTAGACAAAAACATATCACCATTTGACATATCTTTGAATACTACCGGACGGTATGATTCTGGATGAAGGCCTTTTTTCATTTCAGTATCTGTTTTTTTAATTTATATTCTGTTACTATTTTGGTAAGAAATAGTGTAATGGTCATTTTCAGAGCGCAAAGATAGCACATTTCTCCGGAATAGAAAAAACTTTGCTGAAAAAACTTCTGTGAATTATGCTATTTCTATGAATTATATGATTGGCACGAAAAGAATGTCTTGTGCTTTTTATGGTATAATACCTGTTTTGGGATAGAACCTTTCAGCCGTTTATTTGCTAGGTGGACATTACAATCTAATGTCAGACCCGCTTACGGATGAATATTTGCTGATCGATTTAAACCTTTTTCTATTATATTTTTCTTTCCGATGCTCGTTATTCGGTGGATAATGCTTACTTTTGCGTAGAATTTTAATTCACTAACAATAAACTTTAAACAAAATGGTTAATTACAAAGACTTAGGATTGGTAAACACAAGAGACATGTTTGCTAAGGCTATTAAGGGTGGATACGCTATCCCAGCATTCAACTTCAACAATATGGAACAGATGCAGGCTATCATCAAGGCTGCAGTAGAAACAAAATCTCCGGTGATTCTTCAGGTTTCTAAAGGTGCTCGTCAGTATGCTAACGCTACTTTGTTGCGTTACATGGCTCAGGGTGCTGTAGAGTACGCAAAAGAATTAGGTTGCGCACATCCTGAAATCGTTCTTCACCTTGACCACGGAGATACTTTTGAAACTTGCAAATCTTGCATCGATTCAGGTTTCTCTTCAGTTATGATCGACGGTTCTCATCTTCCTTACGAAGAAAATGTTGCTTTGACTAAGAAGGTGGTTGAATACGCTCATCAGTTCGACGTAACAGTTGAAGGTGAACTTGGTGTATTGGCAGGTGTAGAAGATGAAGTTTCTTCTGACCACCACACATACACTGACCCTGAAGAAGTAATCGATTTCGCTACTCGTACAGGTTGTGACTCATTGGCTATCTCTATCGGTACTTCTCACGGTGCTTATAAGTTTACTCCGGAACAGTGCCACATCGATCCGGCTACCGGTCGTATGGTTCCTCCTCCATTGGCTTTCGAAGTATTGGATGCTGTAATGGAAAAACTTCCGGGATTCCCTATCGTACTTCACGGATCATCTTCAGTTCCTGAAGAAGAAGTTGAAACAATCAACAAGTTTGGTGGTGCTCTGAAAGCTGCTATCGGTATTCCTGAAGAAGAATTGCGTAAAGCTGCCAAGTCTGCTGTTTGCAAAATCAACATCGACTCAGACTCTCGTCTGGCTATGACTGCTGCTATCCGTAAGACTTTCGCTGAAAAACCAGCTGAATTCGACCCACGTAAGTATCTTGGTCCGGCTCGTGACAACATGGAAAAACTGTACAAGCACAAAATCCTTAACGTGCTGGGTTCAGACAACAAATTGGCTGAATAATCACAGATTATCCTATTATATAGAAAGGCTGCAATCGTTTGACGGTTGCAGCCTTTTTTACGTAATATCCTTTATCTGCTTATTCCGGTTTCTGAGCGGGCACATTTCCTCCCAAGAAGAAATCTTCTATCTTTTGCTTACTTTGAATGTCTTTCAGCCAGTTGGCTGCAGCATTATAATAATTCTTAGTGCCTAAAACGAGTTCGCCTCGTTCGTTTAGTTTCGCTTCTTCTTCCTTATCTTCTTTCGGGCGTGTTTTTAAGAATGCTTCCAGACAGCGTTCGGTATTTTTCTTGTCTTTCAGCGAATAGAAATAAATGAAAGCCATATCATAGAGCAGTTTATGATTTTGTTTATCGTATTTCCGGTAGCGTTCTCTGATCGATTCAATCTGCTCTTTAGGCATCTGTGCCATTTTGTAGCAGTCGGTCATGCCAATATAGAGCCGTACCATATTACTGTCTTTGGGAATAGTCAGATCAAGCGCTTTTTCGAGATACTCTACGCCTAACTTCTTCCATGAAGTCTTGGCGCAGGCACGGCCGAGATAATAAAGCAGGTTTACGTTTTCAGGATCATGTTTTCGGGCGGCTTCCAGAAAGTCATGTGCTTCGTAATATTTCTCTTCTGCATAATAGCTGATACCCAGATAATAACAGGTATGAAAAGAACTGTCGCCCTGGCTCACCAGGTATTCATAACGCTGGATAGCGGTAGGATAATCCTTATTCAGACAATATGCCAGTGCATTCTGACGGTTGACAGCGATATTGGTGGTATCAATCTGCCGATATTTCTCCGTGGCTTCAATTGCTTCGTTGAAATAAGAACCGGCTATGTTCAGTGCGGCGAGCTTGGCGGCGGCAAGATAGTCGTCGGGGTATTTCTCTTGTATATTATAGTAGCACCCCGTGGCGGGGAGAAGCTCTCCCATACCTTCGAAACTTTGGGCCTGCAGATGCAAGGCGATGGCGGAACTGTCTTTCTCTGTCATCAGACTACTTTCTCCTAAAGCATCCTGAAACTTCTGTAAAGAGAGCAGTAGTCCGATGTATTGAATACGCACATATTTGTTTTCCGGATTCAGATCAAGTGCCTGTTCATAATATTTCAGTGCCTGTTGGTATTTGGCCAATGAACGGCAGCATTCGGCTGCTTCGATATATGCACGGGTATTGGCAGTGTCATTGGTTATGATTTCCTGATAAGTGGAAAGTGCTTCTGTATTCATCCCAAGTCCCCGTTGTGCTTTACCTTTTTGCAAGAGTAGGGGAATTGTCGGCTTTTCTTTGGCAATGAGAGTGAGAGCTGCCTCGTAATCGTAGTTTGCTATTGCTTCCTGAACATGATTGATGCGCTGCGCCATCACCAGGGTGGTGGTACAAAGGAAGGCGAGGAGAATAATCCGTTTCATAAATATTTATTTTAGTGTGTCGTAACAAAGACGCAAGATGCTAAAAAATATCGTATTTACGAATTATTCGTAGCCTTTTTGGAATAGATTAACGGAATGATAAGAGAAGATAACATAATGATAAGTGCGGATATTGCATCTAAAACAGCAATATCCGCACCTAATATTTTGTCCCGGCATTCCGAATGGAAACCTGACAGGGGCACCTTGTCCCTACATTAAGAATCCTAACAGGATACCGGCAGCAACAGCCGAACCGATTACACCTGCTACGTTCGGACCCATAGCGTGCATCAGCAAGTAGTTGGTAGGATCATATTCCAGACCGACAACTTGTGAGATACGTGCAGAGTCGGGAACGGCAGATACACCTGCATTACCGATCAACGGATTGATCTTATTGCCCTTCTTGAGGAAGAGGTTGAAGATCTTAACGAAGATCACACCTGATGCGGTAGCAATGATAAATGACAGAGCACCGAGGGCGAAGATCTTGATGGAGTCGAGTGTCAGGAACTCAGAAGCCTGAGTAGAAGCACCTACGGTCAAACCTAACAGGATAGTGATTGTGTCAATCAGCGGACCGCTGGCTGTGTTAGCCAGACGACGGGTTACACCACTTTCTTTCAACAGGTTACCGAAGAACAGCATACCCAACAGAGGCAGACCGGAAGGAACCAGGAAGCAGGTCAGCAACAGACCGATAATCGGGAAAATCACTTTCTCTGTATGAGAAACGGCACGTGGCGGTTTCATACGGATAACGCGTTCGTGTTTGGTGGTGAGCAGACGCATGATAGGCGGCTGTATCACCGGAACTAACGCCATATAGGAGTAGGCGGATACCGCAATGGCTCCCATTAAGTTAGGTGCCAGCTTGGACGAAAGGAAGATAGCCGTCGGACCATCTGCTCCACCGATGATACCGATAGCACCGGCCTGCATCGGGTCAAATCCCATTTCCAATGCGATCATGTATGCACCGAAGATACCAAACTGGGCAGCCGCACCGATCAGCATCAGCTTCGGATTGGAGATTAGCGCCGAGAAGTCTGTCATGGCACCGATACCTAAGAAGATGAGCGGTGGATACCAGCCGGACGTTACTCCCTGATACAATATGTTCAATACAGAACCTTCTTCATATATACCGACTTTTAGTCCGGCGTCCATATTGAAAGGTATATTACCGATCAGAATACCGAATCCGATAGGAATTAACAACATCGGCTCGAACTCTTTGGCTACAGCTAAGTAAATAAAGCCTAAACCGATAATGATCATAGCAATATGTCCACCTGTCGCGTTGGCAAATCCCGTGTAGGTCCAGAAATCGGCAAGGTTATTTCCTAAAAAGTTAATAAAATCTCCCATATTATTCAATAATTACGAGGTCATTACCTTCAAGAACAGAATCTCCCTTGTTGACATTGATGGCAGTCACTTTACCGTCTTTGTCTGCATTGATATTGTTTTCCATCTTCATGGCTTCCAATATAATGATAGTCTGTCCTCTTTTCACTGTATCACCTACATTTACTTTGATGTCAAGGATAACGCCTGGCAGTGGGGACTTAACGCCTGATTTGCCGGTAGAAGGAGCAGCCGGTTTTACTACCGGTGTGGTAGGAGCAGCCGGTGAGTTAGGCATAGGGCGTACTACTGCCGGTTTGGGAGTAGCTTTCGGTTGTTTCTCCATTTCTACTTTGTAATGCGTACCGTTCACTTCTACATGAGCGATATTATCTTCAATATCTCCGATGGTTACTTTGTATGAGTTACCGTTGATTTTATATTTATATTCTTTCATCGTTTTATCTTTTTAGGGAATGATTTACTTTCTGTTAGGATTTTCACGCAAGGTGTAAATCTTCGAACTCCACGGTGAATAACTGCGCTTCACACGAGTGATGGTCAGCACCGTTTCTTCTACGTCGTGTACCTCATCCTGCATTTCGTGTAATGCCATTGAAATAGCAGCATAAACTTCACCCGGAGCCTGTGAAAGCTCTTTCGCTTCGACTTTATCGATGCCTTTAGCCTTCATCGCATTGCGTTTGCTCAGGTTGACAGCAACTTTACCTACCACCTTGAAGGCAATGAAGAGAAGAATCAATCCGCAGAATACTACGCTCATGGCTGAAATAGACATACCGATACCGACTGAGTCATGTTCTTCGAACTTTTCCATCTTGGCATTACTGTCAAGGGTTTTGTTGTTCGTGCTCGGGGTTACGTATTTGTCTTTGCTTCCGCCTTTTACTTCCCAGTCTGCTGCTCCGTCGCTTATGCGTGCATAAGACTGGTTGGGACCTAAAGTTCCTGCTGGTATGACAACTTGATCAAGTAGCTTTCTGCCTGAATCAAAAAGACCGACCCAATTGGCTGTTTCGGGATTCAGTTTGAAGCTGGTATGGAAGGTTCCACGATTAGGTTCGCCATCTGCCCAAAATAACGCATGTTGGCGTGGCTTTACTAATGTAAGTATGTCACCTTTTGGGATAAAATAGGTTACTGTATCGCCCGGCTGGCTGCTTACTTTCAATAAACAAGCTGCTAAGTCTGCGCTACCGTATGATTTGTTGAATATTTCAATCCATGCACTGTGCAAGCCGTAGTCATCCTGAAAGTTGTTTTGATTGTCTATCAGGACTTCATTCAGCAATAGCTTATTGTTCGACTTTTGCTCTCCGCAGGAAGTCAATCCAATCAGCAACAGCAGAGAAAGGAATATTCCGATTTTGGTTTTGTTCATAATCGTTCTTGTTTTAATGTGAAAAGTTGGATTACAACGGAATATTACCATGTTTCTTCGCCGGATTAGACAGTTTCTTAGTCTGCAACTGCTGCAAAGCACGGATCACGCGGAAACGTGTGTTACGGGGTTCGATGACATCATCGATGTAACCATACTTAGCTGCATTATAAGGGTTGGCAAACAGTTTTGTATATTCTGCTTCTTTTTCGGCAAGGAACTGAGCCGGATTTTCCTGGTCTTTGGCTTCACGCGCGTACAATACTTCTACTGCACCTGCACCACCCATTACAGCGATTTCAGCTGTTGGCCAAGCATAGTTCATGTCACCACGAAGTTGTTTACAACTCATCACGATGTGAGAACCACCGTAAGATTTACGCAATGTGATTGTTACTTTAGGTACAGTAGCTTCACCGTAAGCATACAGCAGTTTGGCACCATGAAGGATAACGCCATTGTATTCCTGGCCTGTTCCCGGAAGGAATCCCGGTACGTCTACCAACGACACGATAGGGATATTGAAAGCATCGCAGAAACGAACGAAACGTGCGCCTTTGCGAGATGCGTTGCTGTCGAGTACACCGGCAAGGAATTTAGGCTGATTGGCTACAATACCTACAGACTGACCGTTGAAACGGGCAAAACCGATAATGATATTCTTGGCATAGTCTTTCTGGATTTCCAGGAATTCGCCGTTGTCTACGATAGCGCTGATAACCTCGTACATATCATACGGTTTGTTGGGGCTGTCGGGGATAATATCGTTCAGTGAATCTTCCAGACGGTCGATCGGATCTGTGCAATCCACGTATGGAGCTTCTTCGAGGTTGTTTTGAGGAATATAGCTCAGAAGTGTGCGGATCAATGCCAGACCTTCTTCTTCTGTTTTGGCAGTGAAATGAGTAACACCCGATTTGGTAGAGTGAACGCTTGCTCCGCCGAGGTTTTCCTGGCTTACGTCTTCACCGGTTACAGTTTTCACAACTTTCGGACCTGTAAGGAACATATAAGAAGTACCTTCCATCATCAGTGTGAAGTCTGTCAGTGCCGGAGAATAAACAGCACCGCCGGCACAAGGACCGAAGATACCGGAAATCTGCGGAATGACACCCGAAGCGAGGATATTGCGCTGGAAGATTTCTGCGTAACCTGCCAAAGCGTTAATACCTTCCTGGATACGTGCACCGCCCGAGTCATTGATACCGATACAAGGAGCACCCATCTTCATTGCCTGATCCATAATCTTACAGATCTTCAGTGACATTGTTTCCGACAGTGAACCTGCAGTAACGGTAAAGTCCTGTGCAAAAAGATATACGAGACGACCTTCGATAGTACCGCAACCGGTTACTACACCATCACCCGGATAGTGCTTTTTCTCCATGCCGAAGTTCGTGCATCTGTGCTCAACGAACATGTCCATTTCTTCGAAGCTACCTTCATCCAACAGCATGGCTATACGCTCACGCGCTGTGTATTTCCCTTTTTCATGTTGCTTCGCAATTGCTTTTTCGCCGCCTCCGATGCGTGCAACGGCACGGCGTTCAATAAGCTCTTTAATTTTTTCAAGTTGATTACTCATGAGTTCTTGTTGTTTTTTTAGAGTTTATGATTAGTGTTCGCAGAGTTCTGTCAGCACACCCAGTGTTGATTTCGGGTGAAGGAAAGCGATGTTCAGACCTTCGGCACCTTTGCGGGGAGCCTTGTCAATCAGACGGATTTCTTTGCTTTCTGCTTCTGCCAAAGCATTAGCTACGCCATCTTCTACGGCAAATGCTACGTGATGAACACCTGCACCTTTGTTTTCAATAAATTTAGCAATGGTGCTTTCGGGGCAAGTCGGCTCCAACAATTCGATTTTTGTTTCACCTACCTTTAAAAAAGCGGTTCTTACTTTTTGATCTTCTACTGTTTCGATGTTGTAACATTTCAGACCCAATACGTTTTCGTAGTAAGGAAGGGCTTCTTCGATGCTTTTTACAGCAATGCCCAGATGCTCAATGTGTGAAATCTTCATAACTATATTTTTTTATATGGTTTAATTATGTGCTTATATGGCATAAAACAGCACAAAGAAAGACATTTCTTGTCTAATAAAGAAATATTTCTGCATTTAATTATTGGGGAATAAAGCATAAAAAATGCTCCGGATGGGTGACAAAGACGGGTTTTGTAATCTTGAGATTACATTTAGACATAAAACTTGACCAGAAGATTATTCAGCCATGGCCAGCTGATACGGAACCAGCGGCGGGTACTGCTTTGTTTGCCTCCGAAACGGAGTACGAAATCACGATAACCATGCTTGCGGAAGGGAAGTCCTACATCCATGAACTCCATGTGACGGAATCCCCGTTCATGGGCATCTTCAAGTGCTTTCCATACTGCCAGTATGCCGGGTGACTGCAGTGCATAGGTCTTTCGCATTCCTCCTGAAAACCAGATAAAAGCATTTTCGCCGGAATAGATGCAGACGGAGCCGCCGATAATCTTTTCCTTGTATTTTACGATGAATATTTTTGCCTGTTTTCCTCTGATAAGCATGCTGTTCATGTGGCGGAAAAAGTCATTGGCAGGGAAATATCTCCGTATTCGTGAAGAATAAACTTTGTGCAGCATCCGCGAGAATTCCTTAATCTCTTCCACCGTATGGGCTTCTACTACTTTGGCTCCGTTTTTGAGTCCTTTCCGGATCTGACGGATACGTGACGGGCTGAAACGGTCTTCCGCTTTCTGCGTACTATGCAGAGAGTTACGGACACGCAGCCAGTTGACTGGAAAAAAGTCGTTCTTTCGGAAGAAACGGTAACCGAACATGGAATTATCCAGATTGCGGAATTCAATAAGAATGCAGGTGCGTGATGCTTCTTGTGTGAGATGCTCCAGCATTTCACCGAAAATTTCTTCCTCCTTCTCTTTACTTGCCGGTAGAGAAGTGTCCAGAAATTCACCTGCACCATATACCACACATTGTTTGACAAGAGAGGAGGGAAGCCACTTTTTGGTCTTGCGTATGGCGGCAAGCAGGCGTGCTACAGGTCTGCCTTCTTCTGTTGCCACTATCAGTAGCGGGGTATATCCGGGAGTCGATTCATAGATCTGAAACAACTCCTTGGAATGAAAAGTATTGGTTCCCGGTAAATCAGGAATGTCTTTTCCGCGATAATATGTTGTTAGTTTAAGTGGCATCCAAATACAAATTTACACTTTTTATTCTTCATTCAACAATAAAAAAGAGAATTTGTTGGCTTAGCCTAAAATTTGTCTTTTTATCCTTTGCATATATTTGAGGAAAAAAAGGCTTGAAAAAGCGAATTTTTGTATTATTGTCGTCCTTTGTGAGTACAGAAGTAAAATGGAAACGTCTATGTAAAAGATTATGCTAATTGTATTTTACTAAACAAAGGAAAATTAATATTAACTTTAAATTAAAACGAATGAGAGAGAATGCATTTGTTGAAGCGTGGAAGACACAGCATAGACGCGTTTCCATGATTTTAGGGCTGACTTTATTGTGTGCCCCTTCTGCCATATCTGTTTATGCAGAAAATGGTGTGAATGATATTACTGTGCAAGCCGTCATGCAGACAAAGACAGTGAAAGGAACTGTTTTAGATGAAAATGGAGAACCGTTGATCGGTGTTTCTATTGTGGTGAAAGGTACAAGTACAGGTACGATAACTGATTTTGACGGTAAGTTCTCCATTAATCTTCCGGCCGGAAGTAAAGAACTGGTTGTTTCTTATATCGGATATAAAGAACAGGCTATCATTGTGAGCGGAAATGCCCCGCTGAATATAAAGATGGTTCCGGATACACAGGCTTTGGATGAGGTAGTGGTCATCGGTTACGGTACGGTAAAGAAACGTGATTTGACAGGTGCGGTTGCTTCTGTGAAATCAGAGGATATCACCATGAATCCGGGCGTGAATCCGATGGATGCGCTGCAAGGTAAAATTGCAGGTCTGGATATCACTAATTCTTCAGGTCAGGCAGGTTCGTCACCGACAGTTCAGTTGCGTGGTACCCGCTCTTTACAGTTGGATGAGGATGGTAATATCTCTTCAGATGCATTTAAGCCGACTTATATTATCGATGGTATGCCGGGTGATATTGCTACCTTGAATCCCAATGATATTGAATCTATCGAAGTACTGAAAGATGCATCTTCTACAGCTATCTACGGTTCAAGTGGTGCGAATGGTGTTATTATCGTGACTACGAAAGGATCCAAGAGTGGAAAACCGGTCATCAATTTTAATGCTTATGCCGGAACGACTATGGGTGCCCGAGTTCCTAAGATGCGTACGGGTGACTCATACATTAATTATATAAAAGATTCTTATAAGCCTGTCGGTACTACTAATGAGGAGGAAATTTTCGGTGAAAGATACGATGCCATCAAAAACAACCAATGGGTAAACTGGGGAGATGAAGTATTACACTCAGGTTTGAAGCAGAATTATAGTATTTCCGTTGCCGGAGGTACTGAGAAGACGAAAGCCTATTTCTCGTTGAACTATACTGATGAGAAGAGTATGTATGAGAATGATGACTATAAAGTGTACTCTACCCGTGTCCGTATAGATCAGGAAATCAATAAATGGATGAATGCCGGTATTAATGTTCAGGCATCTTTCTCCAACAAGAATTCACGTAATGCCGTTTTGGAAAGAGCATTGTTTGCCACCCCGTTAGGTACTCCTTATAATGAAGACGGCTCTATCACGGAATTCCCGATTCCAGGTTCATCATCAGACCCGAATCCGTTAGCAGACGAACAGGATGGAGTATATAAGAATAATACTAAAGCAGGAAGGGCTTATGTTGACGCTTATCTTGAATGGAAACCGGTAAAAGGATTGTCTGTCAAGTCACAGCTTGGAGGCAGTTATTCTCAATCTCGTGCCGGTAAATTTATGGGAGAAGGCTCCTATAATGTGTTGAAAGGCAGTACGGTGGCATATGGCGAAGCTACCAATAAGACGGGATATAATTACAAATGGGAAAACATAGTAACTTATCACAATACATTTAATAAGGATCATGACCTGACGGTTACAGGGGTTACTTCCTGGAATTACAATCAGAGTGAAGAATATTATGTCTATGGTGAAAACCCGGCGACCAATGATATGTTGTGGTATGCATTGCAGAATGCTGATAATAAGAAACTGAACAGCAAATATCTGATGTCGAAAGGGATGGGCTTTATCGGTCGTGTCAACTACTCATACAAAGGTAAATACCTGTTTTCTGCTTCCAGTCGTTATGAAGCGGATTCCCGTTTGTCGAAAGACAATAGATGGAATTTATTCCCGGCAGTTTCTGTAGGCTGGAGAATCTCGGATGAAGCATTTATGGCTGGTACAAAAAGCTGGTTGGATAACTTGAAACTGCGTGTAGGCTATGGTGTTGCCGGAACTACTGCCGGTATTGCTGAATACAGTTCTATGGCATCTTTGGAAAATGTGACAACCTCTTTGGGAGGAATGACTGTTCCGTCAGCCAAGTTTACGGAGTATATCACTAACCGTAATCTGACATGGGAAAAGACTCATGACTTGAATATTGGTATTGACGCCAGCTTCCTCAATAATCGTATTGATCTGACGGTGGATTTGTATCGGACAAAAACAACGGATGTAATTCTTTCTCAGGCATTGCCGACATCTATTATGGGTAATTACACAGGTAGCACTACTTATAAAATGAACAAGAATGCTGCTGAAACAGAAAATCGCGGTATTGAACTTGCTCTTAATACTCGTAATATTGTGAAGAAAGATTTTACTTGGAGCTCAACAGTGACATTTACCGCCAACAAAGAAAAAATTAAATCTTTGATCGAAGGGCAGGATATGATGTTCAATGCAAAAAAGGGTGATATGGTGTTCAAAGTCGGCGAAGGAGTCGGTTCTTTCTATAGATATAAAGTGTTGGGTATCTGGCAATATAGCGAAAAGGAAACTGCTGCTTTGTTCGGATGCGAACCGGGCGATATTAAGCTGGATTTACCTAGTGTGAAGAAGGACGGAAATGGTTATTATTATATGAATCCTGAAGGAGAGCGCGTTGATATTACGGCAGAAAATCCTTATGGTGTACGTGCGGATTATGATCGTCAGGTAATAGGTCGTAATACTCCGGACTGGACATTGGGCTTTAAGAATAATTTCAGATACAAAGATTTTGATTTGTCTGTCTTCCTTTATGCACGTTGGGGGCAAATGATGAACTATGGTAGTGTGATAGGTAAATATTCGCCTAATCCGGATTACAATATTCCTACTTATTTTACTTACTATGACAAGACGATCGAAGCAGATCAGGATGTCTTGTTCTATGCTATCGATAAATCCAAGGATAGAAGTGCTTATGAAGGATATGATTCGATGTATTATGTGGATGGATCATTCTTTAAACTTAAAAACGTAACATTGGGTTATACGTTACCCGGTAAACTTACAAAACGTTTTGGTATCAGTAATCTGAGAGTTTATGCGACAATGACCAACCTGTTTACTTATTCGCCAAACAAATATGTGAAGAATTACGATCCGGAAATGAACGGAAGCATCAACTTCCCATTGTCTCGTGATTGCATATTTGGTCTTAATTTAACTTTCTAAAAAATAGCAATATGAAAAAGATATATAGTTTAGTTCTACTTGTTGCCGGTGTTTTTTCTTGGGGCTCTTGCAGTCTTGATGAAGTGAACCCCAACAACTCGGGTCAGTTCTCCGATGGTTCTTATACATTGGAAACTTATAAGGCATTCACCAACTCGTGCTATACAGCCTTGATCAACAACATCTATCAGAGTAGTGACTATCTGGTTTGTACGGAAGCGGGTACTGATATTTGGGAAGAACCTAAATCGGGCTCCAGCTATCAGCGTTATCATAGTTATAACGGTATGAAAACCGATGATAGCTATTATTATAAAGTGTGGCAATATTCTTATCTGTGTATCAACAGCTGTAATATTGTGATTGACGGAGCTGAGAATGTGACAGGGGATGAGACTGAAATTAATGAATGTGTGGCACAGGCCAGATGTCTGCGTGCTTACTATTATATGAATCTGGTGGAGCAGTTTGGAAATGTCGATTTGCAGTTGAAGGCTGCCGATAGCGAGAATATTTCTTTTGATGCTCACCGTTCTACCGTTCCCGAAATTTATGCTGCCATTATCGAAGACCTGAAGTTTGCCGTAGAGAATCTGCCTGTAAGTTTCAGTGATTACTATAGCCGCGTTACAAAGAAATCGGCGATGGGATTATTGGCACGTGCATATATTAATGGTGCCGGTTATGATCTGAAAGATACCGATGGTGTCAGCTTTCTGGAAAAAGCCTATGATACGGCGACAACCATGATTAATAATAAAGCGATTTATGAGTGGTATATGCATCCTGCTTTTGCCGATGTATTCAACGAAAATAATAATCGTAACAATGAAGAAGCTCTGTTCATTGCTGCGGGTGCCGAAAGAAATTCGGACGCTTACACCAATGGTAACTACTCACAAAGTGAAATGTTCCGTCACTTCTTACCTTCGTTGGGAACATATACGGATCTGGGTTTGGTAGACAAGACTTCAAACTTCGTTTACGGTCGTCCGAACAGTAATATCTTCCTGCCATCCAAATATCTGATGGACTGTTTTGCTGCTGATATGAACGACTCTCGTTTTCGTTATTCATTTATTTCAGCTTACTCGTCTTATTCTATACCGGCATGGGGGGCGACTTATGAATATGGAGGTTCAGCGTGTGCCAAAGAAATCACAAGCACACTTGCTACTAAATTTGGTATTCCCGCATCTAATATAGGTAAGAAAGTTTATCCTCATTTTAACTTGGAATCCAATAGTACAGCCGATGCTAATTACTGCCAGCTGGCTATCTGGAATGCAGATGGAACAGCGAAGACTACTCAGGATAAAACAGATGGTAATATTCTTCATCCTGCTATGCCTTTAGATCCGGCAGAAGCTCATCAATATGCCGTTTATTGTTCTTTGAAGACGCTGACAGAAGAGGAAAAAGCTCAATATCCGGGGTTGGTTCTTAATGTTTTCGATCTTTACGATGAGAATGGAACAGCCAGGGCTACCTATGACAAGCCTAGTGCTGCCAGTGCTTTGTGGTTATCTATTTATCCGGCTCTTTCTAAATTCAATATGCCGGGTAATAAGTTTGTCGGCAGAGACGTTCAGAGAAAAACTGTGGATGTGATGATCATGCGTATGGCGGAAGTTTACCTGATTGCTGCTGAAGCATCGGTACGCTTGAACAAGGGAGATGCTGCCAAATATATTAATGTACTCCGTACGCGTGCCGGTGCCGGTACGGTCAGTGAGTCGCAAGTGGATCTGAATTATATTTTCGATGAATATGCCCGTGAACTTTGTGGCGAATGTGGCCGCTGGTATTTGCTGAAACGTAATGCTGCTTTTGAGACTCGTTTGGCTGCTTATAATAAGCGTGCTGCCGAGCACTTTAAGAAAGAATTCTATTTGCGTCCTATTCCTACGAAATATCTGGATGCGATCAATAATCCGGCAGAATTCGGACAAAACGCCGGTTATTAATCAGTTAATTAATAATCAAGCATAATTAATAGGAGCCGGGCAGGAGATTTCTCTTGTCCGGCTCTTTGTTTCCATACCTGTATCCTGCGTAAAAGTTTAAAAAGGATTTCCGGTATATTTTCATTGTTTCCTGATACAGCTTTTTATTATTTTCTTTATTTTTGTGTGTCCAAACAAAATAGCGCTATGATAGAAGAAATGCTTGCTTATAACAGAGAGTTCGTTAAGAACGAGGGATATAAAGAATATATAACGAATAAGTATCCCGATAAAAAGATTGCTATCTTATCCTGTATGGATACACGTCTGACAGCTTTACTCCCGGCCGCACTAGGCATTAAGAACGGAGACGTTAAAATGATCAAGAATGCAGGAGGCGTCATTTCCCATCCTTTCGGTAGTGTGATTCGCAGTCTGCTTGTCGCTATCTTCGAGTTAGGTGTGGAGGAAATAATGGTGATTGCCCATTCTGATTGTGGAGCCTGCCATATGCACAGTGAAGAAATGCTTGAGAAGATGAAGGCACGGGGTATTAATGCCGATTATATTCATATGATGAGTTTTTGTGGAGTCGATTTTCATTCTTGGCTAGATGGCTTTGAAGATACGGAGAAGTCGGTAAGGGGAACGGTCGATTTTATAGTTCATCATCCTTTGATTCCGTCGGACGTGAAAGTGCACGGGTTTATCATAGACTCCACTACTGGAGAACTGACGCGAATTGTATAGGAAATCGCCCTTTCTGCCTATCAGGAACTGCATAAAACATGGTGTCACTATCGCAACAGGATAGTGTCACTATCACTGTCTCATGGTGTCACTATGTCATTGGGATACCGACACTATCCCAAATGAAAAAAATAAGGCAGCTTTTTATCGGCTGCCTTTATCTTTCTACGGTTATATACTTTCTTTGACTCATGCACTCGTTTGTAACAAACGGGGTGTCCGTGCTCTTTGATTTCTGCCTCACGGCTGGCTTTACGATTCGCTTTGATGTAATCGTCTTGTGTAATTCGTTTTTTCATAATGAATATATTTCTCAGTGCAAAGATACAATTTCATTTCTTATTACGATCGGTTTGCGCTATCTTTGCATACATAAATCAAATGAAAACGGAAATAATATGGAAAATTTCAGTGAACTGATAAAGAATCGCCGCAGTATGCGCAAATTTACGGATGAGGAGTTAACACAGGATGAGGTTGTGGCACTGATGAAAGCTGCCTTAATGTCTCCCAGTTCCAAACGTAGTAATAGCTGGCAGTTTGTGGTAGTCGATGATAAAGAAAAGTTGAAAGAACTGTCTCACTGCAAAGAACAGGCTTCTTCTTTCATTGCAGACGCTGCTTTGGCGATTGTCGTGATGGCAGATCCATTGGCGAGCGATGTCTGGATTGAAGATGCTTCTATTGCTTCCATCATGATACAGTTGCAGGCGGAAGATTTGGGGCTGGGAAGCTGTTGGGTACAGGTTCGCGAACGTTTCACTGCAACCGGAATGCCGTCTGACGAGTTTGTTCATGGAATTTTGGATATTCCTTTGCAACTGCAGATTCTTTCCGTGATTGCCATTGGACATAAGGGAATGGAACGTAAGCCTTTCAACGAAGAACACCTCCAGTGGGAGAAAATTCATATTAATAAGTTCGGAGGAAAATAACGATGGGAGCTGTCAAAGCAAATAATAATAAAGATACTTATAAGGCTACTGCCGTCGCTTTTATTGTCATCGGAACTCTTTTCCTGATAAATAAACTGCTCCCCTTTGCTTCTATAGGTTTGCCTTGGGTGATGAATAAGGACAATTTGTTGTTGTATGCCTCTATCAGTTTTCTTATTTTCAAGCGTGACAAGTCGGTCGGCTTTGTGCTGTTGGGACTGTGGCTGGTAATGAATATCGGTCTGGTAATGTCATTGCTCGGTTCCTTGTCCGGTTATCTGTTGCCATTGGCACTGTTGATCATCGGAATTATTTTATTTTGGGTTTCAAAACGTTAAAGAAACAATGAAAAGAAGTATTGAAGATACGCCCGTTGTGTTTCTCGGTGCCGGAAATCTGGCAACTAATCTGGCGAAAGCGCTTTACCGGAAAGGATTCCGTATCATGCAGGTGTACAGCCGAACGGAAGAATCGGCTCGTACGTTAGCCAATGAAGTGGAAGCGGAATATATCACTGATTTAAAAGGCGTATCGAATGAAGCGAGATTATATATTATTTCATTGAAAGATGCCGCTTTCGTCGAACTGTTGCCTCAGATCACTGATGGGAAGCAGCATGCGCTGCTGGTACATACGGCAGGTAGCATCCCGATGAATATTTGGGAAGGTCATGCGGAACGCTACGGAGTATTTTATCCGATGCAGACGTTCAGCAAACAACGTGAAGTTGATTTTCGGGAAGTACCTTTCTTTATTGAGGCAAAAAGACCGGAAGATGCCGAGCTGCTGAAAGCGGTTGCCGGTACGCTCTCTGATAAGGTGTACGAAGCCGATTCGGAGCAACGCAGAAGTCTTCATCTGGCAGCTGTCTTTACCTGTAACTTTACCAACCATATGTATGCTCTTGCCGCCGAATTGCTGGAAAAATATCATTTGCCATTTGATGTCATGCTTCCCCTGATTGACGAAACGGCACGCAAAGTGCATGAACTCGCTCCTCGTGATGCGCAGACCGGACCGGCTGTACGCTATGACGAGAATGTGATGAATAAGCATCTTTCTATGCTGGCAGACAGTCAGGCATTGCAGGAAATTTATAAATTAATGAGTAAAAGTATCCATGAGCACCATCAATTATGATCTATCCCGCATCAAAGCACTGGCTTTTGATGTTGACGGAGTATTGAGTTCGACAACAGTCCCGTTGCATCCTTCCGGAGAACCGATGCGTACAGTGAATATCAAAGACGGTTATGCCATTCAGCTGGCGGTAAAGAAAGGACTTCATATTGCTATCATTACCGGTGGACGGACAGAAGCGGTACGTATCCGGTTTGCAGCATTGGGTGTGAAGGATCTGTATATGGGTTCTGCGGTGAAAATTCATGATTACCGTGATTTCCGTGATAAATACGGTCTGTCTGATGACGAAATTCTGTATATGGGCGATGATGTGCCTGATATAGAAGTGATGCGTGAGTGCGGGTTGCCTTGTTGTCCCAAAGATGCAGTTCCGGAAGTTAAGTCGGTTGCAAAGTATATATCTTATGTCGATGGCGGTCGTGGCTGTGGACGTGATGTGGTGGAACAAGTATTGAAAGCTCATGGCAAGTGGATGGCGGAAGATGCTTTCGGCTGGTGAGTTGTAAATCACTAAATGATAAATAAAACTATGCTTGGAAATTTAGATAAATATCAGATTATATTAGCCTCCAATTCTCCCCGCCGGAAAGAACTGATGTCAGGCTTGGGAGTGGATTATGTGGTCAGGACATTGCCGGATGTGGATGAATCATATCCAGCCGATCTGGCTGGTGCTGCGATTCCGGAATATATCTCCCGCGAAAAGGCGGATGCTTACCGGAGTATTATGCAACCGGGGGAACTGTTGATTACGGCAGATACGATTGTCTGGCTCGATGGTAAAGTGCTTGGAAAACCGGAAGGTCGAGAAGGGGCGGTTGAAATGCTCCGTTCTTTGTCCGGTAAGTCACATCAGGTGTTCACCGGTGTTTGTCTTACGACTACTGAATGGCAAAAGAGCTTTACTGCTGCATCCGATGTGGAATTTGATGTTTTGTCCGAAGAGGAAATCCGGTATTATGTGGACAAATATCAGCCTATGGATAAAGCGGGAGCGTATGGAGTGCAGGAATGGATCGGATATATAGGGGTAAAGTCTATTTCGGGCAGCTTTTATAATATAATGGGACTCCCCATACAGAAACTGTACGGGGAGCTGAAGAAGTTATAATAAATCCAGCATTAACGGGATGTCCTCTTCTTGAATACCTTGTTTGAGAAGAGCTTCCTTGTCTTTCCGAAACATCTCCAGAAAGCGTTCACGGTTTCCGTTGGCTGTGATTGACTTGCCGTACAGGGCGGCCGCTTTCTGAATGTCTCCCATTGTCCATGCGACGTGTCCGGCATTCATATAGTCGATAGCCAGTGGCTTCTGTTCAATGATTTTTTCGTAATATTTCATGGCTTGTTCGTATTTCCGGCTGATGAATGAACACCACCCGATGCCGCGCCATGCTTTTATGCAATTACTTTCGATGAAATCCAGTTTGAAAAAGTAGTTGGCAGCTTCTTCGTATTGTCCGAGTTCGGCCAGGCAACTGCCGATATGGAAAATAACATTGGTATCTTCCGGTGTAGCTTCTTCCACCTTTTTATAATAGCTCAATGCAGCCTGATAATTTCGGTTTAACCGGTAACAGATAGCCAGATGGCGGTTGTTCCAGATGTTATCCGGTTTCAGTGTATCCGCTTTCAGATAAGCATCGATCGCTTCTGCATACTTCTTGTTTTTTTGCAGAGCATATCCCAGTTTCTGATAATATTCTGCACCTCTTCCCTGAAGTGCTCCGATCGTTTCCATTTCCTCGTACACTTCTATTGCCTCATTCCAGCGTTCTTTCTTTAAATAGAAATCTGCGATCGGGAATAGGATATCTTCACTATATAATACGTTACTAAGTGCAGGAATGTGGTGTAAATCGAGTTTCTCCTTAAAGATGTCCCTAAACTCGTGGCGGCGTACACTGAGCTTGAAGAAACGGTACAGGTCATGCAGATATTGATTGCTGACGGTTCCCGGTCGCTCATTGAATTTCTTCATTGTTTCCGCACTCGACTTTTCGGACAGCTCTGCCACTTGCTGTTCACCGAGCTGGCTTAGCATCATGTCTTGCTGTGCCTTTGGCAACTGCCGGATCGTAAAGAAGAGTGAATACTTATCACTGTTACTGAAAAATCCTGATTGAAGAATTAAATCCAGCAATGTATTTTTCTCGTTACCTTCCTGTTTCAGTTGCTTGATGACATCGGATTGCTGCTTGCTGAACGGGTAAAACCAATTCTGTACTTCCCGGAAGAACGGATAACTTTTCAGTGCTGCAAATGTACTCATATATACGTCGGCTCCTTCCAGTTGCAGCTCATTCATTTCGCGCAACTTGTCTCCCAGTCCTGATTGTTCGAAAGCGTCCGCCCAATCCGGATTCTTGTCATCGTTCTCATCCTCATTCTCCTCAAAGCCGAATCTCATGTTCCGCATGGACGAAACATTCTTCAACATTTCAGGAATAATTTCCTCTCTCATTTTCTTGTCTATCTTTTCTGTTTCCTGGCATAGTAGCATTTGGCGATAGATACGTGCCACATCCTCTTTGAATGGAGGAATCTCATCCATGAGGTCGACTCTCTTGACCAGATCGTTGTAGAGTGAGAGACGGTTCCTGTAGATATGGAAAATGAAAATGACACCTACCAGTGCACGTTGACCGGCATTGACATCCGGATGGCGGTAAGCATCCAGCAACCACATGATTTTACGCAGGTCAAAACATTCCATCAGACTTAATGTGACAGCACTGATAAACAGGCACAGATCATTCACCGGAAGAAGTTCGGAGGTAAGCATGGATTGTGCATCCTCTTCCTCTTCGGGAGTCCATGCACTGTTGGTCCATGTTTGCAGAAACATATATTTAAGTGTTTCTTCATGCCGTTTCAGTACCTCGTCCATCTTTTCGTCAGACAGCAGTCCACTGACTGCCAAGTCGTCATTGAATGACTCCAGCATGTGCAGCAATTTTTTGAGTGTATATGCTGAGAGACTTTCCGGTCGGGGAGTGCGGCGTACCTCATGATAATATCTTGATGAAGCATTGTCCAGCATAAGCAGGCGCGAACGGTCGGCTATTTCCCAGGTATCAGCTACGAGTTTTCTGTATACATTCCAGCGTTCTGGGTCGTTTGCGCCTTGGCGCATATACTCCAGCATATACTTGTAGGAGGTTTGCAGCTGCTCCAAGCGGGTACGTAAATCCCAGTCCGGACATTGCCAAAGCAGGGATTCCAACTGCATCAAAGCTTCTTTAAGTCTTTTTTCTTCAAGCAGAGAGCGTATATAGGTGTATTGTTCATTAATCGTTTTTTCATTCATAATGGTTCAATTATTTATAGGTAATAGAACAAAAAGGATGCCAAAAAGTTAGAATCTGACTTGCACCTGTGCTTGTATCAGATTAGAATCCTTTTGTCCGTCTCCTTTTTTATCACAAAAAGTGTATTGTGCCTGCACACGGCATCTGGGATAAAACCAGTATTGCAGTCCGGCAATGTAATTATTTTGTTTGAAATCTGCCGCTTTGTTCGGATTGAAATAATCGAAAGAGGCGATAAAGTCGAAATTTTGTAATAAACGTACGCTGCCTGTCGCATAGAATCCTTCGCTTTTTACGTTTCTGTCTTTTCCTGCAAGATATTCCGTACGGAAGTTGAATGCGGAAGTGGTAACAACCCCTCCCAGGCTCCAGCGTTTCTTGGCGTAATTTTCTCCTGTTTTGATTCCCGAATATTGGGAGTCACCTATGGCGTGTCCGGTTCCCCGAATGAAAGATCCTCCTACAGACAGCCATTTGTTAGGATACACCATCAGGTTGCCGACTACATCTTTCTGACTGTTTTTGTCTTTGGTGTTTAATCCCTGTCCGTTCATGACGGCAAATTTGTATTGCAGGAGATCATGAAATAGTTTTCCGTGAATCATCATACCGATGTCTCGTCCGGAAGTCATTCCATAACATTTGTCACTGCCGCTGACTCCTGCCAGATAACAGACTGACTGAGAATAGCAGTTGATCAGCTCTACCGTTGTGGGAGACAGTTCGTTTTCAATGGTGTAAGGAACTTTAAATTCTCCGATACGTGCTGTAAGTCCGGAGAGGATCCGGTAGTCTGTATATACTTCGAGCAGCATACCACCGTTGTAGAAATCATACATGAAATCGCATGTCCATCTGTCGGTGATTTTACCGTGTGCCATGAAGATGATCCGTTTGATGTCGAATGTATTGTCGGGATTGGCGGCATCGTCGTATGTATACCCCAGTTGTGCATAACCGGCAAGACTGATTCGTTCTTTCAGTGTATTGACTACTTGATTCAACGGCGTTTTCTCCTGTGCGGTGAGCGTATTCTGCATACTAAGCAGGGTGAACGCGATCATTGAGAGTCGAAAGAGTGTTTTTCGCATGTGATTAGTTGTTATTTGATTGTTGTTGAATTTGTTTTTGTAAAAGTTGTATCTATCAGATTTTTGTATCCGGAATATGTCTGAGATATCCGGTTATTTGTTTTCAGCCATGTTACTGCTTTATCCAGGGCATCGGCTGAGGGGCGCTCCGCTTTTCTGTAAACAGGGAGTGCAATGAGGCCGGTCAGGTTTTCCGGAACGCCGATATCTATCAATACCTGTTTCCATTCTTTTTGCGGGTGCATTTTTATATAGTCTATTCCCAGATTATATCCGGTGATTAATAGTTCGATTTCTCTTCTTTTTTCGTTGATGGCTTCTCGGGAGAAAGCGGTGACAGTGAAATCAATTCCCAATTCCTGTGTGCTGATCAGAGACCGGTGACGGGCATTCATTGCGATGGATGCGGCAGGGTCGGGGAGGAAGGATGCGTCAATCTGATCGTATTGCAGCATTTGCAGGCGAAGAGGGAGCTGGGCGATTTCCGGTTTGTTCACTTCTGCCTGACTGATTCCCGCTTTGTTCAGTAGCTGTCCGGTTGCATACTCGATAATCGTATTATGTGAAACAGCTATATTTTTTTCTTTGAGTTCCTGAAGTTGGTTGATACCGCTTTCTTTGGAGACTATAAAACAGAAATAACCGTCATGTTTCAAAATGATTCCTAAGTCGGTATGGTGGATAGCCTGTAGAGTTACTGCACTGGGATAGTCGGTGATCATGCCATCCATTGATTTGAACTGGAACGCTGCGTCGCGGTCATAGGCGGAATTGAAAGAAAGGATGGTTAAATCCAATCCCAGCGAATCGTAGATTCCTTGTGCTTTAGCTATGTGAAAAGGCAGTCCGTCCAGAGTCGGGAGCATTCCCAGTGTGAGTGGTTGTAATTCTGTTGAAGGTATAAAGACGCTTTCTCCTTTTTTTCTTTGGCAAGAATAAAGGAAGAAAAGGAGGATACAGAATATGAGTGCTGCTCTCTTCATGCCTTAGTTGATGGGTCAGATATAAATAAGGGCAACTCTTTTCACAAAGAACTGCCCTCGTATCTAAAATTACATTGTTATAAATTCATTATTCATTAATGGCAGCGATACCCGGAAGAACTTTTCCTTCGATTGCTTCGAGCAATGCGCCACCACCTGTAGAAACATAAGATACGCCGCTAGCCAGACCGAACTTGTTGACACAAGCTACAGAGTCGCCACCACCCACAAGTGAGAATGCACCGTTCTTGGTTGCTTCAACGATAGCTTCACCTACTGTACGTGAACCGTGAGTGAAGTTTTCAAATTCGAATACACCTGTAGGACCGTTCCAAAGAATAGTTTTGGATTCTTTGATTACGTTAGCGAAGATTTCTTCAGTCTTAGGACCGATGTCAAGACCTTCCCATCCGTCAGGAATTTCATCAACAGCGCAGAACTGAGTGTTAGCGTCGTTAGAGAAAGCGTCAGCGATCTTAGCGTCAACAGCCAGTACAAGGTTTACACCCTTTTCTTTTGCTTTCTTGATCAGATCCAAAGCCAGGTCAAGTTTGTCGTCCTCACAGATAGAGATACCGATTTTACCACCCATTGCTTTGGTGAATGTATAAGTCATACCACCTGCGATGATCAGGTTGTCTACCTTATTCAACAGGTTTTCGATGATTTCGATTTTAGAAGAAACTTTAGAACCACCCATGATAGCAGTGAACGGACGTTGGATGTCGTTCAATACTTTATCAACAGCTTTTACTTCTTTCTCCATCAGGTAACCGAACATCTTGTTGTCAGTGTCGAAGTATTTAGCGATCAGAGCTGTAGAAGCGTGTGCACGGTGAGCTGTACCGAATGCGTCGTTTACGTAGCAGTCAGCGTAAGAAGCCAATTTCTTGGTGAATTCTTTCTGGCTTTCTTTGACAGCCTTCTTTGCAGCAGCCTTTTCTTCGTCTGTGGCATCTTCAGCCAAACCTCTTGGTTTGCCTTCTTCCTCAGCATAGAAGCGAAGGTTTTCGAGCAACAGAACTTCTCCCGGTTGCAGAGCAGCAGCTTTTACAGCGGCTTCTTCGCCCATGCAGTCGTTAGCAAACTGAACTTCAACGCCCAGCAGTTCAGACAGATGTTTGATGATATGTTTCAAAGAGAATTTGTCGGCAACGCCTTTCGGACGGCCCAGGTGAGAACCGATGATGATGCTACCGCCGTCAGCCAAAATCTTCTTCAAAGTAGGAAGAGCTGCACGCATACGAGTGTCATCTGTAATGTTGAAGTTTTCGTCCAGGGGTACATTGAAGTCCACGCGAACAAATGCCTTTTTACCGGCAAAATTGAATTTGTCAATTGTCTGCATAATACTCTATTTTTATTTAAAAGTGTTTTTAATATTCTCTTTTTTGATCGACCGCAAAGTTACTATTTATTTCGGTTCCTTGCTATTAAATCGTTATTTATTCTTGGCTTTTGGTGCCTCTTTTGTAACTTTATAAGTGTTACAGAAATATTTGCACATCATTTGCAAACCGCAGGTGTCACATTTCGGCGTACGTGCCTGACAAACATAACGACCATGCAGAATAAGCCAGTGATGGGCTATGGGTATTAATTTTTCCGGAATGTTCTTCACCAGTTCTTTCTCTACGCTGAATGGAGTCGTACAACTGTCCGGCACCAGTCCGATGCGGTGACTGACACGGAAAACGTGGGTATCAACCGCCATCGCTGCTTTGTTGAAAACGACGGACTGAATCACATTGGCGGTCTTTCTTCCTACACCGGGAAGTTTGATCAGGTCATCCATGTTGTCGGGCACTTTGCTGTTGAAGTCATTAACCAGCATTTTAGCCATTCCTACCAGATGTTTGGCTTTGTTATTCGGATAAGATACGCTCCGGATGTATTCGAAAATAACTTCAGGCGTACTGGCAGCAAGAGCTTCCGGAGTCGGGAAGTCCTTGTAGAGAGGCGGAGTGATCATATTTACTCGTTTATCCGTACATTGTGCAGAAAGGATTACAGCGATCAGTAATTCATACGGATTATTGTAATGTAATTCTGTTTCGGCTACAGGAACATTTGCCTGAAACCATGCGATTACTTTTTCATAACGTTCTTTCTTTCTCATCTTAACTTGTTTTTATGGTAGTGAGGCGTTACTTTTAATTTGAAATAGACAGCGGAAACTACTGTCAGGCAGGCACCGAAAAGATATGCTTTGTCAAACGAACAGATTTCGGCTATATATCCTCCGGTCAGCATACCGATACCAATTCCTACATCCCATGAGGTCAGGTAGGTGGAAGTAGCTGTTCCCCGTTGGTTGTTGGGGGCAAGGTTTACGAACAGAGTATTGAATGCCGGAAACATAATTCCGAATCCGATTCCCATCAGCAGGGCAATTCCGAAAAAGAGAATGGTGCAGGCAGCATCATTCCATTGAATCAGATATACACAGGATGCGAGCAGGAAGAAACTTATTATAACCAGATTGAGTCCGGCGGCAATTACTTGGGTTATCTTTCCCCGGTCCACCAGCTTTCCTGAGAATATACGGGAAATGGCCATACCGATCGCCATAAAGGTAAAAAAGAAACCTGTTTGTGTATGGATTCCTATTTCGCGGGCATACATGGCTACATAATTGGTGGTCATTCCGTAGGGGATGGAGAGTAGCAACAGGCTGAGTCCCGCAGGCATTCCTTTTAATAAAATGAAACGGTCGAGTGAAATCGGTTCACGCTTTACCGGTGGTTTATAAGGTGTCTTCACCAGGCTTGCGGACAGGAATCCCAGCATACAGGAACCGAGCGCATAGCAGAATATTGTAGCGAAAGAAACCCCTCCGTCATGTAAAAACAGTCCGAACATCGGTCCGATGGACATGGCGATATTATTGGTCAGTCCATAATAGCCCAGCCCTTCACCTCTGCGGGAAGAGGGCATAATGTCAATGACTACTGTATTTCCACCTACTGTGACCATGCCGAAAGAGACTCCATGAATAATTCGGAATATAATAAATAGGGTAAGCGAGCCGGCGATAAGATATCCCGCAAACATCAGCATAAAGATGAAATAAGCGAAAAGATAAAGCGGCTTACGGGCAAACGTATCCAGCAGATAGCCGGAAAACGGGCGGATGCAGAGTGCAGCTACCGTATAACAGGAAAGCACGATGCCGATAGTGGAATTTCCTGCCTGAAAGAACTCGGATAAATAGAACGGCAAAACAGGAATCAGCAACCAGAAACCGAAGTAGAGCAGGAAGTTGGCTGCCAAGATGAAACAATAACCGGGAGTAATGAGTCTATCCTTTGCCATAATAAGTGAACGTTCAATTTGCTGATCGGAACGGTGATAAGCCATCCCGTTTCAGTGTAATCGGTATATTGATTAAATGCCAATGTCCCAATTACCATCAGATGGTTTTATTGGCACATTGGCATACTGGTAAATTCTGTGCTCTATTTAATATGCTGCTTCGAATTCTTTTAAGAAGCGTGTATCATTTTCGGAGAACATACGGAGGTCTTTTACCTGATATTTCAGGTTCGTGATGCGTTCGATACCCATTCCGAGAGCATAACCGCTGTATACTTTGCTGTCGATGCCGTTTGATTCGAGTACGTTCGGGTCTACCATACCGCAACCGAGGATTTCCACCCAACCGGTATGCTTGCAGAACGGACAACCTTTACCACCGCAAATGTTACAGCTGATATCCATTTCAGCACTTGGTTCTGTAAATGGGAAATAAGACGGACGCAGACGGATTTTGGTGTCTGTGCCGAACATTTCTTTGGCGAAGAGCAGCAATACCTGTTTCAAGTCGGTGAATGATACGTTTTTGTCTACATACAACGCTTCTACCTGATGGAAGAAACAGTGTGCACGGTAGCTGATAGCTTCGTTACGGTATACACGTCCCGGACAGATGATGCGGATAGGAGGTTTGGAAGTTTCCATCACACGGGTCTGTACAGAAGAAGTATGAGTACGGAGTACTACATCCGGATGAGCTTCGATGAAAAATGTGTCCTGCATATCGCGTGCCGGATGATCTTCGGCAAAGTTCAGTGCCGAGAATACATGCCAGTCGTCTTCGATTTCCGGACCTTCGGCGATGCTGAATCCCAGACGTGCGAAGATATCGATGACTTCGTTCTTTACAATTGTAATCGGATGACGTGTACCGAGTTCAATCGGATAAGCCGAGCGGGTCAGGTCAAGACCGTCGCAACTATTATCCTGGCTCTCGAACTGTTCCTTCAACGCATTGATTTTGTCCTGCGCTTTAGTTTTCAGTTCATTCAGTCTCATGCCGACTTCTTTTTTCTGTTCGGCAGCTACGTTACGGAAATCCGCCATCAAATCGTTAATGGCTCCCTTCTTACTCAGGTATTTGATGCGGAGAGCTTCGAGTTCTTCGGCATTGGAGGCGTGCAAAGCTTCCACCTCTTTCAGAAGTTGTTCAATCTTAGCTATCATATTTTTGATGTATTGTTATTCAGTTTCTTAGTAAAAACCGTGCAAAGATATAATTTTATCACGAACCATCGAAATAATTTGTATCTTTGTTGCCGAATGTACCGAAAATCGGGGAACACTTATGAAAAAGATTGTTATTTCTCTTCTGCTATTGACTTTATCGTTTCGCCTGTCAGCTCAGATCGACTATCTGGAGCCGGTGAAGCCTTTTACTACCTATACGGGTGAGTTGGGTGAGTATTATCGAAATGTCTTTTCTTTGCTTAATACAGGTTTTCAACAGCGTCCTTACGCGCGTTTTGTAGCCATTCCTTCTTTTTCACCGGAATATGCAATGTCGGTAGAGAAGAAGAACGGACGTTGTCTGTTGATTGCGAATACTTTGTCGCGTACCTATTGGCAGGCAGAGAAAGGAACGGTGAAAGTGGAAACTAAATCAGTGGAGATCAGTCAGTCCTTATACCAGTCTTTGGGGGCTATCGCCCGTCTGGTAACCAGCCAGATACAGGATTTGGACGGTTCGACAGCCGGACTGGATGGAGTTGTTTATTACTTCTCATCGACAGATGCGAAAGGAAAAGAGATGATGGGACGGAAGTGGTCACCCATGAAAGGTACTTTGATGGAGCGGCTTGTGTTGGTTTGTCAGTCGACTTACATGTTTTCTCAGGGAGAAAATATTTCGGAACAAGCATTGGCGGAGGAAGCAACCGCTTTATTGAAAGAGCTGGAGCACCGTACCAAAGAACAGCCGGACGCTCACAAAAAGCCGATGTATGTGGGGATTTATTCTGTTGGTCCGAAGCTCAAAACGCATTCGGGAAAGCAAATTGAAGAATTACCCTGCTTGGCTGATGTTTGTGTACGGGAATATGTAGCCGGACAAATGATTTATCCTGCGGAATTGCTTAAAGACAATGTCTCGGGATATGCTTTGTGTGAGTTTACTATAGATAAGGAGGGAGTGATTCTTCGTCCTCATATATTAAAATCGACTCATCCGGAGTTTGCAGAAGAAGCTCTTCGCATTGTGAAGGAAATGCCAAATTGGACACCGGCACTGGTGGGAGGCAAGGCGGTTGAAAGTGATTATACCCTTTATGTCCCTTTCCGTCCCCAGTTGTATAAAGAACAGTTGCAGATACGCGAACGCGAGTTGTCCAAAAAACATTAACGCCCGGAACTTTTCTCTTTTTATATTGTATTATCATTGTAACCAATAAAAAAAGAGAAGATATGGATGATATGATTAACAGACACGATTCGATTGCTGAGGAAAATATCGAACCGAATGGCCGTCCGGCTAAGAATGAGTTTGAAGAATGGAGCACTGAAGTTACCGATCGTGCAGATAATGTATTCAAAGGTGATACGAAAGACGGTCCCATCAAGGATCGTGAGAAACGAATAAAAGAAATGGATGAAGTGATAAAAAAGGACCTTGAATAAAGGTCCTTTTTTATTGTATATATGATATCTTTTTTAACACGATCTCGTGCTTATCGTTGTAGGCCATGAGAAACTTTTCAGTAACTTTGTAGCCCAAAAATATAGATAGTATGATAAAGGTATTATTGCTTGATGTAGATGGAACTTTGTTGAGTTTTGAAACTCATAAGGTGTCGCAATCCTCTATAGATGCTCTTAAAAAAGTACATGATAGTGGAATTAAGATTGTGATTGCTACCGGTAGAGCGGCAAGTGATCTTCATGAGATTGATGCTGTGCCGTATGATGGAGTTATTGCACTTAATGGAGCAGAGTGTGTATTGCGTGACGGAAGTGTGATAAGAAAAGTAGCAATACCTGCACAGGATTTTAGAAAATCAATGGAGCTTGCACGGGAATTTGATTTTGCAGTCGCTCTCGAATTAAATGAAGGTGTATTTGTCAATCGCCTTACCCCGACTGTCGAACAGATTGCCGGAATTGTTGAGCATCCGGTTCCGCCGGTTGTCGACATCGAAGAGATGTTTGAAAGAAAAGAATGCTGTCAACTTTGTTTTTATTTTGATGAGGAAGCAGAACAAAAAGTAATGCCGCTTCTGTCTGGTCTTTCCGCAACACGCTGGCATCCTTTATTTGCTGATGTTAATGTTGCAGGGACAAGTAAGGCAACCGGCCTCTCGTTATTTGCCGATTACTACAGGGTTAAAGTTTCTGAAATAATGGCGTGCGGTGATGGCGGTAATGATATCCCCATGCTGAAGGCCGCCGGAATAGGAGTGGCGATGGGAAATGCGTCCGAAAAAGTTCAGTCAGTTGCCGACTTTGTCACTGATACGGTGGACAATAGTGGACTTTACAAGGCTTTGAAACATTTCGGGGTAATATAAATGTCTTAATGAAGCTTGGCTACAAAGCCAATCACAGGTTTAAAATAAAAAAAAGAGTAACTTATCATAAGTTACTCTTTTCATTTTGTGGAGCGTATCGGACTATCGTTTTGATCATAATAACTTCGGTGTGATTATGCATTTTGCTGTATATCAGTGTTATATGCGATATGCTGTATCTTTTTATAGCACATAAAATCTTGTATGCTCAAAAAAGGGGGGAATAAGAATTACCCTGTATTCCCCACGATTTTTATTTCTATCTTCGCTGAAAATAAACCTCAAAACAGTAAGACGTATGATAGAAATTAATCACAGTTGTAGAGCATTCCTTAATAATAAGGGGCAAGTCGTTATTCGTGTCAGATGGAATAATCGAGATGGCGAAGTTGGTTTTTCTGTTGGTTGTAATGCCGATCCAGACAAATGGGATAAAGAGAACCAAAGAGCTAGGTATAATACTACTCATAAAGTTGGTAGAAAGACAATGGTAGCTAGAGATATTAACAATCGTATTTCTCAATTTCTAGAGTGCATTGAGGAGTCTTTTACAGAGTATAGTTTAAATTCTCAGTTGCCAACTAAAAGTGAATTGAAGGAACTGGTTAATGAGAAGCTGGGACGAATAAAAGAAGAGGCAGTACAAGATGCTCCAATTAAGCAAGAAAAGTCTTTTCGTGAAATTTTCAATGAATTTTTAGAAGTTTGCTCTACAGAAAGAAGCTGGAGTGAATCTGTACATCATAAATATGTTCAAGCATGGAATCATTTAAACAGCTGTGATCCCAACATATCTCTAGCGACACTTGATAAGAATAAGATGACAGAACTTAAAAAATGGTATGTAAAAAATGGATATCGTAACCGCACCACTGTAAAACAATTCAGAATATTAAAGTCTTTTCTTAGATGGATTGATGCCAATGGTTATCCGGTAGAGCAAGGAGTACTCAGCTATAAGGTAAACTTAACTGTGACTAAAAAGGAAGTGACTTTTCTGAAATATAAAGAATTACTCCATTTTGCATCTTTCCAATTTCCTAAAAGCAAAGAGTATTTAGATAGAGCTAGAGATATGTTTTGTTTTATGGCATTTACATCTTTACGTTATTCTGATTTAAGCGCATTAAAGAGAGCGCATATTTCAAATGGGAATATTGAGATGTATACTCAAAAAACGAATGATAGAATTACTGTTCCTATAATAGAAAATGCTCAAAAGATTATAGATAAATATTCATGGTATCACTCCAAGAACGGTACAATATTCCCTGTTGCTTCGAATCAGAAACTTAATGATTACCTGAAAGAAGCTGCTGAGTTGGCTGGTTTAGATAGAGAGATAGTTGAAACCTACTTTATAGGTACGCAACGGCATGAAGAAATCCATAAGTTTTATGAAACGATAAGCTGTCACGATGGACGTAGAACTTTCGTTTGCTGTTCCTTAGCTTTAGGTATATCTCCGACTGTTGTGATGAGTTGTACCGGACACGCAGATTATGAAAGTATGAAGCCGTATATAGAAGTAGCAGACGAAACACAGAAGATGCAAATGGAAAAATGGAATACTCACCAATATAAGTCTGATATCATAGAAAGTCTAGATAAAATGAATCCGACACAATTGAAAGAACTTTGTGAACATATTAGGAGTATAGCTTAACAAAATTTCATATATTTGAGGCAGCATTCGGGAAAAACGGGTGCTGCTTTTTATTGTAATTGCTTAAATTAATACTATTATGGAAAACGAAAATATCACTTTAAACGAAGCTAGTATTTTCTATAAGAGAATAGACAAGGATACTTATTTAATCGGTAAGGATAAAGATAGTTACGGACAATTTTTAATAGAAGATGCGATCGCTCCATTATTATTCTCTTCGATTAATGAAATCAATAGGAAAAAGATGACAACAGACTCGTTATCTCCAGACCGAAGATTTATTTTTAATTTTTATCTAATGACTTTATATTTTCCAAAATCCATAGCTAGTATTTGGTCTAGTCAGATCCATTCATATTTTGAATATGAATCTAAAACAATTGAGCAAGAATGTCTGAATTTAGATTCTAAAAAAACAGAATTTGCGACAGAATCTTTTTTAAGAATGATTTTCTCTATTATGAATTTGACAGATGCTTTAGATTTTTTGTATCCCGGATGCTTTACGTTTGAAGAAAAAAAATCGTTAGAGAATACATATCAAACAGACCAAAAATCTTTTCCCAAATGGTTTCTTTTTGAATATAGTGATAAAATAAACAATTGGATTAGTGAGATGTTTAAGGCTAAGTTTTTTTATGATGATTATATTAGAAAAAAAATATTAGAAAGAGGATTACCCGTTGTCCATAAAAATGAACAATATGAATTAAACTGGATTTTTATTCAATTTGTGGCTATAGATCGTGTAGTAAGAGAGTTTAGTACTGAATATGAAGAATGGAAAAGTAATATATACACCACTGGTATATTCAATCTAGAGAATGTGATACTAACATATACTTATGCTCTTGATAAACTAAATTGTTTTCGGACATATTATACATTTTTTGAGAAACGTATATTATCTCCATTTTTTCGCATGATGCATAATAATACGCTAAAAAATGAGGAAAAAGAATGGATTATAAGGAAATTACGAGATTTAGGTATAGATGGCTTTATGCAGGATGAGTATAATATGTATAAACACAAAAACGATGAACATATAATTCACTTTTGTGATATTGTAGATTCTCCATTAACAAATAATGATATTTATCGCTTACCTATGCCAGATGGATTTGATAATAAGAAATTAGTAAAACTTCACCAAGCTTTTTATAGTTATGTTGATGCCGGACAGCCTTTGTGCTTTTTTTTAGGGAGCAGTACATCTAATACTGATACAAAAACTGTATTATGGAATGGTGACCGTCACACCCTTCAAGTTTTTATAAGAGAATTATATGGTAAAGATGCTAAAGGAAAACTTAAAACTGTTCCTGATGGCATATGGAAAATAACCAGTAATATTTTTATGCCGAAAGGGAAAAAGTTAAGTGAGAATACATTAAAAACGGGGAAAATAGGAACAAAACAATTACCGGAAGAGACTAGATTAGAGATAGCGGAGAATATCCAAAAAATAAGAATCTTAAAATGGAAAGATACTAATTGACTCCATTATATAATATTCTATATAACATATATATAACGTTCATATAATTTGCATTATATGTCTCATAATCATGGAATTACACTTGCTGTAATTCCATTTTTTTGTGCATATATTTGTGCCAGAAATCAAAACGATCGTAGCAAGGATTTCAATAGAGTAGTAATATAAAATAAATATATAATGAAAACTTTAGAACTAAGAGATAAGCCTCTTTTCCAAGCTACCTTAGGTGATCTGATAGAGGCATTAAATGAAGGGTTTGCTAATGAAGGTAAAGATGGAAGAGCTAACACAAATCCGTCAAGTGAGAAACGGTATGTATATGGTCTATTTGGCATAAGTAAGCTCTTTGGCTGTAGTCAAGCAACAGCTCAAAGAATCAAATCAAGTGGTGTCATCGATGCAGCTATTTCTCAAAATGGGAAGATCATTGTAGTCGATGCAGATCTAGCTCTAGATTTACTAAGAGTGTCTAATAAAAAATGGGGGCGTAAGTACTCCAAGTAATTAACCGGAATAGACAGTTTCGCTGGAAAATATGCCGGCTATTTTCAATGGTGAAGCTGTCTATTCATAAATCAAGAAAAAGCATGAAAGAAAAGAACTGGGAATTACTTGTCTTAAATGAACAGGTAGGACAGATTGGAGAGATTGGTGTAGCTCCAATGGTAACAGTTTCATTAGTGAATGTCCAGCAAGACTCTTTGATAAACAAATCAGAGATGGTCAATGAGGTTCAGCTATGGCTAAATATGCTCAAATATGAGAATAAAATGTAGTGATATAAGATCGATTATAATCAAGTAATCGTGTATGTAACTAATTGAAGTCAAGAAAATTAATATGCGTAAAACGTTTGATTTATTCACTTATATTTGCTCACGAAATAAAAAAAATAACCACTAAAATCTTAGAAAATGGCAGAAGAAAGAAAAACAGTAGATGCTGTGTTAAATGAGCAGAAAGAACAGAAATCCGCAAAAAAGAATGGTGCAGCTCCTCAAAAAGGTAAGAACGCCTCAGTAGAGTCTCCGAAAGCTGATAAGGAGACTGAACAAGAACCGTTAAAACTCACTCGTGGTCAAATTTTTACTCTCACAACTCTTCTTATATATAAATATCGGTTTGCTCGCATCTTAGTAAACAGGGATATTGATAAGGAGGAGGTAAAAAAGAAGATTGAATCAATCAGAGCTGCAAAGGGTGTTATAACCCCTTTCTTGGTACTTTCGGCTAAGGAATGTATCGAAGCAGGTCTTGATGTAGTGGACTATAATGGCAATGTTATAACCAAGGATACCCCTGATCTTGAACACATTCTAGTGATATTGGATGGTCAGCACCGTTGGGAAGCCATTAAAGAACTTAAAAAGGCTGGTGAGGACTATGAAGCTTACTTTATTCTACCACTTACAGATCAATATGATCTTATGACGATATTAAAGGAGGCGAATACTTCTGTGAATCCTTGGGATGGAATTGATTGGCTAACGATGGCTATCCAGACAGCAAAAGTTCGTGGTCTTGATACTTCCAAGTTGGAATGGCTGAAATCTTTAGCAAATACAGAAAACATTTCTGATTCTGCGGCTTCCTTATTCGTTACTGGGGGTAAAAAGATATACTCAAAAGCCACGATTAAGTCTGCCATTGATTCAAAAGACCCTGATAAATTGGAAACGCTAGTTGATGAGGATGGACTTGACCGTAATAAAAATCTTTATGATGCTGCTATTGCTAAATTGAACATAAAGACAGTTGGCTTGAAAATAACTCCTAAAATGCTATTTAGTTTTGTAGAGCAACTTATTAACAAAAACAAGCCGATTAACGATGCGTATGCTCATGTCATCGAGTTTCTAAATTCTCTTTCAAAAGAGCAGATAGAATCTCTTGATAATGCAAAGAAGACTACTAGCAGGAGCAAAGATCAGGTTATTACAGGTCTTTTCAAGAGTTATTGGAAAGCATTTACCGAGCGAGAAACCTTAAGCTAAAATTGAAAAAATGGAGGGAGGGGTGAGAGACCTCTCTCTTTTAATGAGAATTACGAATTACACTCAAATCATAATTGAAAAGGTTAAACTCTATATCCTCTCCATAGTGATAAGTTTACCAAAGTGATACGAGAATATAATAAAACAGGGATATGATGACACTAGAAGAATTAAAACAAAAAGGATATGTCTTATGTTTGCCGCAAAAGATACGCTTAGACACAGGACTCATAGGAAAACTGACATGCAATCTACATTGTAATGCCAACGCACCGATGCTACATGTAATTCCTGCTAAGATATTCTTATCAAAGGGATGGTTGGCTGTAGATGATAACGGAGACTTGCTCTCTCTTCTTGATACTGATGTAGACCGGAAATTGGTGCTACTTGAAGATATTAGCTTGTACTTCGCATTGCAACAGACAAGGATACTTGATAGCAATATAGCGGTAGATATACTCACAGAAATGCCAAGAGGTAAAAAATGGAGTTTTTAAAGAGATAGCATTATGCCAAAAGTAAGAGACTACAAGGACATAGAAGTTGTGTTCGATTCGTCTGATACAAATCTAACCATTAAGCACCAAACCGGAGATGCCATAATTCCATGCAAGGGAGGAGCTTCTATTGTTCCTCTCCCATGTGGAGGTGGAAAGAGTACGGCTACTTGTGATCTGGTTGCCAAGAGATGTGATAAAGGAATCGTGATCTTTGTTGCTACACGTGCCGATGCAAACGATATGAAGAAAAGGCTGGAAAGTCTGTCTCTCCCTGCATTGAAAGACGAAATAGTGACTTTACATCAAGAAGATTCTTACTACAGTAGTTACATAGCACATCCTGAACAGGTAACAAAGAAAAAGGTTCTGATTGTCCCCAGTGTTCACCTCTATTTGGATTATCTGCCAGCCCTATTTGCTTATGACAGTGGAAAGGTGATTGATATATCTAAATATACTGGAAACTTAGGAGCATTACTAAAGTCTACCGAAGTACGCAAGTTCTGTATAATAGACGAACAGCCATCCTTTATACAACCGTTTAATACATTTGAACGGCTTAAAATTCTTGCTTATATGGGTAACTTGGGGACATCATCAAAAGGTAGCATCCCCGTTGGAGCAGGTTTATATTACCATTGTTTAGGAATACAGGAAATGAAGGCTGTGAATAGTACATTCTTAAGAAAAACCAGCGATCATTTATATAGTACTAAGTCAGCCTTGAATACATATCGGGAGGAAGAGGTATTAGTGTATATCAACCAAAATTATTCAGTTATATGGAATGCAAAAGGGAAGTATTATCCAATATATCACTTTATAAAGAATTGGGTGCTAAAGGGGATGCAAATGAATGTTATCATACTGGATGCTACTGCGGATGTTCTAAGTGATTATAAGAAAACACCTTTCAAGTTGATCCAAAATTCGGGGAAGATGTACTCGTCACCCATTACTTTTCAAGAATTTCCAATGTCTCTTGAAAGATGGTTGTTCGAGAAAGATGTAGACGATAATACAATTCGTGACAGAATACAGGATATAGTTGATGAGTTGGCAGATCAGATACAACAGGCTTCTCCGTTACTTATTGTCACATGGAAATATATGGTAGCCAGAGACAGTGATCCAGATAAAGAAGATAAGCACCTGAATATAATGACAGTGCTTGAAGAAGAACTAAATAAAAAAGGATTGGCAGGAAAATACAGTATTATCTATCGTGGTTCCGGTCAAGATAAAGCTACCAATGCTTTTGGTAATTATACGGGCATCTCTTTTGTCGGAGAATGGCGAACAGGCAAATCAGGGCTATCATTGATTAATAAAAACTACGACATTCATTCAACTGAACGAAGAATAAGAACAGCCGGGATGATCCAAGCTATATGTCGGTTACGGATAAGACAACATAATGGTGATCCGATTCATGTATTCTATTCAGATGATATAGATCCACAGCTAATGAAAGATGTCTTTGATTATTTTAGGGAGAATAGTGATACGGGGGTAAACATAAGTGGAATGCCTGTTTTTATGCCAGCAACAAAAAGAACACCTGTATTTCTTAAGAAGGTAGTAGCCTTGTGTGGATATGATCCTAAACTATTGGATGCCATAAAGTATTGTAGGACATATACACTTACAATTAGATTGAAGGATATCCTTGTACTTATCCCTATGAAAGAAAAGAAAGCTCGCTCGTATGATCCGTTAAGAGATACGTTAAAGAAGGAGTATAATATTATCCTCAAAGTGGTACGATAGTAAAATTTCGTTAGGTGGGATATTCTCCTACGATCTACATTACTATTATATAAGAGATTAATAACTTAAATCCCACCTTTTATAATAAATAGAATATGACAGATAAGATAACTTTAATAGAAGGATTATTTAGGAATCAGTATGTCTGTATATCAGAACTACTTGATCTAAAGAATAAAATAGAAACTCCTTATGGATATATAAAGGATATTACTTTAGATATTCAGAGAAATATGGGTAATAAGAAAAAACAAGATTGGTTAAAGAAGAAATTACCTGTAGTTTTGGTTAATGGCATTTTTGGAAAAAGATTAGATACGGCATTATCAGATTATTCTTGCTATATCTGTATAGACTTAGATTATGATCTCCCCAATGAGTTATCGGAGAGAGATTCTGATTGGGTGAAACACACAAGTGATCCCTATGTTAAGATGGCTTTCCATTCACCAAGAGGAGGAATAAAACTAATTATCCAACATGATTCCCTTGATCCGGCTTTTCATAAAGAACTGCATAGCTCAATCAGTGGGTACTTGGGGAATACGCATATAGATTCTAAATGCGATAATCTATCAAGGGCACATTTCATAAGTTATGATCCGGGAGTGTATTATAATTCAGACTCAAAGGTCTTCCATTTTATCCCATCATCTCCCACAGCCAAGATTACTCCTTATGTGGCATCAAAGACTATAAAAAGTACAGGTACGACATTTTGGAAAAATCTCATGTTACCGCCACCAAAATTTAAGAGTCCCGATCAGGCTATAAAGAAAGTACAAGAACTATCGGAAAGGTATTTTCCTGTTAGTCATGGATTTCGGAATTCTAATCTGTTTCGGTTTGCTTGTAAACTACATGACTATGGTGTCTCAAAAGATGATGCTCTTATGTATTTGATGTTGCGTTATGTTGTATCGGACTTTGACGGAATTGAAATAGAAAGTATCATTAATAGTGCTTATCATTGAAAATTATTTTTATATTTATAAGGGGGGATTAAAATTATTAATAAAGTTTTTTGAGGAGATCAAACTATTCAATGATATGCTTTGGAGACTATTTAATAAAGAAAACGGTTGTAGGCTCTAGTAAACTCTACTCAAAAGTACATAGTAAACGGTTCAGAATAGAAAAGCCTCTCAGAAATAGGCACAGTATAAGACTAAACTCGAAAAAAAACTGCACCATTAATGGAACGGATATATTTGACTGGTTCAAACCAAAACAAAAGAAGTTTCTGCATTCTATTGGTATTAATCCGAAAGAGAAGAGATAAAGCAAAGTTATAGCAGTAAAAAAATATGGCTTCACAGTATTATCGTTGAAATTACCTATATTTGCAGAATCATTATAAATCTGACAATCAAATGTATCTGATAGATAAAATAGAAAATCGAATTAAAGAACTTGAAAAGAAAACATTTTCTGAACTTGGATTTAAGGAGAGAAAACATTTACAAGAATGGTTGGCTCATCAGCCAAGCGCTTTTGGAGAAGAATTGTTAATCATACAAAAAGAGTTTAATGGTTTCAACGATACAAATGAGCGACTAGACTTACTGGCTCTTGATAAAGAGGGTAATATTGTAGTAATTGAAAATAAGTTAGATGATACAGGTAGAGATGTTACATGGCAAGTTCTAAAATACGCCTCATATTGTTCAACATTGAATAAAGAACAAGTACGTAATATATATCAGGAATTTTTAGACAAAGAGAAATTTGGAGAAAAAGCGGAGGAAAATCTTGCGGAATTCTTTGAGCAAGAGTATGAGGACTTGTCTATTAATAAACGACAATCTCAACGCATCATAATCGTTGCTGCCAATTTTAGGAAAGAGGTAACATCTAATGTACTTTGGTTATTGGATTTTAAGTTGAGAATCCAATGTTTTAAAGCTACACCATTTGCATTAGAGAATCAGTTATTTCTCACTGTGGAACAAATAATTCCAACCAAAGATACTGAGGACTTTGTTATAAGTATGGCTGATAAAATGCAGGAAGAAATATCTACTCAAGAGGGACTTAAAGATAGACATAAGTTAAGAATGGAATTTTGGAGCAAAATTATGCCAATGCTTAAAGGAAAAACTCCGATATTTCAAAATGTCAGTCCATCAAAAGACCATTGGCTCAGTTCAGGTGGAACAGGTATTAGTGGAGCAAGGTACAATTTAGTTATCGCAAAAAAATATGCTGCTGTTCAAATTGAATTTGGAAGGTCAAGCAAAGAGGAGAACAAAAAGCTTTTTGATGAACTTATCAAATCTAAAGATACAATTGAACAGCAATTGGGGTATAAACTTGATTGGAAGCGTAATGATGCTAAAATTAGTTGTCAAGTCTCTTTTGCTCTTGTTGGTGTGAGTCTTTACACACCAGAAGACTGGAATAAGGCTTTAACTTTTTTGGCTACAAATATTATCAGTTTGGAGAAAGCAATGCGTAATCCGCTAAAAGAGATTAAAAAAGTATTGAATACTAACGAAGATGACGAATAAATTTATTATTTATCGCATCTATATACTTGACTGTATCAACGATTGTGTATAATGAATGGTTGAATTTTAATGTGCTAATCTGCGTTTTTGCAGATTGGTATTGTTAAATACACATTAATCGTTATTACATTTATTTTTTCAGTTATCGTTAGTAAATGAGAGAAAAATTAACTTTTAAAATATTACTTATTTTTTAAAACTCTTCATTGAACACATTAAACCCTTTTGGTATTTTTCTTTTAATTATGCTATATCCCATTGAAGCATATAAGATGCCTACAATACCTAAAAAAACTATTATCTCTAATCTACTCTTCTCGGGATTAGAATCTTTTGGTACTATTTCTATAAATGGCATAATTAATGCGAAAATAGTAAGAAATAGTCCCATAATAAAAATAGTCCAACCTGATACTGTTTTTGCAATTTTTTTAGGTAGTGTTGTCTTTTTTAAAATATTAACTATATATGTAGGTATAAATGATGAGAAATAGTCTTTTCGTTGGATTTTCTTGACTGATTTTATTTGTCCTACGAGAGTGATATCGTCACTCTCGTTTCCTGTATGAAAAACTTGCAATACTATTCCTTCTTCAAAATCAAAATAATCAAAAGTAATATCAATATATTTATTATCATTTGATATCAATATATCAAAACCATTAGAAGGGTTTTTTTGATAAATAATTTCCGCATCTAAAAAAATACAATCTTTGTCTATTGTCAGTCTTATGGGATTATTTTGTGCAACATCGCTATTATTAATAGTCTCCTTCCCATCATTCCAAAAAGCCATTTTGGTAATTGATAAATTATTTACTTTGTTTCCTGAATACAAGATATTTACAGTGTCGATTTTCTGAACGTTCTCTCGCACTAAATTTACAGTTCTCAATACATAAATTGGCATTCTTATTTTTTTGCTTTTCAAATAAAAAAATGTAGAAAATATGATACCTAAAATAGCCAAAAAGAGAGAAATTGCATTTAGTAATGGATTGCTGTTAAATAATTCTGTAAAATATTGGATAGTGTTATTCATATAGCTGCGTTTAAATGTTGTACAAATGACTACAAATATACACTTTTTTATAATAAGTACTAATTATTTATGCAGAATAGTTCAGTATATATCATTTTCTCTTTTTAAAATTGAATGGATTGGCGAGGAATTACCAGTTGAACCAATGCAACAGGGTTATCGAAAAAATGTATGTCAATATGATCCTTTTAGCAATAAGATAGAATATCAGAACGATTCCAACAATAAACCTGTCACAATCGGAAAAAACAAGTACTGTCAATGTACACGTGAATGGAGGTTTTGGATTAAAGAAAAAAATATAGCTACAAGAATACAGTAAAATGATCTTTTATTTTTCAAGTTAATATACCTAAATATTTCAATTTTTATATATTTTTGCAAGAATGTAATTACTCAGAGTGAGCAGTTGTTAAATTTATTAAAGATATGAATAATGAATGCTTTGTAATACAACCTATTAGTGATCTAAAATTTACGAAAAGGTTTGATGATATCTATAAACCCGCAATAGAATCTGTAGGGCTATTAGCATATAGAGTTGATTTAGATCCTATTGTTAAAATACCTATCGAAGATATTGAATCTAAAATTAAAAATGCAAAAATATGCTTTGCGGATATATCGGTTGATAATCCAAATGTTTGGTATGAGCTTGGGTATGCTTTTGCTTTAGGCAAAGATGTTGTAATGGTTTGTGATGAAAGTCGAAAGGATTTTCCTTTTGATGTACGGCATAAAAATATAATAAAGTACAAAACTGAATCTGCTAGCGATTTCAGTGTATTAAAAGATAAAATTATAGAAAAAATAAAAGCATACATTCAATCTCAAAAAAGAACGGAAAAAATACTAGAAAGTCCAATGAAAGAAACAGAGGGACTTCAACCCTATGAATTAACTCTATTGGCTTTTATCATTGGAGAACAATATACAGATGAATCTGTCGCAAATGTTTATGACTTACGGAATAGAATGACAAAAGCTGGATTTAATGATACCGCTTTTAGTATTGGAATGCGTCTATTAAAGTCAAAGGATTTTATTGCTACTAGAATGGATAGTGACTATAATGGGAATGAATACCCCGTTTGTATGTTATCAGATGATGGAATAAATTTCATTCTTAAAAACACTCATTTATTTGATTTGCAGCAGCCCAAAGAAAAGGAAGTTATTGTAACAGCCCTATCTAATTCTGATGATTTACCTTTTTAGCATTCATGTTTGATAAGAAAAATAGGAAGATAACTACTTTTTAGGGTACTTATCTTCCTATTTTATTTTCTATTAGCTTACTGTAGAATTAAACTCATAAACAGCAAAGAGAATTCCTATGCTCTCCTTTTCAAAATGTGAAAATAGAAATATCACATCACCCTCTTCTTTATAGGGAATTAATATACATTTGGACAAAAAACCAAATTCTGCATTAGCTACTTGTTTTTCCAAGTCTGCTAGTATTTCAAAAGTATCACGATAGTATGCCCGATTATTGGTATAGATGTTTAAATAGTGATCTAAATTACTGATTCTTGTTAATAGATGAGTACCTTTTTCTAACTCGTGCGGTAAAAGGACATACTCATTTTCAAAGATAGACCCATCATCCAACGTTTCTTTTTCGATTCTAAGTTTTCCTTCGTATATTTTTCTAGTCTCCGCAGGGAAAAGTTCTTCTTCTTTTTTAGCTTTTCTAATATTGTTTTTCAGATTAATGATTGTTTTTCCCCTTGAACGTTTGCAACGAAAAAGAAGTTGTTCTTCATTGAGTTCAATGTCACCGGATATAAAAATACATCTTTCCGTATCAGTATCTATTAATACATTTTTTTCGTAACCATTAATGGCAAACTTGGGGCAAGCAGCTTCATAATATTCTTCTGCTAATTCAGAATAATACATTATATCATTCATATTAAATTTTATTTTAAAAATTAGTAAACAGTCGTACCCTCCACTGATAAAGTAGAAGTACTTGATAAGAAAACTCTGAAATTTGCCATTAACCCTATGGACTTAATACAGCATGTGGTTACGCCTGAGAAAATGAGTTACCATGCCTTTGGATTTATTACGGTATCTGGCACACCTGAATATAGCTTTTGGCTATTTTGTAGCAAAGGTACGAAATATATTAGACCAGCAAAGATTACTGGACATATTTGTTGATAGAAAAAAACAAAAAGAAAAGATAGCTATTTCTAAACTACCTTTTTCTCCTTTTAATACGCCAAAGCAAAAATAATCTTATCTGGCATTATTCCAACTTCTGCAAATTTCAACCGACTTCCTCTAAGTTTAATCGCTGATTTTTTATAGCAACTAATAAATTCCTCCTTTGGCATAAAGAATGGATAACCGTATGGGACTCCTCCCCAATAGACGGGAACTCTAAAACCATCGAATCCATGACCAGTTATAATCTTTGCGTCAGTACAGTAAATTGTCTTTGAATCATAATTAAGCCAATCTATTTCTCCGTCCCTATATTGGCGAGTGAATATTAGCTCTAAAGTCTTCTCGGATGTAATATCTATTTTGAATCTAATCCCACCACCAGAGAATTTATCTAAATCCTTCTGTACCTCATTTTCGATTTCACTAATTTCTTGTTTGGCGAGATCATACACCTTGCCCATAACGAATATTTTCTTTTTCATATTACTCTAGTTTTCTTTCTATTATTATTGATATTTCTCCTTGTCCGTCAGTTTTGAAACTTAGTTTCTCGTAATTAACAAGTTGGCATAACCGATCCTCATATGTATCTATTAGCCATTGTAGGCTAACCAATAAATGCTCCTCTTCGTCTTTATATAGTTCCCCGTCCTCATCCGCTATATCTGTCATATCAGAGGTAGTCAAACTGAATATATGAGCAGCCAGTTCTATAGGGACGTAATTAGCATCATCAGTCGCATATAACTTAGGGGGATATTTTATTTGGATGAATACTGCATTCTCAAAACAACTGATTCTGTGTCTTACCGGAATATCAGAGAGTCCATCCATCATCAGCTCGACTATGGGGTAATCTACTTCCTGTATAGCCCCTGTATAATAACGCTTCATCGTTTCCACTCTAAAATTGGCTATCAAAGACAAGTCCTGTATTGGCATCTTTGCTAGCCGGGAGTATAAGATACCGTTATCACCAATATAGCTTTCGGGATCAGTACATTTCAATTCTTTATCTCTTTCTGTTGAAAATCTTTTTACTTTCATGTTACTTAGTTTTTTGTGATTTAATAATTAAGGTTGTGTTATAATTCTCTTTCAGATATTTTTGGAGTTGGGAATATCTGTCTGCTCTACATCTTCCACGTGGACATAGAACAAATATCTCTTTAAGGCTTATTTCTAATGTTAAGTTATAGTCCGTACTATCCTTTTTATTCAATAGAGAAGCCAGTTGAGGAAAATATTCTCCTAAAGCCTTTATATCATCGGAGAATTTATTCGTTGTCTCTTTCAAATCGGAGTATGATTCTACCGGAGTTTTTGGTATGTCACCGCAATCTTTATTGAGTGTCTGCCATAAAAATGCTGTATCTGTCATAAATTTAAGTGTTTAATTCATAGTTAGGGATTTCAAGGCTTCGTAGTGGAGTTTCGGCATTTTTTTTGGGGGGGGGAAGTGGAAATAAAAAACGGAACACTTTTTCAAATGCTCCGTTCTCTGAAAATTAATATGATTCTATCTATTCTTCTACTATTTTTACGACTTTCCCGTTTACTAAAGTTACATAATAACGCCAATTTCTCCAAATTTCAACAACGCCATTGGCGGTAGTTTGTTTTGTTTTCTTCCAAAAATAAAACATTTCATCTAGCATTGCTGCTGTCATGCCTATTTTTACTTCTTTCTTTAAAATAGATTTAGCATGTTTAATACCGTATTTCTGTATTAGTGGTTTTAACTTTTCCTCTTCTAATCGTTTTTCTTTTTCTTGTTCTTCTTCACGTAGTTGTTCTTCTTTACGTAATCGTTCTTGTTGTTTTTGCACTCGTTCTTGTTCTTCTTGTTTTCGTTTTTTGGGCTCATTCTTATCTATTATGTAATAAATAACGTCTCTAATGAGAGTAGGTAACTGGTTTATTTCACAATTCGGATATTGTTTTATCTCAGTTGTGAAATCTGAATAATTTATCAATATTTGCAGATTTCCATTATTCAATGTAATCGGATGAGGTGCAGGAGTAGAAGAGAGATATGGAGCTGTTTTTATGCTTCCTTCTTTTATTTGAGTTAGTTTTCCATTTTCCCAAAATCCATCTAAAAAACAATAGGAGGTGGAAAATATGCCATTTCCCATAGGTAACTCATTTTCAATTTCTCCCTTATATGTTGTTCCTTTTTCTAAAGTTATGACGTTTGTATTGATTGCCTCTCCTTCATTAATATTCCATTTATAAGTCCCTAACTTTCCTTTACGTTCTTCTTGCCCATTTTTTAGAACTCCCTTCTCCCATTTCCCACTTTTCTCTAATCCACCTTTGTTTATTAACTTTCCTTCTCCATCAGGAAGCAGGTCTTTAAAGTCACCTACATAAACATCTCCATTCTTATAATTAATAGTTCCATTTCCTGATTTATATTCAAGCCATTTTACTCTATATTTATCACCATTGGCACGAGACAGTATGCCAGAAACTAAAATGCCATTTGAATAATTACATTCAAAGTAATCACCATTAGTATATTTCATAATACCATAGCCGTCTCTCACTCCCATATTCCAACTTTCTTCATAAGTATCTCCATTCGCATAAATCATCTTACCGTTGCCATGTTTATTGCCAGAAGACCAATTTCCTACATAAATATCTCCATTGGCATAAATCATCTTACCCTCACCATGTTTATCGTTATAAAACCAGTTACCCTCATAGATATCTCCATTGGCATAAATCATTTTCCCATTACCATTCAAAGCACCATTCTCCCAATTCCCCACATAAATATTGCCATTGGCATAAGTCATCTTTCCATTGCCATTTGGAGCACCATCTCTCCATTTTCCTTCATAAGAATCGCCATTAGGGTACTTTTTCTTTTTCGCTTCTATGTCATTGGAAACTAGTAAACCGAGTAACAATGGTAAAAGGAATAAAATATGCTTTCTCATAATTTTGTCCTCCAATTTGCTTATAAGTCTCCGAATTCAGCAATCTTTAAAAGATTAACTTAAGTATGGACATAAAAAGAGAGGCTTTGCATTTGATCCTACTACTAAGGGCTACCACACCCTGCAAAGAGAACCAAAGCATCACCTCTCATGTTGAATATGTCTGATAAGTATATAAACAGCAAAATGCCGTATATACTTGGGCATATACAGAAACAAAAAAAGTGAGTGCATGTTATTGGTGTTCTCTTTGCTTCTTAATGTGGTAGTTTAAGTAGTAGAACTTTTAACGCACTTCTATGTCTGCTAGAATTTTTCCAGCGTGACAAAGATAAGCGTTTTCCAATATTTAGCACTCACTTATGAGTATTTATTTTTCTTGTTTCCTTTCCAAATATAAGGCTTTTTCGTTATCAAAGACGGTGAAAAGTAAAAAAAGAGAGCCGAAGCTCCCTTAATTTCTATTTATCGCTCAAAAATTGATTCTTAATCCTCTGAACTGTTGAAATCCCGATTCCTTGAAGTTTAGCAATATTACGGACGCTATATCCTTTCTTTAACAAGATAATAGTCTCCTTATATTCCTCTTTCTTCTTTTCCTCTGTTTTAGTTGAACCAGTTTTTCTACCTAGCTTACCTCCATTTGAGATATAATTTGCTCTGCCGGAATTTAAGCGATACTGGATATTACTTCGTTCTATGTTTGCCATTTCGGCTAGTACTGTCACCATGATACTGGCAATGGGATTAACTTCTCCGTTTGATTGGAGTGTATAAAGTCCTAAGTTCTGTATGTAAACCGATACTTTGGATTCGTGTAACATTTCTAGACTCCGTAACACTTGTAATGTTGATCTACCAAGTCTACTTAATTCTGAGAGAAGCAAGAAATTCACAGATTCACGTTTACAGTATTTTAAACATTCTCCTAGAATCTGCCTTTCCTCAATTTTCTTTGCACCTGAGATATGTTCTTCGTAGATATTCACTATTTCTATATTTTGTGACTTAGCATAATTTTCCAAATCCTTAATTTGTCTACTTGTGTCCTGTCTATCATTGTTTGAACTGACACGAGCGTAAATTACTGCTGTTTTATTTTTTGTTTCCATATTATTCTTTGATTAAATTGATAACACGAAAAGATGTATTCAAAACCGTCTATCAGATTTATTTGAACACATCCTTGATTTGAACACAAAAAGAGGATAACCACTGCAAAGCAGTCTCATCTTTCATTTGATTAAGCATATCAGATTTTCTTTTTTCTGATATTTACTCTTTTCTTATAAAATACTCTATCGCTGAATGAACGAGAATATAATATTCCCGATTCACCCTACATTGATTCTCCCACGGATTATAGAACTCTAAACATAGTTCCTTATATAATAAAGGTAGCTGTTTCTTGATCCGTCTTACTAACCAACCATAATTAAGTGGTCGGCTATTTTTCATTTTCAGTTTCCATTTCTCTATCGAGATCTGAGAACAAGTACATTCCAAATACATATTTATATAATCAGCTTGTACGTTAATCATCTCTCGTATTAACCTAAATAATGATTGCTGTAGAGTTGGATGAAAGTACTTGATACTCTCGGCAAACTTCTTATGATCGAAACATGTATTATTTAAAGCATTTTCCAATTCCATTGCAGCCTTAAATTCTCTACTGTTTTCTAATTCAAATCTTTCCATAACATTTCATTTTAAGTGTTTATTCTAATATGATTTTTACATTCGACTTAATTTCTATCCCCATTGGTTCACAACCGAACTGCTGACCAAAATAGCAGATACAATTATTCAGTGGTATATTCCTGTAGAAATTAAGGACATCATCTTTACTAACTGTATAATCAAATAGATGGTCTGTATCACCAAAATACCGACCGTTATCATCCATAAATACAGGACGATTCCAATCATCAATCCCTTTGAACTTTAATCTTAAATCTTTCATATCTGTTTTTTTAAGTTGTTTAAAAATAAAAAGAGGATACCACTGTTTTTTTAGTGATACCCTCTTTAGTATATATCTTTTTCTTATGACAAGAACCATGAAAAGCTGTTATCTTCTCCAGTTAATGCCTTTTGAATTCCAATAGCTATATCCGTTGCATTCTGATTTCTTTCCAACCATTTATCAATATAACTCGACTTAGCCGCTTCATTTAATAACTGCATTAGCTGCCAACAAGATATACTACCTAATCCCCTTTCTCCAAAGTTTTCATTTGACACAAAACCTTTGGTAGCTGCATTTATTTGCGAATCTCCTAAAAGGATTGTTGGTAGTTCTTTCTGCTCTGACAGTGATAATACTTGATAAAGTCTTAGCCGACCTATTAATTGACAATACTGTTGAATTGTTAATCTAGTACGTCCTAGATTTTCTAAAAGTCTTAGATTTACTTCTGGTTCAAAAGACGTGAATAGTTTTATTGCCGATTGATATATATCCAAATCAGACATAGCTTCCAGTTTCTCTTTTAATCCATCACAAGTTAGCATGAGATTTGAACAAACCTTTACTCGGTAGCCGATGAATATTTTAAATTTCTCCGGACTTTTCCTTGAATAAAGATTTTCTTCGTGATAACTACGTACACCGCCTATACAAAGATGTACTTCTTCTCCATTGAGTATTTTACTTATGGATTTAATCTCAAAGCAGAATGCCATTCTTTGATAAAACAAAGTCTTTTCATCTTCTCTAAGTTCGCTTGCTTTTTTATGGAGGGCAGTCGGAATTCTACCAATGACCGGATGTGATACCCGACACTCTATATTTCCTAATTGTTCTCCTAAAAAACAATCATTTGCAGCCTGATAAACTTTTTCTATAAAGTTCTGATGGCTGATTGTTAATGAATTGTCCCCGAAAACGGGAACAACACATTTGTTCTTAAGTTCTTCCAATGTGATTTCATTGGTATTACTTTCTATGAAATGAGGATGATCTTCTTCAACCATTACGTTTGGTTCTACTATAACTGCATCTTCTATTTCTTGATCTAATATATTTCTTCTCATTACTCCCATCCCTGTTTGTGGGATGATACTTAAATTTGTTTCCATATTTATTCGATTTTTAATTTGTTTCTTACTCTGTTTTTGTTTTTGAGACCTTCTTCTTCAAAAGATTTCTAAATTTCTTTCCATTTTTAAGCGTACATAGTACGACCTCAAAAACGATAATCAGACCTGTTTCGATCTTCTCGAATTTAGTCATGATCACTCTTCTGTTTTAAATCCTACGGGATTTACTTTTTTTTGAGTTCGCCTTTTAATAAAGGATTCTATAAACTCAAACGCTTCTAGTAAATGGGCAAGTACCCCGATAAACTTTACTACTTCAATAATCAATTTTACTTTTTTCATTGTTATTTCTCCTTATTCTTTAATTGTTAATAATTTGTTTTTTTATTCATAAATAAGGCGATCAGAGGAGTATAGGAGGTAAGTCAATCGGTGAGAAGAAAAAATAAAGAGAGCCTTTAGCTCCCTATGTCGAAAAAATATAGATACGAGAAAATCCCTATTTCCAGTTGTCATAACTTGTATAATCAAAACTGAAAATAGGGATTTAATCTGTAAGCCCCCGATAAAGTACCCGTATAAAAAAGAATCGCTATAGCAAATCGAACAAAGCTATAGTGATTCTGTAT